>Ga0316189_10004782_pt1 | contig 12982 bp, 9 predicted proteins | sample LowCovwburrow_MG_FD_204930 | JGI IMG/M metagenome (GOLD analysis project Ga0316189, IMG submission 204930) | Coastal sediment microbial communities from Maine, United States - Lowes Cove worm burrow | ecosystem: Environmental > Aquatic > Marine > Coastal > Sediment | place: USA: Maine... | reverse complement strand
TGCCCTTCGTAAGCCTGTTGCCTTGTTTTGTAATCTTTAATTTTATAGTGCTCAACGCTTACTGTTGAATCTCTTTTTAATGAATGCATTTCAACAGCATTTAATTTTAATAACGCGATAACACGATGCCAACCTTGCGGAATAATATAAGCTTTTGGAATATCGACATTTAAAGTTGGTTTAAAATAATTTTGATAAGTTATATTTTTAGTAAATGGTTTGTTTTTGTCATATTTTAAACGGTTAAAACCAGTGATGTCACTTTTAATATTTTCGGCTTCAAAGCCTTTAAAATTTAAGGTTGAATTTTTAGTAGTATCGATGCCCCAGTTTAGTGTATATGTTTTTTTTGATTGAATTTGCTTAGTTTTTTTGCGTAATTCGGTGATTTTATCGCCTTGTTCTTCGGTGATTTCAATCATGCTTTTCATTAGCTCGTAAGTGCCTTTAACGCGTTGTTTATATGGTTTTAGCATGTGCGTTTCTATCATCATACCCAAAGTATTAAACAATGTTGTGTAGCCTGTTGAGTAACGCGGATAATCCATAAATTGGGAAAATCCTTTTTCTGGAACTTGATTAAAAACATTTACATACGGCGTAATATCCCATTCTTTTACTGCTAATTTTTCTTCTAGTTTAGGCATCATTTCGGTATGGAGATAATTACCTAAATCTCCACCTAATTTATTGTGTTGCGTAAATAAATGGGTTAATGTGTACTGATAATCGGCACCATTACTAACATGGTTATCTATAAAAACATCGGGTTTTACTAAATGAAAAATTTCAGCAAATGTTTCAGCATTTTTAGTATCGCATTTTATAAAATCGCGGTTTAAATCGTAATTTCTTGCATTACCTCTAAAACCATAATCTTTTGGACCATTTTGGTTAGTGCGAGTGGTTGAGTTTCTATTTAAGCTACCACCAATATTATAAATAGGTATAGTAACTATTACAGTTTTTTTTGGTGTTTCTATGCGTCCATTTACTAAATCTCTAAACAGCATCATGGTTGCATCGATGCCATCAGATTCTCCAGGATGAATGCCATTATTTATTAAAACAATACGCTTGTTTTGTCTTATTTCAGAAAAGTCAAATAGAGATTCAGTATTTAAAGTAACCATGTGCAAAGGTTTACCAGAATCTGTTTCACCAATCTCTTGAATTGAAATTTCAGAATAGGCTGCGGCTAAATCACTATAATGTTTAATAGCTTGTTTGTAAGTAGCTGTTTCTAATCCTTCGTGTATTTCAAAAGGAGTTTCAAAAGCATAATAAGGTTTTTCATTTGGGTTATTGCAAGATACTATCAAAACAAGAATGGCAATTATTTTTTTCATCTCTAACGTTTTAGTATGAAACAAATATAACAATAAGCACTTGCCGATATATATATTAAGTGTAAATTTGCAGCTTCTTAAAAAGACCTATTATGACTGAGTTTATTAGAAGGCGTGCTGCCAATGCCAAGAATGATATTTTAAGTGGAATAACGGTGGCTTTAGCATTAGTGCCAGAAGCAGTGGCATTTGCGTTTGTTGCTGGTGTAGATCCTTTAGTTGGGTTATACGCAGCATTTATGATTGGTATAATAACCTCCATTTTTGGAGGAAGACCAGGAATGATTAGTGGTGCAACTGGAGCTTTGGCAGTGGTTATGGTAAGTTTAGTTGCCGAAGGCAATGCTATGGGAGCAGAAAGCGAAAACCTAGGGTTATATTATTTATTTGCTACCGTAATTTTAATGGGTGTTATACAAATGCTGGCAGGCGTTTTAAAACTTGGTAAGTTTGTAAGATTGATTCCGCATCCAGTAATGATGGGCTTTGTAAATGGTTTAGCCATTGTGATTTTCTTATCTCAATTAGGTATGTTTAAAGATGCAAATGGCGATTGGTTTACAGGAAATAGTCTTTGGATTATGGTTGGCCTTGTTGCTTTAACTATGGGAATTATGTTTGGGTTGCCAAAACTTACTAAAAAATTACCTGAAGCCTTAGTCGCTATTTTGGTGGTTTCTGCTATTGTTATTTTTGGAAATTTAGATGTAGCAACCGTTGGTAGTTTTATTCGCGATGGTGGTGGTGAAGGCTTAAAAGGTGGATTGCCACAATTTCAAACCGATATATTTAGCAAAGTACCTTTTAACTTAGAAACTATAAAATTCATTTTTCCTTATGCCTTGATTCTTGCAGCTATTGGTTTAATTGAATCGCTAATGACCTTAAATTTAGTTGATGAATTAACCGAAACCAGAGGCAATACGAATAGAGAATGTTTAGCCCAAGGTGGAGCTAATATTGTTACAGGTTTTTTTGGTGGTATGGGTGGCTGCGCCATGATAGGACAATCATTAATTAACATAAAAGGAGGTGGTCGTGGCAGACTTTCTGGCATTGTTGCTGCTTTAATGCTCTTAGTGTTTATCTTGTTTGCATCTGGACTTATCGAGCAAGTACCCATTGCAGCATTAGTTGGCGTTATGTTTATGGTAGTCATTGGTACGTTTGCATGGAGTAGCTTCAGGATTTTAAATAAAATACCTTTAAGCGATGTTATTATTTTGATAGCAGTATCTGCCTTAACCGTTATTTTCGATTTGGCAATTGCTGTAATTGCTGGTGTTATTATAAGTGCTTTGGTGTTTTCTTGGGAAAACGCAAAACGCATTCGTGCACGTAAGCGCATTCGTGAAGATGGCACGAAAGTATACGAAATATGGGGGCCATTATTCTTTGGCTCTATCATCGCCTTTAATGAAAAGTTTGATGTGAAAAATGATCCTGAAAATGTGGAAGTAGATTTTGTTGAATCTCGTGTAAGTGATCATTCTGCTATCGAAGCAATCTTTAATTTGGTTAATAAATACGAAGCCGAAGGGAAATCAATTAAACTAAAACATTTGAGTGAGGATTGTAAAATATTACTTTACAAATCGAGTCCAAAATTTAGAGAAGTTATTATTGAAGCTATTGACGACCCACGTTATCACTTAGCTGAAAACCCAGAGGCATTCACAAAAGGACTTTCGGAATATAAACTTTAATATTATCGCAAGATTAGGCGTTTTTTTATGATGATATGGACACTTTTAGATAATCTATTCTAGTTTAAAATGGAGTTGATTTAAAACACTGCATGAAAAATATTAAGCCACGGATTACACAGATTTTCACTATTTTTTGAAAAATCTTTAGATTTTTGTATTCGTGTGATTACTTAGGACAATCATTTCACGAATGAATGAGATAAGCACATTTATTAATGCCATTCGTGACTAAAAGGGATAATGTCATAGCCAATCTTCATTTTTGGTATAATTTATAGCTTCCTGCTAATCGTCAATCCATCTCTAATTGGTAAAACTACAGTTTCTACGCGTTTGTCATTTTTAAGCAATGCATTATACTCTAATAAAGATTGAGTTGAAGTATCATCTGGTTTTATAGGCTCTAAAACTTTACCGCTCCAAAGCACATTATCAGATAAAATAATGCCACCCGTATTTAACTTATCAATTATAACATTAAAGTAATTTGGATAATTTTCTTTATCGGCATCAATAAAAACCAAGTCGAAAGTTTCATCAAGTTTCGGAATAATATCTAAAGCATCACCTAAATGCTGAAAAATTTGTTTTCCATAATCAGATTTATCAAAATATTTTCGTTGAAAGTCAAATAATTCTTCATTTATATCAATGGTGTGAAGCGCGCCGTTAGCTTGCATGCCTTCAGCTAAACACAATGCAGAATATCCTGTATACGTACCTATTTCTAATATGTTTTTTGGATTCACTAATTTTGAAACCATACTCAATACACGTCCTTGATAATGCCCACTAAGCATACGTGGTTGTAATATTTTTTGGTAGGTTTCTCTATTTAATTCTTGTAACAATTCAGGTTCGTTTTCTGAATGTTTTACAACATAATCATCTAGGTTTTTTGGTATAAAATGCATATCGATGAGTGCTTTAGCTTTAGCTTAAAATTCTATTAACTAAATTTTTCTTATCTGTATCATTATCTCCAAACAACCAGCGTAATACATTATCTTCCCAAATATCATCGTATTGTTTTTGGTTAATAATCTCTCTGTCGATAGCTAAATCTAATAATTTTCCGGGGTAAGAGGATTGTGCATCGCTTTCCATTTCACCAAGCGGGTAGGGGTCATCTAAGCCCATAATAACTTGGTTAGAGCCTTGGCGGTCAATCATTAACTTTAAAGAGTCTGTATCGTGTACTAAGGTGTCAAAATATATATTTGGATGTCCAACTGCTTTTCTTGGGTGGTGTTTTCCTTGAAACAAATCTGGTCTGCCATCAAACCCTTGAATACGTCTACCTAAATTCATTTGTGCTAATTGCCCACCATGAGCAAAACAAGTTCTTATATTTGGAAAACGTTCTTGCATGCCATTTAAGGTGTAAAAATGATATGCGTCGCCACATTGTGCAAGCATCCAAATAAGGTGAAAACGCCAAGCAGTATTTTCTAAATTAATCATTTTATCACCATCGTAGGGATGAATTTCAATAGCCAATTTATACTTGTTAGCCATTTCAAAAATAGCATCATTTTCTTTATCAAAAACAGATCGCCATTGCCCAATAGAGTCCATAAAATGCGTTGGTAAACATAAAACTTTCATGTTTAATTGTTCTACACAACGTTCAATTTCCCATAAAGCACCATGAATAAAACCTGGATGTACTACAAAACCGCAAGTGAATTTATTAGGATTATCATGTTGTATTTTGGCGTTAAAATCATTCTGAAAGCGTAATGCTTTTTTCATTTCCTCTAAACGTAATCCGTTACCATAAAGCTGAGAAAGGTTTAAAACAACGGCATGGTCAAGCTTGTTTCTTTCCATCCATTCTAACTTTTCGTCTAGAAAAAAACTAGAGTGTGTCACGGGTCTTCTCCATCCTTTTTGCAGCATATGTTTACGCTCATCATCCACCCAAAATATCTCTTTTTCCTTCATAAATTGAGGAATCTGCTCAGGATAAGGAAGCAAATGTGAATGTCCGTTTATGCGAAGTTTACGTTTTTCCATGTTGTTATTTCTACGAAAGCAAGAATCTACTTTTTAATCAATTTGTACTTTTTTTGGTGGTTGCATTACTTTATCACAATTTGGACAAGTGCGTATTTTTTCGTCGCTATAATAATTATCGAAAATTTTTGGCATATCGGTTTCAATATTATTTAGCGTAAAATCTTCTTCATATAATTTGGTTGTACAGTTTTCGCAAAACCAAAGTAATGCATCTTGCACACCTTTTTCTCTTGGATATTCAATTACTAAACCTACGGTATTTGCGGGACGTTGTGGAGAATGCGGTACTTTTGGCGGCAATAAAAAAATATCGCCTTCTTTAATATGGATGTCTTTAGGCGTGCCTTTATCAATAATTTTTAAAGTAATATCGCCTTCAACCTGATAGAAAAACTCTGGAGTTTCGTTATAATGATAATCCTTTCTACTATTTGGTCCGCCAACTACCATAACAATAAAATCACCATCTTTCCAAACCACTTTATTGCCAACAGGTGGTTTTAGTAAATGCCTATTTTTATCAATCCAAGCTTTAAAATTTATTGGTGGGTATACTTTACTCATAATTATAATTTTTGTGATTTTTTAAAGTTACAAACTTTTTGTTCGTCCACCATCAACAGGGACGTTAATTCCGTTAACATAACTTGCTGCTTCACTCGCTAAAAACGTTATAACATTTGCTGTTTCTTCGGGTTTTGCAAAACGTTTTGCAGGGGTATAGTTTTTCATTATTTCTGTCATATCTTCAATACTTCTGTCCTCGTTAGTAGCTTTAATTTTAATAATCTCATTTAAACGCTCCGTTTCGGTAAACCCTGGAAGTACATTGTTTACGGTAATGCCAAAAGCACCAACTTCAATAGATAGTGTTTTGCTCCAATTACCAACAGCACCTCTAATGGTATTACTAACACCTAAACCAGGAATTGGCTCTTTAACCGAAGTTGAAATGATATTAATAATTCTTCCAAAACCAACATCTTTCATAAACGGAATGGTCGCTTGTGCTAAAACATGATTACATTTTAAGTGTTGGATAAACGCATTTTCAAACTCATCAAGTGAAGCTGTTAAAATTAGACCACTTCTTGGTCCTCCCGTATTGTTTATAACAATGTGGAATCCATGATTTTTTTCTATAAATTTTATGACTTGCTCTTGTAAATCTCTAGGGTTAGAAAAGTCTGCAACAATATAGCTATGGTTTCTGTGTTCTGGTAATTCTGCTAATACTGCTTTTAGCTTTTCTCTATTTCTGGCTACTAAGGTTACGTTTACACCTTCGCTAGCTAAAGCTATAGCGGTTGCTTTACCTATGCCTTGTGTGCTTCCGCAAACTAAGGCATTTTTTTTGTTAAGTTTTAAATCCATTTTTTTTATTTCCGCAAAGGCGGGATTCTTTTTAATGTTAATTTTATTTTTTTTATGAGATACTGAAACGAGTTCAGTATGACAAAAAGTTGTCAGTACTTTATGCAAACATTTTTGGTTTCAGTAAAAAAGCGCAGTGCTTCAAAACCACCTTCACGTCCAACACCAGAGGCTTTTATACCACCAAAAGGCGTGCGTAAATCGCGCATCATCCAAGTATTTACCCATATAATTCCAGTTTGTAATTGGTTGCTCATACGCATGGTGCGTTTTAAATCGTTGGTCCAAAGTGTTGCCGATAAACCATACTTAACTTTATTTGCCATTTGTAAAACATCATCTTCGGCATTAAAAGGCATAATGGTTACTACTGGTCCAAATATCTCTTCTTGATTCACTCTGCATGTATTAGTTTTCACTTCAATTACAGTTGGTTCTAAATAGTAACCGTTTTCATAATCTTTAACGATAACTTTATGACCTCCACAAAGTATATTTCCGTTTTCATTTTTAGCAATTTTAATATAATTCAACACTTTTTCAAGATGTGACTTAGAAACTAGAGCGCCGATATTAGTGTCGCTTTCTGAAGGATGCCCAACTTTGAGGAGCTTTACTTTTTCTACAAAATCTTTTTTAAATTTTTTATAAATTGAGGCTTCTACAAAAATACGACTTCCGCATAAACAAATCTGACCTTGATTTGCAAACGAAGAGCGCACAGTAGTTTCTAGCATATCATCATAATCACAATCGGCAAAAATGATGTTTGGATTTTTACCACCAAGTTCTAGTGATAATTTTTTAAACATAGGTGCGGCAATTTTTGCAATATGGGCACCTGTTTTAGTGCCACCAGTAAACGAAATAGCTTTAATGTCTGAATGCTCAATAATGGCTTGCCCAGTTGTTGCTCCTAATCCGTGGACAATATTTAGCACACCTTTTGGCAATCCTGCTTCGTTACAAATGTCACCTAATAAATAGGCTGTCATTGGCGTAATTTCGCTGGGTTTTGCAACGACACAGTTCCCAGCTGCAATGGCTGGAGCAATTTTCCAAGTGAATAAATAGAGTGGGAGGTTCCACGGCGAAATACAGCCCACAACACCAATAGGTTGCCGTAGTGTATAGTTTAAAGCTTGTTCTCCAACGCTTTCGTGACTTTCGCTAGCAAATTGGGTAATAGCATTTGCGAAAAATCTAAAATTACTTGCTGCTCTTGGGATATCAACTTTTTTAGCTAAAGAAACGGGTTTTCCATTGTCTTTACTTTCCGCTTCTGCAAAGTGTTGTAAATTCTTTTCTAGTAATTCTGAAATTTTTATTAGGATTCTACTTCGTTTTTCTAAAGTGGTTTGCGACCAAGTTGGAAAAGCAGATTTTGCTGCGATGTATGCATTTTCTACATCTTCTTTTGATGAGTTAGGTATTTGTCCATAAACTTCCCCATTTGATGGATTATAATTGTGAATCCATTGGTTATTGATTGGGTTATGGAAATTTCCGTTTATGTAGTTTTGGATATTCATTTTGTTTAGATGAAAGAGCTAAGAGATAAGAATCAAGACATAGTGTCTTTGTTCTTGGTTCTATGCTCTTTATTTTTTTTTCTTATAAGCCATTACCTTAATTTCCACAACCAAATCTGGATGCGGTAATTGATGTGCTGCAACTGTAGTTCTTGTTGGTCCAGTTTCCTTGTTAAAAAATTCTGCGTACGCTTTATTATAACCTCCAAAATCATTCATGTTTACTAAAAACGATGTCACATCAACCACATCATTTAAAGTAGCGCCTTCGTTGGCTAGATTTTTTTCAATGTTTAATATAACCTCTCGAGTTTGAACTTCAATATTTAAACGTTTGGTTCCCATGGTATCAATAATATCTACTCCAGCAATGGTGTTGTCTGCCCGTCGAGAACTTGTGCCGGATACGAATATAAAATCACCTACGCGTTTTGTATGTGGGTATGCGCCTCTTGGTGTTAATTTAGTTCCTTCGGAGGCAGGAATCTCGTTTTTGTTGTTACTCATATTATTTCTTTTTATTTGTTCATTTTGTCTTGATACAAAACCCTTCGACTATGCTCAGGATAAACCAAGCTAAAAAATCATATTGAAATGAGTGATTTTTATATTCTGCATTTCAACGTTCAATTCCTTGAATTGATTTGGGACTTGACTTAACCGTTTGTATGTTTCCTAACTCCTAACTCCTAACTCCTAACTCCTAACTCCTAACTCCTAACTCCTAACTCCTAACTTTACTGCAATCCAGCAATTCTATCGTCTTCTAAAATGGCTTCGGTTTCTTGTTTTACTTGGTTTAAAATAGTTTTTAAATCGTCATTTACATTTATTTTGTTGTCAGATAATAAATTTAAAATGGCTTTATCTTGAGCTCTTCCTTTTAGCATGACTTCACGATATCCAATATCTTCATTAAAAGTTACTAATGCGTATTTTGATGAATATTCATTAGGAAAATTTTGCTCTAAAGCCATTTCCAATTTACGCTTTTCTTGGAATATAGGGTTAGCAACATGACCTTTCATTTCATGGAAATTATCAATAGCTAAATCTGCTATGGCGTCGGTATCTTTTTTGCGTGTTTTTTCATAGGCAGTAAATGTAGCTTCCCACCCTTCTAAATTTTCATCTAACACTTTATCAAACTCTACAACATCTTCAAACGCGGCATTCATACCCTGTCCGTAAAAAGGAACGATGGCATGAGCAGCATCACCCATTAAAAGTGTATTGCCTTTGTAGTGCCAAGGAGAACATTTTACTGTACCTAAAGGAGACGTTGGGTTTTCAAAGAAATCGTCAATTAAATTTGGCATTAATGCCAGTGCGTCTGGAAATTCTTTTTGGAAAAATTCGAGTACAGTATTTTCGGTCGTTAGATTGTTAAAATTGTACTCGCCTTCATCGTAACTTAAAAATAGAGTAACCGTAAAACTACCATCTAAATTCGGTAGAGCGATAAGCATAAATGATCCGCGAGGCCAAATATGAAGTGCATTTTTATAAGCTTTATAATCGCCATTTTCTTTAGGAAGAATACTTAACTCTTTATAACCATGTGTTAAATAGTTTTGCGAAAAGCTGAACAAAAACTTTTTGCCAAGATAATAACTTTTTCGCATTGCAGAGCCTGCGCCATCGGTAGCTATAATGACATCAGCATCTTCTACAAACTCATCTTTAGTTTTGGAATCTTGAAATAGCGCTGTTGTCTTTTCAAAATCGACTGATTTACATTTTTTATTAAAGTAAATAGAAACGTTTTTATGTTTTTCGGCTTCGGTTAAAAGTAACCCATTAAGTTCGCCACGAGAAATAGAATTGATATATTCATGCTCTCGTCCGCTGTAATTTGATAAATGTGTGTTTCCTTTTTTATCATGAATCATTCTACCAGTCATAGGAATGCAAAGCGATTTTACTTTTTCTTCTAACCCTACAAGTTTTATGGCTTTATTACCACGGTCTGAAAACGCTAAATTTATAGAACGCCCTGCCGAAATATCAACTTTGCGTAAGTCTGGACGCATTTCGTAAACGGTTACGTTGTATCCACGTTGTCCTAAACGTAAGGCTAATAATGAGCCGCAGAGTCCTGCACCGATGATTAGTATGTTTTGTTGTTTATTCATTTAAAATAGCTTTCAATTTTTCAATCAAATTATAAACGTCTTGAAACGAGTTGTAAAAAGGCACAGGAGCACAGCGAATTACATCTGGTTCTCTCCAGTCACTTATTACACCAGCTTCGGTTAATTTGTTGTGCAAATTTTTATTAGCATTTTTAACTTGAATAGATAATTGGCAACCACGTTCTTCAGGGTTACTAGGCGTTATAATTTTAATGGAATCTTGACCTAATTGATTTAACAAAAACTCAAAATACCCTGTTAGTTTTTTAGACTTTTTAGTTAGCTTTTTAATGCCAACTTCGTGAAACATATCAAGAGAAGCTTTAATGGCAGCCATTGATAGAATAGGGGGGTTGCTAAGTTGCCAGCCTTCTGCTCCGGGAAGTACATCAAATTCATCTCGCATATTAAAGCGGGTTTGCTTATTGTGACTCCACCAACCTGTAAAACGATTTAGATTTTTATCGTAAGCATGCCGTTCGTGAACAAAAGCTCCAGCTAAACTTCCTGGTCCAGAATTTAAATATTTATAGGTACACCAAACGGCAAAGTCTGCCCCAGAATCGTGTAAATTTAGCTCGACGTTTCCTGCGCCATGGGCACAATCAAAACCAACTACGCAATCGTATTTATGACCTAATTCAGTTATTTTTTTTAAATCGAAATATTGCCCTGTATAATAATTAACACCGCCAATCATAATAAGTGCTATCTCATCACCTTGTTCTTTTAAAATAGTCTTTAAATCTTCATGTCGCAATAATTCTTCATTTTTACGTGGTTTCCATAAAACTAATCCATCTTTATCATTAAACCCATGATGTCTTAATTGTGATTCAACCGCATATTTATCTGAAGGGAAAGCATCACTCTCAATAAGTATTTTATAGCGTGTTTTAGTAGGTTTGTAAAACGACACCATCATAAAATGGAGATTCGCAGTTAAGGTATTCATAACGACTACTTCAATAGGTTTTGCGCCAACTACGTTTGCTATACTTTGGGTAAGGAATTCATGATATGGCAACCATGGATTTTTGGCTTCGGTATGTCCTTCTACACCTAAATTAGCCCAATCTTCGAGCTCTTGATTAATGTATGATTTTGTGTTTTTTGGTTGCAAGCCAAGGGAGTTCCCTGTCATATAAATCAATTCATTTCCATACTTATCTTTCGGAATATGAAATTGATTTCTGTAATGCGATAATTCATCATTTTGGTCTTGCTGTTTTGCATAATCAAGACCTAATTTATAATCGGACAAAGTGAATGGGTTTTCGGTTTCTAACAAAAATAAGAAATATAAATTTAGAAATAAACCTCATCAAATTTTGAATTATTGTTTTTGCCTCTTAATTTTTTATAAGTAATTAATAAGCCTGTATGCTTTTTAAAAAAGAGAATGTTTTTTTAATTATATTATAAAACATTATCCATAATATCTTGGACCACTTCTGGGTTGAGTAATGTTGATGTGTCTCCTAAATTACTAGTGTCCTTACAAGCTATTTTTCTTAGAATTCGTCGCATTATTTTTCCTGAGCGGGTTTTTGGTAAACCACTAGTAAACTGTATTTTGTCTAGTTTCGCTATAGGTCCAATATGCTCTGTTATGATTTGATTTATCTCATTTCGTAAATTAGTTTGATCTCTGTTTTCTCCAGTATCTTTTAAAATAACATAGCCATATAAAGCATTTCCTTTAACATCATGAGGAAAACCTACAATAGCAGATTCTGCTACTGCTGGGTGTTCGTTTACGGCATCTTCAATTGGTGCTGTTCCTAAATTATGTCCAGAAACTATAATTACATCGTCTACTCGACCTGTTATTCTATAGTAGCCAACCTCATCCCTTAAGGCTCCATCTCCTGTAAAATATTTATTTTCGTAAGCTGAAAAATACGTGTCTTTATAGCGTTGATGATTCCCCCAAATGGTACGTGCCATAGCTGGCCAAGGGAACTTTATGCATAATCGTCCATCTACTTGATTACCTTTTAATTCTTTACCTTCTTCATCCATTAAAGCTGGTTGTATACCTATAAATGGTAAAGTTGCATAAGTTGGTTTTGTGGGTGTTACAAACGGTATAGGTGTAATCATAATACCTCCTGTTTCAGTTTGCCACCAAGTATCTACTATTGGACTTTTCTTTTTGCCAATATTATCATTGTACCAATGCCAAGCTTCTTCGTTTATTGGTTCACCAACCGATCCTAAAACTTTTATGGATGATAAATCGTATTTTTCAACCAATTCCATACCTTGTTTTGCCAAAGCGCGAATAGCAGTTGGTGCTGTATAAAATTGATTTACTTTGTGCTTTTCTACGATCTCCCAAAAGCGTCCAAAATCCGGGTAGCTTGGTACGCCTTCAAACATTACTGTTGTAGCACCATTGGCTAGAGGTCCATAAACAATATAACTATGCCCAGTTATCCAACCAATATCGGCTGTGCACCAATACACATCATTTTCTCTATACTGAAAGACATTTTTAAATGTATAAGCCGTATATACCATATAGCCTCCTGTAGTATGAACCATACCTTTGGGTTGCCCAGTTGAACCAGATGTGTATAAAATAAATAAAGGATCTTCGGCTTTCATCACTTCTATTTTACAAGTGTTTGAAGCTTTGTCTAATAATGGTTGTAGCCATTGGTCGCGATCAGTTTTCATTTTTATATCTGAATGAATTCGCTTAGCGACTAATACAGTATTTACACATGGACAACTTTCTAAAGCTTCGTCTACAATACCTTTTAAGTCAATGGTTTTTGCGCCTCGATAAGAACCATCGCTAGTAATTACCATTTTACAGTCGCTATCGTTAATTCTTGTTGATAACGCTGTTG
>Ga0316189_10004780_pt1 | contig 12988 bp, 17 predicted proteins | sample LowCovwburrow_MG_FD_204930 | JGI IMG/M metagenome (GOLD analysis project Ga0316189, IMG submission 204930) | Coastal sediment microbial communities from Maine, United States - Lowes Cove worm burrow | ecosystem: Environmental > Aquatic > Marine > Coastal > Sediment | place: USA: Maine... | reverse complement strand
GACCACTAAATCCGCCAGATATAAATGCATAGAATTCGTCATGTTCACCTGGGGCAACATATACTTTTTCGGCGGCATTACCTGCTAATGCACCTTGATTGGCATTAGAAGACTTGCCATTATTATTACCACAACTACTTAATAACAAAGTAGTCGTAAGCATCGCAAATATTATTTTTATTGTTTTCATTTTTATAAATTTTGTTGAATTTTTATTTTAATGTTCTAAAGTATTCCAAAACGGCTCTGGCCTCTTCTTCTGTTAAATTTTGATTCGCCATAGGTGACCCATTAAATTCTAAAAGTAATTCTCTAGCTAGAGGATCACTTTTAATCATCTCTTCTGGATTCAAAATCATATTCATAACCCATTCTGGAGTTCGTCTTTCTAAAATATTTTTTGGAGCAGGGCCAATAAATTTCTTGTTTGGTTTATGGCATGCAGTACACATTCTTTTGAATACATCTGCACCTTGCGTCACCATTTCTTGATTAATTTCTGAATCTAATTTTACAGATTTTATTGGGCCAACACCTTTATTATTTAAATCAATTTTTTTAGAGGCTTTTACTTCAGCAGAAGCGGTTTCTACTTTTGGCTCTTCTTTTTTTACTTCTTCTTTTTGTTGAGTTGTTTTGATAGGTGTATCTTTTTTTGATTTATCACCTCCACAACTAATAACTAATGCAATTACTAAGACTGCTACTAATTTTTGATATTTCATTCTATAAATTTGTTAATTATTAATCTTCAACTGGTACTAAAACATCACCAATCACATGGATCCAACCGTTGCTCACTTTTACAGTTTTGAGGACCTTGGTTCCTCCAACGTACAATCCATCTTCTTTTTTGACAACATCCAGATATTTACCTGAGGCCATATATAATTTACGTCCTTTTTTCGCTTCTTTTTCTAACTGTGTATCAGGATAATTGGCTGGAGCTACATGATTTGTTAAAATGAATGCTAGTTTCCCTTTGTTTGCTGGCTCTAATAAAGATGCAACTGTACCCTCTGGTAATTTTCCAAAAGCATCATTTGTTGGAGCAAATACAGTTAAAGGTCCAACATTAACCAGTGCATCTTGCACCCCTCCAGCTTCTATTGCCGCAACTAAGGTTGTAAAATCATCTAGCGATTTAGCCACTTGTAAGGCATTCGCACCAGATTCTTCATCTACATAAGCCGCTTGTCCTTTATGTTCTTTTTCAACTGTTGTTGTTTTGTTAGTTTGATCTTTTGTTTGCTCTCCTTTTTTACACGAAAAAAGAAACAGAAAACACATTAAAATAGTGAGTATTCGATTTGGTTTCATCATTATAATTTTAGTATTATTCAGCAAAAATAAATGCATACTGATAATTAAAATATGATATATATCATATAAAAAGATATTTTTATCTTTTTATATTTGCTTGAAAATTATCAGCACATTATATGTTATCAAAATCCAGTCAATACGCTATTCGTGCAGTACTCTATTTATCATTAAATTCTAATGAAGAGATAAAGTATAGTCCGAAAAAAATTGCCAAGGCAATAGAAATTCCCGCTCCTTTTTTAGCAAAAACATTACAAGAGCTTACTAAAAGAAACTTGATCTCATCGATAAAAGGAAGAAATGGCGGTTTTTATTTAACAGAAGTAAACAGGCAAAATACCTTAATCTCTATAGTTGATAGTATAGATGGTATGCATAAATTTCAAGAATGCTTACTTGGACTAACTGTTTGCAGCAATGAAAATCCTTGTTCATTACATCATGTCATTGCTCCGTTAAGAAAAAAAATAGTAGAAGAATTGACTTTTAAAACGATAGATGATCTGTCAAAAGAAATTATGAACGGCACAACTCATATTGTCTAATGGTTCTAGACAGTCATCGAAAACAATTGGGTATCTGGCTTATTTTCAACTAAATATAAATCAAAAGCCATACAAATATTTCTAACAAATGCTCTTGCTTCTTTTGGAACTTCTAAGCCATCTTTCTTTATGATCACCAAACCATCTTTTTCTAATTCTTCTAGTCGTTGTAAAGTTTGAGGAAGTTGAGTAAATTGTAATCTTTCATCCTGCCAGGAAGTTTTAAAATGACACATAATATTAAGAATATGCTGTCTTACGATCAAATCTTCACTTGTTAATAAATGCCCTTTTATAATGGGTAATTCATTTTGCTCAACGCGCTCTTGATATGCTTTTAATGTTTTTTCATTTTGTGCAAAACTATACCAGGAATCACTTATGGCAGACATACCTAAACCGATCATTAATTGTGTTGGATTTGTGGTATATCCCATAAAATTTCGATGCAAATTAGCGTTATCAAATGCTTTAAAAAGGGAATCGTCAGGTAAAGCAAAATGATCCATTCCTGTTTCAATATATCCTAAATTTAATAGCATTTCCTTCCCAATTTCGTATAATTTTCTTTTAATTTCTCCTTTAGGGACATCATCATTATCAAAACCCCGTTGCCCCACTCCTTTTATCCAAGGGACATGCGCATAACTATAAAAAGAAATTCTATCTGGTCTTAGTTGAATTGTTTTTAATATAGTAGTTTTAATATCGTCAATTGTTTGAAAAGGTAATCCGAACACTAAATCATGACTTATAGAAGTATAACCTATCTCTCTTGCCCAATCGGTTACATTTTTTACATTTTCGAAAGGCTGAACTCTATGAATTGCTTTTTGTACTTTTTCAGAATAGCATTGTACTCCAAAGCTCACACGCTTAAATCCTAATTTATATAATGATTGTAAATGTTCTTTGGTTGTATTATTAGGATGTCCTTCAAAACTGAATTCATAGTCTTTATATAATTCAGCAGTTTCTAAAATGCCTTTTATAAGTTTCTCTAAATTTTTAGTTTGAAAAAATGTAGGTGTACCTCCACCTAGATGTAATTCTCTTAAAAGAGGTTTTTCGGGCAATAAGTTTGCATAAATTTTCCATTCCTTTAATACTGATTCTATATATGGTATTTCAACCTCATGCCTTTTTGTAATATGCTTATGGCAAGCACAAAATGTACAAAGGCTTTCGCAAAATGGTAAATGAATATAAATACTTATACCTTTATTGGCATTGCTTTCTTTAAACGATTCTTGAAATGTTTTTATCCAATCATTTTCAATGATCCCTTCTTCATTCCAATAAGGTACAGTGGGATAACTTGTATAACGAGGGCCTGGAACATTGTACTTTTTAATTAAAAAATTATTCATAAATACATTTAATCAGATTATTCGTTAAAAAATATTTTAATTTGATAATTATTTTATTTTAAAGGTCATAACTGGTCTCCCTTCATGATTAGCAATATCTTCACTAATACTTCCATTAAAGAAATGTGCTAAGCCTCTGCGACCATGAGTAGGAATAACAACAATATCTGCATTTATACTTTCACAGTAATTGTGAATTCCCTCTTCAACCGAGGAGTCATTATAGTATACTACTTTATCTAAATTTTTCATGTCGCCAGAATCTGCTACTGAAATAAATTCATTAGCATTTGCCTTCATTTGTTTTGTTGTTATAAATCGATGTGGTAAGTTTACATAAAGTAGATGTATTTTAGAATTAAAGGTGCTAAATAATTTCAAAGCAGATCGATAGGCATTTATACTATCCATTTTACAATCACAAGCAAATACAACTTCCTTAGCTTTAAAATTTTTTATTCTATTTTTCACAACTAAAACCGGTGTGTCTGATGTTCTTACAACCTTTTCCGTATTAGAACCAACAAAAGCTTCTTCTAGACCACTAGCTCCATGTGATCCCATGACTATAAGATCAATACTATTATCTAAAGCCAATTGATTAAGCTCAATAAAATTAGTGTAGTTTTCTACTTTTTCTTTAACTACAATTCCTTTTAAATAGTCCTTATCTAAAAGACTTCTAAATTCTTTCTCAGCTAGTTTTAAATGGAATATGGCTTCAGCCGCCCCTCTGTTTGCATTTTTATTCAAACCAGAATGTGATAATCCCAGCATATGTAATACTAAGATCTCGGCATTTTGTTCCTTTGCAATTGTGGCAGCAACAATCAAAGCATTTTCTGAATACTTAGAAAAATCTGTAGGCACTAATATTTTTTTCATAATTAAGGTTTCTTGGTTTATTTGACAAAAATATATTACAAATGATGCGAAAACCATGATATATATCACATCTGTTTTAGGTAAAAATAAATAAATTTGAAGTGTAAAGTCATTCAATTATGAAAAATATTCTTCTTTTAACGGACTTTTCAAAGAATGCAAAAAATGCAATTGACTATGCATTACAATTTTTTAAAGGAGAAGAGCAACATTTTTATATCTTAAATGTACATAAAACATCTAGTTATACAATGGGTGATTTGATGACTTCATCATCAACATCATCGGTATATGATTCTATCATTAAAAATCCAAAAGCTACACTTAAAAAATTCATAGGTCAATTTGAGAAAACCTATGCCGATGAATTGTATTCATTTGAAGGAATATGTGACCATGACGATTTTATTAGCGCTATTAAACAAGTTATAAAACTAAAAAAAATTGACCTCATAGTAATGGGTACAAACGGTGCCACTGGTGCCAAAGAAGTGATTTTTGGTAGTAATACTTTAAGTACAATTAGAAATGTTAAGACTCCCGTATTAGTTATTCCAGAAAATTATAAATTTTCAAAACCAAATACTATTTTATTTGTTACAGAACATGACGAAGCATTTGCTAAGAAATCTTTATACCCTTTAATTCATATAATGTCAAAATACGATTCAGAAATGCTAATTCTTACTTTAGATAAAAATAACTCGGTCGATTTGATTAAGGAAAAAAAAGATGCAATCGATTCCTATTTTAGCGGAACTGAACATAGTTTTTATAGTATTTCCAATATACCTACAGATATAGCTATAGATGCCTTTATGCAGATAAAACATGTCGATATCACTGCCAAGATTATAAATAAAGAATCCTTTTTAAAACGTTTTGTTAGTGGTTCTTCTACAAATGAAATTACCTATAAAACAAGGGTTCCATTACTTATTATGCATCCATAAAGGCATAAATTATACTGGCAAGATTAATAAGGGAATAGCACTATGAAAACTTACTTTTTTTATAACGGGCTCATGGGTTAGTTTTTCAATGAAACTGTGCTCATGATTAACCAAACATATCATATTAACTTCTTGATCTTCCGCAAATTCTGTAATTATTTCTGAAAGTGATGTATCACTTTGATTTTCATTAATTACGAAAACATCCTCACTAAAGTTATTTTTTAACAATCGCATGTTATATTGTTGTTTTTCAGATAGTTCACTATTTTTTTTAACATAGAAAAAATGAATTTTAAAATTATGAATTATCTGCAATTCTATAAGAGATCTTAATTCCATTTCACCTAAATGGTTCTTAAAATCAGTTGCAAAAACAACTTTAGTAGGCTCTTCATAAACATATTTTTCGGGTACCGATATAATTGGACAGGTATTTATATGTTTGACAACCTTTACAGTATTGCTTCCCATAAAAACCTCTTTCAATCCACTTGCGCCAGTTGTTCCCATTACTATCATATCGATATTTTCTTTATGCACTATATCTTGAACGATAGGTACCAATGCGCCCGATCTTGAAACTGTTTTATACGTATGCTTATCATTTAACATATTTTCATTTAAATGCTTTAGAAGTTTTTGTAACTCATCTCTGGATTCATTATTTAAAATTTCATAAATTTTTCTAGCCCCAAATTGGTGCATGGTACTAGATACTGGTGAAGGATTGACCTCAAAAGTGTTTAAAATATAAAAACAGCAGGGTATATCATCATACATCCTAATGGCATAGGTCAAAGCATCCCAAGCATTATCAGAAAAATCTGTTGGTACTAGTATATTTTTCATCATTAATTATTTTACATATCCGACGGAATTACCAAAAATGGAACATTTAAATGAAAACCTATCTGGTTAATAACTGGTTTGAAAAATAGGTTCTCAAAAAATGAATGCTTATTATTTATCATCATCAATAATTGTACATAGGTTGATTTTTGAAATTCATTAATAGCTTGTGGAATTTCCTGATCTTTAACATTATGATATGTATCATTAAAATCAACCAATAATTTCTCAAGTTTTAATTTATTATTAATTTCCTCTTGATTTAAATCTCGACTATAAGAAACATGTAATACATGAACTTTAGATTTGTATATAGCCGATATGGTTTTAAGTATATTCAATTGTTTTTCTGAATAGTCTACTTTATAGCCCGTTGGAAATAATATGTCACTAGGTTTTTCGAAAAAATATCCATCAGGTATTGCCAATACAGGACATTTTGCTTTTTTTATAATATGGATAGTGTTCGATCCAAATAAAACCTCTCTGGCACCTGTAGCTCCTTTAGTGCCCATAATTATTAGATCTATATCATTATCGTTCACAATCTCAATAACTTCATCAGTTAAAATATTAAAGGAAGCAATTGTTTCAACCGAATGTTTAACATTTGAAAATTTATCTTTAATTTTATTTAACTCACTTTTTGAATTATTTTTTATGACATCAGACACCTCACCTAAATAACCTCCTGTATTCATTTGAAAATCATAACTATAAATAACCGGAGTATATGTGTTTAACAAATAAAATGTACATTTTTCATCTCTAAATAGTTTTTCTGCATAATGAATTGCATTTAAAGCATTATCGGAAAAATCAGTTGGTAACAGTACCTTGAACATGATATTAATTTTAAAGTTTACTAGCTAAAGTTAATCAGACTTAAAAGAGAAAATAATGATATCTATCAGTTTCATAAAAAACTTCTCTTCAGAACTGATTTTTATCATAACAATCCTAAAAGAAAGCAACTAGATTTGTGAATCAATAAGAAAGAAATGAAAAATTTGAATATTAAATTTTATCAAAATCTTGGTAAACTATTTTATGCTATCGCTGCCGTTGATAAAAATGTAAAAGAAGAAGAATATAATAAATTAAAAGAGATTGTTAAATCAGAATGGCTTGTTATTGATGAAATTGAAGATGATTTTCATACAGACGCTGCATATCAAATTGAAATCATATTTGATTGGCTTTATGAAGAAGAAAAATTGGATGCTAAACTATGTTTTGAAGAATTCATTGAATATAAAGATGAACAACCTCATTTATTTACGAAAGCTATTAAACAATTAATTCTAAAAACAGCGAATGCTGTAGCTGCTAGTTTTTTAGGTAAAAATAAATCAGAATTAATAATTCTTGCAAAACTTGAAATGAGTTTAAAATAAATATATATTATGAGTTACTATTTTAATAAAACCGTGAATGGCACATTTGAAAATGTTATAGAAAATGTTACAGACTTACTGAGTAAGGAAGGCTTTGGTATTTTAACTGAAATTGATATACAGCAAACTTTGAAAAATAAACTAAATGTTGACTTCAAAAAGTATAAAATATTAGGTGCATGTAACCCACCTTTCGCCTATAAAGCTTTAGTCGCTGAAGATAAAATTGGAACAATGTTACCTTGCAATGTAATTGTACAAGAGTTAGGGGTTAATATTATTGAAGTAGCTGCTGTAAACCCCTTAGCCTCTATGCAAGCTGTAAAAAATACTGAACTAATTGAGGTAGCAGAAAAGGTAAGTGGTAAGTTAGAAAAAGTTATTAATAACCTTTAAAATGAAAAGTAATTTTAAGAGTATTATAGATTCAGAAACGCCTGTTTTAGTCGATTTTTTTGCAGATTGGTGTGGCCCTTGTAAAGTGCTTGCTCCTATTCTATCTGAAGTAAAAAAAGAATTGGGTGCTGCTGTGAAAATAGTTAAGATTGATGTCGACAAAAATCAACCCCTGGCAGCAAAATATCAGGTTCAAGGAGTTCCTACAATGTTGCTTTTTAAAAACGGAAAACAACTCTGGAGGCAATCTGGTGTACTTCAAAAAAATCAACTTATTGATATTATTAAACAATATTAAATAGCAATAATGAGCGTACATATAGAAGCTAAAAAAGGAGAAATTGCAGAAACAGTATTATTACCGGGTGATCCCATGCGTGCTAAATGGATAGCAGAAACATTTTTAGAAAACTCATTTTGTTATAATGATGTACGTGGGATGTTAGGTTATACAGGTACTTACAAAGGCGATCGTGTTTCTGTACAGGGCTCCGGAATGGGGATTCCATCTGCATTAATTTATTGTCATGAATTAATAAACGACTACGGAGTTAAAAATTTAATTCGTGTAGGCTCGGCGGGTTCTTATCAAAAAGATGTAAAGATCAGAGATATAGTTTTCGCAATGGCGGCTTCATCGACATCGGGCATCAATAATTCACGATTTATAAATGCTGATTACTCACCAACTGCAAATTTTAAATTGTTTATGAAGGCGGCGCTTTACGCCAAAGAAAATAATATTCCCATTAAAGCAGGAAATGTATTGTCTGCAGATGAATTTTATGAAGATGATTTTGATTCATATAAAAAATGGGCAAAATTTGGTGTATTATGTGTTGAAATGGAAGCTGCTGGATTATATACTATTGCCGCCAAATTTAATATCAATGCGCTGGCTATTTTAACCATATCCGATTCTCTTGTTACCAAAGAAAGAACTTCAGCAGATGAGCGGGAAAGTACATTTAATAAGATGGTTGAGATCGCATTAAGTACATTAAAATAAGTGGCTTGTTAATGATGAATATCATTTTGCAATACTTCAAGTTAGAATAAATTTAACCATCATATAAGATAAATTTTTAAAAATGATCCTTTGATGAAAAATTTATATTTAATCATGGTATGCTTGTTTATAATTTCTTGCTCTAAAGAAGAAGAAAAAATACTGCCGGAAAAAAGAGATTTAACTGAGTCGGTCTATAGTTCAGTTACTATTCAACCTGATAGCCTTTATGAAGTTTATGCCATCGTTGCAGGTATTTTAGACAAGAATTTAGTTGAAGAAGGTGCCATCATTTCTAAAAATGATGCTTTAATTCAAATTATTAATAATACGCCAAAACTGAACGCTCAAAATGCTAAATTATCTCTAAACTTAGCCATAGAAAATTATAATGGCAACGCAGCAATTTTAGAAGGGATTAAGGAAGAAATTATAGCTGCTAAGCTAAAATACAAAAATGATTCTATCAATTACTTCAGGCAAAAAAACCTCTGGGAACAGAATATAGGATCAAAAGTAGATTTTGATACTAAAAAACTAAATTATCAATTATCTTCTAATAATTTACTTCTATTAAAAAGCAGATATAACCGTACTGAAAACGAATTAAAAACAGCTGTAAAACAAGCTCAAAATAATTATGAAACATCTTTAATTGCTACCAAAGATTATACAGTAAAAAGTACAATAAACGGGAAAGTTTATGCTCTTTATAAAAATGCAGGTGAAATTATAACGACCATGGAGCCCTTGGCCTCTGTTGGAAGTGCCACAGACTTTATTATAGAAATGTTAGTTGATGAAGTTGATATTGTTAAAATAGCAGAAGATCAGATGGTATTGATTACTTTGGACGCATATAAAGACGATGTCTTTACCGGAAAAGTATCGAGAATATTACCAAAAAAAGATGAACGAAATCAAACTTTTGTAGTAGAGGCATTATTTGAAAATCCACCAAAAAAATTATATCCGGGACTTTCGGGAGAAGCCAATATTGTTATCGCAAATAAAAAAGATGCCCTTACCATACCTAAAGAATACCTGACTGATAATACTAAAGTTAAGACTGATAATGGCCTAATAGAGATTAGCATAGGTCTACAAAACATGGATTTTGTTGAAGTAACCTCAGGAATAACGAAAGGCACCTACATCTACAAACCAGAAAAATGATCAACTGGAAAGTTATACTAAACATTGCAAAAACACATTTGCTTTCAAAAATAAAACAGACTGCAACTGCTGCTCTTGGTGTTACTTTTGGGATTGGTGCTTATATAACCTTGGTATGTTTTATGACAGGTTTAAATGGTATGTTAGATGATCTAATTTTAAATCAAACACCACATATTCATATATATAATGAAATTGAACCTTCAAAAAAACAACCGGTTTCCTTATATAAAGAGTTTGAGAATAGTTTTAACATAATACATTCTATTAAGCCAAAATTAACACAGAAAAAAATTCATAATGCGCTGCCAATTATTCATCATTTAAATAAAGATGATAATGTACAAGGTGCAATTCCGCAAATAAAGGCCACAATTTTTTATATTTCTGGATCTATAGAAATAGGCGGATATTTAACTGGTATAAAACCCCTTGATGAGGCAAAACTATTTAATATGCAAGACTATATAGTTAAAGGATCTCCTGAAGCATTACATAATACCGATAACGGTATATTATTAGGAATTGAAATAGCAAAAAAAATGGCTCTGGACGTAGGAGACAGAGTTCAAATAAGCACTATTACCGGAGAGGTTTTTCCATTAAAAATTGTGGGTCTTTACCAAAGTGGTATCGCCGATATTGATGCTATTCAAAGTTTTGCAAATTTAAAAACTGTACAACGTATACTAGGGGAAGCCGAGAATTATGTCACTGATATCAATGTAAAACTCTACAATATAAATAAAGCATTGCCTCTATCTAAAAAAATTGAGCAACAATTCAATATTAAAGCAATAGATATTAACACTGCGAATGCACAATTTGAAACGGGCACAACGATAAGAAACCTTATTACTTATGCAGTTTCAATAACCTTATTAATTGTTGCCGGTTTTGGCATTTATAACATTCTAAATATGCTTATTTATGAAAAAATGAATGACATTGCAATTTTAAAAGCAACGGGTTTTTCCGGTATAGACGTACAGCTTATTTTTATGAGTCAAGCGATGATCATAGGTATTGTAGGTGGTTTACTCGGATTACTTATCGGACTTGGATTAGCAAGTTTTATAGGTACAATTCCGTTTCAAACTGAAGCGTTACCAACTGTGGGGACCTATCCTATTAATTTGAATCCGTGGTTCTTTGTTATAGGAATCACTTTTGCATTGATATCAACCTTTTTTGCAGGTTATTTACCTTCGAGAAAAGCAAAAAAAATAGATCCGGTAAAAATTATTAGAGGTCAATAATATGGAGGCAGTTTTAGAATCAATAAAAATCAATAAATACTTTAGAAAGCCTGTATTATTCCATGTATTAAAAGATATCTCCTTTAAAATAAACAAGGGTGAATTTGCATCTATTATGGGTAAATCAGGTTGTGGTAAATCTACTCTCTTGTATATTCTATCTACCATGGATACTGATTATGATGGTAAATTGTTATTAAATAACGAATTGGTAACCGGTCAAAGCCGGCAAAAATTATCATATCTCCGTAATAAGCATATTGGTTTTGTATTTCAGTTTCATTATTTATTATCAGAGTTTTCGGTATTAGAAAACGTAATGCTTCCAGCTAAGAAATTAGCAGAAATATCATTGTCTGAAATTGAACACAATGCTATGGAAAAACTCAAAATCTTACACATAGACCATCTAGCAAAGAAACGTGCATCTAGAATCTCAGGTGGTGAAAAACAACGCGTTGCTATTGCTAGAGCTTTGATCAATAATCCTTCAATTATAATGGGGGATGAACCTACGGGAAATCTAGATAGTCATAATTCTGATAATGTCTTTAATATTTTCAAACAACTAAGTGATGAACAAGGCTTGTCTTTACTTGTAGTAACACATGACGAAGATTTCGCCAAACGCACAGATAGAATTATTCAAATGGGAGATGGTGAAATCATTAATAAATCAAACTAAAATCAACTAACAAATAGTTGTAAAATGATATAAGTCATTTTAAATTACATAATCTAGTTATAATTTTAAGTTATTAATTCTAAGTTATAATTATGAAAAATTCATCAGAAGATAATTTTGTAGTAGAATATACATGGCAAGAGCTTTATGTATTAACAAAACACTGGAAATCTGACATTCAGTTTTATAAAGATGATATCAAATTTTTGCAAAGACTAATTAGAAAATATTTTATCTGGGTAACAAAAAAAGAAAATATTGATAAAGTAACAAAGATTGAAAGCAGTTTGCGCAGAATAAATAAAAAATGCGATAGCTTGATCAAAAGTATTGATAAACATTTAGAACATCTTTCAAATTTAATTAATGATCCTTTTAAATATGATTCTCAAAGATTCAAAGTTGAGCATGCAAAGCTTGAAAGTGATATTTCCGAATTTATCAAAAAATTTAGAGAGCATAAGAAAGAAACTTTTGCCATTACTGAATTCATAGTTGATGATGAAAAGTTGATGCGTTATTTAGAGTCATAAATCAAGATTATTAACTCGACTAGAGATTTTTTGTGGGTCTATCTTTAAAATTGTTAGAAACCTACTTTACTTTTTAACGCTGGTAGATCCCATTTAATCATTTCCTTTAAAAAAACGTCAACCTTTTCTATGATCAATTTTCTATTAATTTCCTTGGGTATATATACACCAAGATCAAAACTATTATTTTCAGTTGGCATATTTTCTATAACCGGAAATAAAATGAAAGTATAAACATCGCCACTATATGATTGTGAAAATACCAAAGCTCCACCTTGAATAAACTGATATGATGGTATTAAATTGGTTTTTTCAATTAAATCTGGAGGAAAAGAATCAAAAGTTATATTTATTGCTTCATTACTTTGCATCCAGTTCAATTCCTGTACCCGCCACCCAATATCATAATGTTCTACAATGCTGTTTAAGCTAGTTAGTATTAGGTTTTTTGTTTTTGTTTTCCAAAGAATCTTCTTCTCTACAACGGTTTCAATAGAGATCTTGTAATCATTAATTCGATCTTTTAAATGCTCAACCCTCATTTTTCTTCATTTTTAATTTCTCGTTTCTGTTGTCTTTCTAATTTTCTAAAATAACTTCTA
>Ga0316189_10004779_pt1 | contig 12990 bp, 5 predicted proteins | sample LowCovwburrow_MG_FD_204930 | JGI IMG/M metagenome (GOLD analysis project Ga0316189, IMG submission 204930) | Coastal sediment microbial communities from Maine, United States - Lowes Cove worm burrow | ecosystem: Environmental > Aquatic > Marine > Coastal > Sediment | place: USA: Maine... | reverse complement strand
TCACAATGCCATCTCCATCCAGATCCGCATCGGGATCAGCAGTGAAGAATCGGGGCTTGAAATAAGCCAAATCGGAGGCACCAACGACCAGGTTGTTATCAAAATCCGGGTCACAGATGTTGCCGTAATTGTCACCATCGGTATCGAGCTGGCTGTTGCCGCCCGCATCCGGAATCAATGGACCGTTGGCAACCAGAATGCAGTTGTCCTGACTGTCAGCGATGCCATCACTGTCCTGATCGGATTCGATCTGCGCTGTAGTCTCAGCCGGTGCACTGACAGCACCCTCGTCATCCACGACTGTCAGGGTCACGGTGTATAAACCGTCTGCGGCGTAAGTGTGGCTCGGAGCTACACCGATGCCGGTATTACCGTCACCGAAGTCCCAGTCATACTGTGTAATGACACCACCGTCCGGATCGAACGAAGCGCTGCCATCGAAGACCACTGCGACACCCTCGGTGCCGGTATAGGGGCCGTTGGGATCGGCAACCGGATCCTCCGGAGCGGGTTCGATGTTGGCTGTCGTCGCCGAAGGATCGCTCTCGGCGCCATCATCATCCGTTACCACCAGGGTTACATCGTAAGTGCCAGGTGCGGCGTAGGTGTGTACCGGGCTCACACCGGTGCCGGTATTGCCGTCACCAAACGTCCAGTCATAAGCGGTGATGGTACCATCAGCATCGTCCGAGCCGGAACCATCGAACTGCACCTGAAGTCCTTCGGTGCCGAAATACGGGCCGTTGGCATCGGCTATAGGTGGTAGATTGGCAGTAGCGCAGTCCGCCGGTGTCGAGCTCGCGCTGCCCGGCAGCGTGTCGGCGTTGATCTCCGTGATGTTGTCGCACGATATACCACCGCCGTCGATGTCACCATCGGAGTTCAGCAGCTCAGCATCTCTCAACCTGGTCAGAATCGTCGAACTGTCAGCTGGCTCCAGGTCGCTACCATAGGGATTTCGAATCCTGTTAGTGATGTGACAAAGTGAACAATTGCCGGCTGCAGCAATCAAGGTAGGTCCAGCCTGGGGATACTCGGTCAGAAAAATGGTGTCCCAACCATCCTGTGCATACACCGGTTGTGACGATATGAAAAGTGCCGAAGCGCCAAGAAGCGGCATCAGCAACCTGTTAACCAGAAATAATGTCTTTTTGCTCAATAAAATAGTCATAATTTATCTTCCCTTATTGTTTTCTCGTACCACAAATTGTATCTGTGACTCAAAGTCGTATTAAAACCATTGAATACCGTCTCAACTTAATACAAACAATTTGGTCCCATCTTGATGTAGATCAATTTCAAAATCGTGAACAGGAATTTACTGAGCATCAGACATCGGTGGATCATGGGGACAGTATACTGATTAAATGTTGCGGGAATGCTTGCGCTGGTGAATTAAGCATACTACCCCCTTGTTCCGGCCATTCGGCTGGTTATTACTCCCTCGCCCTCCAGGAGAGGGTTGGGGAATAAAATAAGGTAACTGTATTATCACGTGCCCTCATCATGACTTTCTCCCACAGAGATAAGGAATCTCTCGCCTTAGGGCGAGGGATTAATGGAGCTACTATCGGTGACTCGAATGAAATAACGACAGCCACTCGAACAGCCGTATTTAACTTTTGGTTTCGCTAAGGCACCAATCCAGAAGGCCCTGGTGGTTTAAAGAACATGGTTTTCAGAATCGCGAGATCGGCTGCATTTACAACTCCATTGCCATTCAAATCAGCCTCCGGATCAGCCGAGAAGAACTTTGTTTTGAAGAAGGCAAGATCGGCCGCGTTGACAACAAGGTTGTTATCGAAATCCGCATCGCAGTAATTTCCAAATCCATCGCCATTCGTATCGCGCTGTGCAGGATTTGCGACCTGTGTGCAATTATCACAGGCATCACCTCGACTATCGCCGTCGCTGTCAACGCCTGTGTCTGCAATGGCCGGGCAGAAGTCATCCCGATTTAACAAGCCGTCATCGTCACGGTCAACGCCCACGCGCATGCCGCTGCCCACGGGTACACAAGTATACGTCAGCTCCTGTTCAGGCTGTGCTGCGAGTGAACGCAACTGCCCATCCGTCAGAGCAAGCTCAGTAATTGTATCCGGCATGAAACTTCCCGCCGTCATATACCAGCTCTTTTCAACGCCTCCAACCAGACCTTTGACCGTGAGTTCGCATTCACCTTGTTGTGCACGATTTATCAGCAGACCAATACGATCACCAACAGCGGCCGTGCTGACTGAGGTTAAAGTCACCTGCTGCCCTACCACGGGTGCCAGATTGGTATCGAAGCCGTACATAAACTGTTCTACGACTCTTTTATCTGTTGCGCCGAAATTGAACAGCGGTGAACTGTGAAACCTGAACAGCGTATCCACGGAGCCATCATGTAAAAAACCGAAACCGCGTATCTGGTCTCCGCTATGTATCCCATCGCCCGGGACGATACTGTTGTTGACGGGCATGCCAAATCGGCCCACCTTCTGATACATGTTGCGCAGATGGGGAATCTTGAATTCCTGCGTCTCGCCTTCAATACTCATCAGGCCGCTGCTGCCAAATAAACCTGCCGATGGAGATAACTGATGGCAGTCATTGCAACTGAGTATTCCTGCAGTCGATCCGGGCACAGTCAGGAAATCTTTTCCCTGTTGCTGCATCGGTGTTAAGGAGTTATCCAGTAAACGATTAGGATTGGGCGGATAGGCGAGCTGCAGCGCAAACCGAGTGAATGCATCCATATCAGCAATATCCGGTTCAGCATCGTCCCCTAGCAAACCTGTAAAAGCCACGCTGAATTTCTTGAAAGAAGTTTCTTCCGTATCGGGGTCACTGACCAGGGCCTGGCGGTCTCCTCGCCAGTGAGTAGGGCCATGATTAGCCATACCACGTAAAGACTGGGTTGTCATGGGTCCCTTCATGGGGTGGAATGTCAAGCCGCCTCCACCGCCGCCAAGCGGACCGGATTCATTCGTGTTGGGCACAACTGCGCCTGTTGGATCGCCCAGGTCCCAGGCAAGACTATCCAGATCACCAAACACATGACAGGTACCACACGAAGCCTCACCATTACTTGAGGTCAGGTTGGCGTCATACAGAAAAGGTCTGCCCTGAACGATAGAGGCCGGTTCCGGGTTGTGTAATGCATAATGCCTGATTTCGGACATGCCCACCGTATCGATAACTGAAACTGCATTATCAAACCGGGTGAAAACATATAACCGGTTCCCTGTTTCATCCAGAACCAGTCCTGATGGTCCGCCACCGGTTACCGCAATATGATTCGTAGATGAAGGTACAAAGGTATCATTCTCTAACGCAGCCGTATCGAATACACCAATTTTTCCTGAACCAAATGCAGCCAGATACAGGGTCTGGCCATCATCGCTAATCGCCATACCCAGTGGCAACGACAGGCTGTTCTCCTTTATGCCCGCAGGAGCCGGTACCACGCTGTAGTTAATGTGTTTGTTCAAATGACGCGGTATTACCGAGCCTGCATCGATAACACTAATCCGGGCTTTGTGGATATTACCAACGACACTGCTCGTCGTATCTCCAGGGGCTCGTGTTCCTTCGAAGCGCACCGCATTATTTGCATCGGTATTCGATACATATACCTTTCCGGTCCCTGGATTAACAATCATGTTGTACAAGATTGTACCGACACCAGACCATGCGCTGGCCAGCGTGGGTAAACTCGATGTCAGTTCCGTGTGATTAACATCAATCGAAAATACATCTGAATCAGGCAATGAAAAAGGGACCTGGTTATTCCATATTCGCCCCAGCTCATCGACCCAGTCAACACCGTTATGCTTGACGATCAAGCCGACTTCAGGGCCGGTGACTCCTTCATTATTGCTGTTAGGTGCAGGTAAACCACCGGGCGCAGAGACACCGCCTATCAAACAGGGGCTCGCCGACTCGCCGCCATTACAAACAGCACCTTCGTTTATAACAGCTGTTTTGTTGCCCGTATGAAAACCTGCCGCATATACTCTATTACCATCTGCAGAAACCGCTAAAGCTCTCGGCGTATCCGTGAATAGAGTAAGGATCTCTAATGAATCGCCACCTATCGATGCTCCAGGATCAGTAACATCAAATACCCACACATCTGCCCGACCAATACCCGGCGTTATCATTTCACCTGGATTGGCTGGCATCAGCGCCGGGCTGTATGGACTATGCTGACCCCTGTGCGCGGTCGTAATGAAAGCCCGTTCATTATTGAAACCGGCGAAAACAATATCCCTGGGTTCATCACCAACAAGAAGAGTTCTTTTTACACGTGGCGGGCTGGCAGCAATATCTACGATGCTGACGCTGTCAGACAAATGGTTAACCACCCAGGCTTCGGTGCCTCGAACAGCAACAGAGACGGGTTCCATGCCGACAGCCACTGAATTAGTGTGCACCAGGCCATCTTTTCGTATTGAGAATATCTCCAGCATCCCATCCGGCGTGTTGACTGCAAATAAACGACTGCTGTCAGGTGAAATGGCCAGAGGACGCACCTGCCCGCTTTCGAATGTGACAAAGGGTGCTGCCTGTGAATTAGACACTCCAGTGGATACAAGCATTAGTGCAAGCAGGCCTGAGACCGCCAGGCGAAAGCAACAGACGGAGATGCTGTAAGCAGTTACTAAATAAGTATACGCGTAACATGACAATTGTTTGATATTCATATTTTCCATGTCTCATTTTTGTTTTCATTTATGATTCAGGACACTAGTCAGCACCACGGCAATCCTTGCTCTGAATCAACCAGCAATACTTATACCTTTATATACATTCAGAAAACATTCAATGAGATAGTTAAATATAATTATTTTATTAATTACTAACATGCAAAGCTTGCCGAACAAAACACAGGTTTCAAGGATTTTACGATCAGGATTTATATACAGTTGTTGAGTGGCGTTTATAGGCCCTGACTGCGATTCAGCTCAAAACCATCGACTGACAGCTTGCGTTCTTTAGAAAAGGATCGCAATCGTATCAGTAAGCCGCGCTATTGTGGGGCCTCAAAAGCGCCAATAGCCGGAGGCCTCAAGTATGGAGCGTTATCGTAATCAAGGCCTAATGCTCCTGTATAGCTTTCAACACCCTGACCTATTGCGGGGCTGGACGCCCCAATATGAAAGTCTTCTATTGCTGCATTGATAAAAAGCGGGTCAAGTTGATACAGTGATGCGGTTTCAGCGGGTATTAGCGCTGGCAAAAGTGTCGTATAGCTTACACTCTGGTCTGTAGCCCACCACAAGTTGTTGTCAAAAGTGAATGTTGTTGGATCTGTGTTCGCCCCGATATTAACAATACGAAATTCGCTTCCTATGTCTGCTATTGAATAACGCACAATATTATTCAGGAAATAACCATCCCGACATTCCGCAAAATCATAGGTCGCACCTGATACTGTCTCTTGCAATATTCTCACTATGTAAAACTGAGGATCGATAACAGTGTTATTCGCAAATACACATTCAACACAGCCCGTATATACCACCGCGCTGTCGGAATTAACGATAATATTAGACAGCATGGTAATACGTGCCGCTTCATAGTTTTCAGCCAGTGGATCTAGTGGCGGTCTGAAGTAGGCGGCACCCGTGCTCCCTCCCGCATTTATTGCCCTTCCTGTAATATTTTTAATCAGATTTCCATGAATCAAAATATCTGCGCTACCACCCTTAGTCTGTATGCCACTACCTGGAGAGTCGCTAATTGTATTCTGACTTATGATGCTGTTATGACAGCCGACAAGATCGATATTCGAAGAACTTGTTCCAACCGATGATAACTGGTTATTAACAATATAAAGATAGTTGACACCCGACGCTTTAATAGCGTCATTATTACCCAATCCTGTTGAAGATATTGTCGAGTTCTTTACTATCACATACTCTGCGGCAGTCGTGTTTGCATAGTCGCCGCCATCATCAAGCCCCAAGCCATTGATGCCTCCTTGAATGATCAGATTATCCAGCACCACATATCGAGGTTTTGTTAGCGTTAAACCATTCTCCGAGCCACTTATTATTACATCACCATCGCCAATTATGGCAATAGGTGCACTGTCGATACCCGTTAAATTTTCTATGTATATCCCACCAGCATAGCTTCCTGTCGCCAGAATAATCTGTGTACCTGGGGTGGCTACAGCTGCAGCTTTTGCCAGCGTTTTATAAGGGTTGCCTGTACTTCCATCGCCATTAGCATCATCTCCAGCTGTATCAACATAAATCTCGTTGTTATAACTGATGCCTGTGTCAAACAAATCCGGAAAAACATCGATGGAACAATTGACTGCCACATCAGCAACATCCAAACCCGAGATAACACCTGAACCATTGTTTATTGTGCAGGTTTGGCCTGGTAAAACAGGCTGATCAAGAACCGTGACTGCATAGGGACTTGAGTCGACAAGCTCAGTAGCAAAAACAAATACACCATCGGTGCTAATATTGAGGTTGTCACCGCCATTATTCTGCAACACCAGGCCGCTACCTGCGAGACCTGTAACCTGACCACCAACCGTATATGTCACTTCTGCGCCCGGTCCCGGCGCCTTGAAGAAATACACCTTGAGTATCGCGAGGTCAGCCGCATTCACGACACCATCACCGTTTAGATCTGCATCAGGATCGTTGTTGAAAAACATGGTTTTCATGTACGCCAGATCGGCCGCGTTAACAATCATGTTGTTGTCAAAGTCTGGATCACAGAAATTACCAAAGCCATCACTATCTGTGTCCCTCTGCAACGGGTTGCTGGTTAGAATACAGTTATCACTGACGTCAGCCACACCATCACCATCGGTATCCGTAGCTGCAAAAGCACTGGTAATGAATATTGGATTGATTGCAAGAAAGATCACGCATAAGGTTAAGGTTTTAATGGTCTGTATAAGAAACATAATGTGTTCATCCTCCGATAACGATCTTAACTTTTTATACATGGCGTCTTATGAATAACTAAGGCACAAGCCCGCTTGGCCCTGGTGGTTTGAAGAACATGGCTTTGAGAATCGCGAGATCGGCTGCCATCACAACACCATCACCATTCAGGTCAGCATCAGGATCGTCCGTGAAGAACCTCGGTTTGAAGAAAGCCAGGTCGGATGCACCGACAATAATATTGTTATCGAAGTCTGGATCACAGTAGTTACCGTATCCGTCACTATCGGTGTCACGCTGCGCAGGATTTGACACTAAGGTGCAATTATCAGAACTATCAGCAACACCATCGTCATCCGTATCATCGACTGACATTGTTATCGCCAGAAACGCATGGGTCTCACCGTTGATTACACCGTAGCCGGTGATATCGCCACGATCATTAATGTCTGCTGCACGTCTCAATTCATACCAGCCTCTGCTGTTACAGTCAGTTAGCCTGCACAGGTATAGCATGCGGTCTTCGTGATACAGGAATGCTGCGTTTTCTCCACTGGTCAGGCGGCTGTAGCCTACAACCTGGTCACTGTTGTTGATGCCGTAAGCATAAGAACCTGATCCGCCAAGTGTGTCGAGATCCTGCAGGGTATCACCATCATAGAGAAAGGCGCGAGTCAAACCATCAGCCCTGTTGCTCCAGCCTGCTACATGCCCGATATCATTTATATCTTTGCCACTCGATTCGTTACCACCCAGAGTGCCGAGATCATGCATGGCACTTCCATCGTAGAGAAAAGCATGTGTATACCAGTCATTAATGTTGTACTCTCCGGTAACCTGGCCATTGTTATTAATACCATAGGCTTCCGAGTTCAAAATGGAAGGGACACCTGTTAGCAAGCCAAGATCCAGCGTAGTGTTGCCATCGTAGACGATTGCGTGGCCATACGTCCCATAAAAGACGTCTGCAATTGCAATCGTACAGGCTCCGGCAATCTGGCCGGTGTTGTTAATGTCATAGGCATGTGAGGGATTGATACCACATGGTCCACTGAGCGAACTATGCAAATCCAGCATGCCACTACCCTGATCGATAAATGCATGAAATAGCGGGATATTATAAAAAGCATCATCACCAATGTGCAGGTTTCCAACGATGTCGCCATCATCGTTGATGCTGTTACCGTAGGAGTCCGGGTAACCCAGTGTGCCAACATCTATCATGCTGCTGGCATCGTAGAAAAAGGCATTTTCCTGGGTGTCTCACGTGATATCGCTATAGCCGCTCACCTGCCCGGTGTTGTTAATGCTTTGGGCATAGGAATTGGTACCGCCCAGCGTACCCAGGTCGATAAGATTAAAAGCCATGCCCGGCGGTTTGTAGCACATTGGATGCTGACCACAATCTGAAGTATCCTGACAATCGGTGAAGCCGTCTTCATCATTGTCAATAGTATCGGTACAGATTTCAGGCTCGGGCTGATCGTTCCAGGAAATCAGAAACGCGTGACCTTCACCATTAATGGTACCGGTGCCAGTGATATCTCCATTGTCGTTAATGCCCGATGCCGTCTCCAGGCTGGTCCAGCCTCTCGACAGGCAAGCCGTGATTTCACACAGGTTTAACATGTTCACGCCGTCATATAGAAAGGCTGCGCCATAACCATTTGCAAGATAGCTCGAGCCGACAATCTTGCCCGAGTTGTTGATGTCCAAACCACGAGAGTTCGTGCCTCCAAGTGTGCCTATATCATGCATGGTGGCGCCATCATAGAAAAAAGCATGCTGGTCGCTGCTGTCTGTTGAGATATTACTCCAACCGGTCACCTGGCCCAGACCGTTGACCCGATTACCGATCGATTGTGAACCCCCAAGTGTGCCAATATCATGCATGGTGTCGGTAACGCTATTGTAAATGAAGGCGTGCAAGGCAGTGTTATTACTAATATCAGCCCAGCCGCTCACCAGACCGTTATTATTGATGCCGTATGCATAAGAGTATGTCCCTCCCAGTGTGCCAATGTCCCGCATGGTTCCGTCATCGTAGAGAAAAGCATGAAAGGGACCGTCTTCTGAAATTCGGCTATACCCAACCACCTGGTCACTATTATTGATATCTTGACCATGCGAGGTACGCCCACCGAGTGTCTCAATGTCCTGCAGATTAGTGCCATCATAGAGAAAAGCATGGTAATCACCATCAGTCGTTTCTCTGGAATAGCTCAAGCCGGTTATGTGGCCGTTGTCGTTGATACCCCTGCCATCAGAGTACGAGTAATCTTCATCTAATGCCCCGATGTCGTGCATGGTGCTGCCATCATAGTAAAAGGCATGTCTACTGCCAGCAGTTGTGTAACTATAACCAGTCACCTGTTTGGCTTCGTTGATATCGATAGCACTTGAAGATGAACCACCCAATGTGCCCAGGTCGGTGATTGTGTAACCTGCACCCTGCGCCAGGTTAATGTGCGTAATGATTGTGAAAACACATGTACTGATTAAAAAACGCACTGATTTGAAATTCATGTCCCTCTTCCTTTTTCCATAAATACAATAAAAACAAGCGACAACCATGATGCCGTACACTTCTATACGCTTAATATTAATGCGGCCTATGTAGATTGATCTTGATTAGTATCAAGATAAGCCGACGGAATTAATGAGTTTTTCACAGAGATTGAGTACCCGATTTGTATAGTGACTCCGCCTGTTAGGCAAACAGGGGGTTATTCAGATATCAGACGCCAGTTAGCTGGTACCGCGCATTGCCAGCGAAATCGCCAGATAACAAACCAGAGTGTTCACCCGGCCTCGTGGCCTTTTTTTGTATTTATTGACGAACGTCAATACACGTTTACCACACAGGGCGTAAATTTTAATCAGGTGGTAATGATGTTGGGATAAAAAAAATTGTGGTTATGACATTTCTCATACACATGTAAAAAAGGATCATAAGCGACGATTACGTCGTGAACTGGCGTGTTGTTATCACACTCAGGTGCGTGGTGATTGCAGATTTTATCAGGCAGATACCCAGGAAGGGCGCGCATGATTATACAGAATCTTTTCACAACAGTTGTTTCCGCTGCCGCCGGCAGCGGGAACGTCACGATCCTCGGAGCTTGTATCGGGGAAGGAGTTTGATGATGTATGAACGATTGCAAAAATTTATTGCCCTGACCGGCATGATCATGGCCGTTATTGTTACCGGGCCAGTGCTGGCCGCCTGGTCCGATGACCCCACGGCACGAACCCCGATCTGCACCGCGGAATACCAGCAATATTTTCCACAGCTCGTAGCGGTCGATGGCGGGTTTATCGCCACCTGGAACGACCAGCGCCGGGGCAGTTATCAGGACGTCTACGCACAGAAATTTTCCATTCTTGGAGAGATGCTCTGGCCTGAGAACGGTCGGGTGATCGCCGAGGGGCCGGCCGGAAGCCTTGAGCAACTCTTGCAAGTCAGAACTGGATTAGCCCACGATGGCGATGGAGGGGCGCTGATTGCATGGGGCGACATTATCCCTGGATATTATGACCAGGGATTCGTCACAAAGGTAACGCCGGATGCGACCGTGGCATGGGGCGACCCGGGTGAACCGATCCAGACGCCGGACACCGCCGTGCCGATGCTGGCCAATCCCCTGCGTGGGGCGAACCCAATATCGCAATACGGTATCGTCGCTGACAGTGAAGGTGGCTTTTTTGTTCCTGTACATTACTCTTTGGGCCGTTTCGATGCCGAGGGGCGCTTGCGCACGGAGTGGTTTAATCATTCACGAAGCTTCGACCCCCATTCTTCGCTTGGTCTTGGACTCGTTCCGCTGGTTGAGCCTGGGGGCCAGGACGGGGTGATCGTCGTCTGGATCAGTGACCCTATGTATGGAATCGATAACATCCAGGCACACAAATTTGTAGATCCGGAGACGTCGTGGCCAACAACAGCTGACACCATCGAAGATACATGGGGTGAGGTGCTGTTGTACGATCCACCCGACAACGTCATCGGCGCCGGACGTCTCAGGGCAATATCGGATGGCAGTGGAGGTCTCATCGCCGCCTGGATGGATAACCGCACAGGGAGCTACGGGGTCTATGCCCAACGGGTCGATACCGACGGCAACCTGATGTGGGGCCCTGAGGGGATTGCGGTGAGCGAGGACTATGCATCATCACTCCATAATTCAATCACTATTGCCATGGTGGCCGATGGTGAGGGTGGCGTGGTGATTACCTGGAATGACCCCTCTAATCTCGAAATACACACCCTGAAGGCACAGCGTCTGGATGCAAATGGCAATGAACAATGGACGGCTGGCGGCGTGGTCGTGGACACCGACGGCCTGGAGTGGGGCTCGCCTCTAAATGTGTCGCTTGTCCAAGCGACCGACGGAAACTTTATCGTACTTTCCACTCTCGCGGGACGCCCCCCGGAGCTGGTGGTACAGAAACTGGCTGCGGCGGACGGCGAGCTGCTGTGGGGTGAGGGACGCACCGTGTATGAGGGTATCCTTACCAGCAGTGTATATGATCACACCAAGATGGTGTCCGATGGGCGTGGCGGCGCGATCATAGCTTTCGTGGTAACTGCTTGCTCTGAAATCGGCTGCTGGGGCGACATCTATGCCCACCGCGTCCAGGCCTTGCTGTTACCCGAACTCGACATCGAGAAGCGGACCAACGGTAGACAGGCGGACGGCGCGGATGATGACGACGTACCGCGTATCGCTCCAGAGGCTACGGTCAGCTGGAGCTACGAGGTAGCGAACACCGGCGACGTGGCTTTCCCCAGGGCCGACGTACTGGTCAGCGACAGTCAAACCGGGGTGACGCCCGTGCTGGATGTCGCCAGCGATGACGGTGATCTGATCCTGTCTCCGGATGAGACCTGGACCTATACGGCCAGTGCCCCGGCACTCGATCTCGCACTCCCCCCGGGAGACGTCACCATCGTGCCGGGCTGTAACGATGGCCGCAATACCTACGAGAACACCGGCCGGGTGGATGTCGCGGGCACCACGGTCTTCGACGAAGACACGAGTCATTACTGCAACATGGGCGATGTCGACGCCGACGGTATCACCGACAGTGCAGATAACTGCTTGCTCAAAGCCAATGGTCCACTGATTCCCGATCCCGGGGGCAATATCCAGCTCGATACCGACGGCGATGATTACGGTAATCTCTGCGATCCGGATTTCGACAACAACCTGGTAACCAATGCAGCCGATCTGGCGTACATGAAGACACGTTTCTTCACCACCGACGCGAATGCCGATCTCACCGGTAATGGCGTCGTGAATGCGGCAGATCTGGCAATCATCAAGATCATGTTCTTCGGTCCGCCGGGCCCGAGTGGGCTGGTACCGTAATAAAACGAAATCCAGCCATCAATGACGGCGGCTTCGGCCGCCGTTCTTATGAATGTAGGAAGCGACGAATTTGTATTTGTCGCATGCCTGCGACACTCCGTTACTTCACCCATCTATAGGCTCCACCCGTCGGGCCAGCCTTTGGCTGTTCTAATTCGATCCAGTCGAATTAGTCAGGCTACGTTACGAATTACGTCCTGTAATTCGCCCTTCGGGCCGCGCTTCGCACGTTCAAATTTACTCCCGGCAAATTTAGTCGGTAGTGTCTGTGCTCCCGGCAATTTTTTCGAACCCGGGGTTCGAACCAGATCATCCCTCTCCGCCATACATAAAAAAGCCCCAATTAGGGGCTTGTTTACACCATCATCGTCATTCCCGCGAAAGCGGAAATCCAGCGTCTTTAAAACTGCGGTCGGGATTATTCGGCGCGTCCTTGCGCCTCACCCTGCGGGCTCCCTTCGGTCGTGAAAAATTGCTCCTGACAATTTTTTCGAACCCGGGGTTCGAACCAGATCATCCCTCTCCGCCATACATAAAAAAGCCCCAATTAGGGGCTTGTTTACACCATCATCGTCATTCCCGCGAAAGCGGGAATCCAGCGTCTTTAAAACTGCGGTCGGGATTATTCGGCGCGTCCTTGCGCCTCACCCTGCGGGCTCCCTTCGGTCGTGAAAAATTGCTCCTGACAATTTTTTCGAACCCGGGGTTCGAACCAGATC
>Ga0316189_10004778_pt1 | contig 12991 bp, 13 predicted proteins | sample LowCovwburrow_MG_FD_204930 | JGI IMG/M metagenome (GOLD analysis project Ga0316189, IMG submission 204930) | Coastal sediment microbial communities from Maine, United States - Lowes Cove worm burrow | ecosystem: Environmental > Aquatic > Marine > Coastal > Sediment | place: USA: Maine... | reverse complement strand
GAAGCGGTAGTTTTGGTTTATGGTTTCGGAGGTCACAATGAACAGATGAAGCGTCTATATAATGGTGTTAAAGAACACACCAAGGGGAAAGTGTTTATCACAATTTGTGATTCTATGACGAGGACAATAATAACAGATGCTGCATTTGTAATAAGTACGCCATTCAAACCTATTAGGTATTCTTATTTAAAAGGTTTTTTCAAACTTCCGAAGGCAATTTATACATGTATAAGAACTGCTATTAAAATAAACAAAAGCCACAATATTAAAACTGTAGTTTCCACAGGCCCATCGATTGGTCTTTTGTATGGTTTTATACTGAAATTTTTATTTTGCACGGAGTTTATTTATTTGGAAACATGGTCAAGATTTACATCAAAATCTGCAGCTGGTAGAGTAGCATATTTATTTGCAGATTATTTTCTAATACAGAATGAATCTTTAAAAACAATATATAAAAAGGGGATATACCTAGGAAGGCTATGAATGTTTTTGTCACGGTGGGAACCACCGAGTTTTCCAATTTGATAAAAAATGTTGACTTGAAAATTGGTCAGATGGATCAATATGACGTTGAAGCTCAAATAGGAACTTCTAAATACATTCCTAAGTATATCAATTATTACCGTTATACCGATTATATGGCAGATCGAATTGAGTGGGCAGATATTGTAATTACGCATGGTGGAGCTGGGACGGTTTACGACTTGTTAGAAAAACAGAAGAAGACAATCGTTGTTCCAAACCCAAATGTTAGAGGGAATCATCAAATTGAAATAGCCAATTTCGTTAATGAAAATAATTTTGCAATCGCACTAAGGAATCAAGAAGGCTTATTGGATGCCTTGTCAGATTGTAAAAATAAATCATTTGAAAGCTATTCTAATAATAGTGATGATTTAATTAATTTTTTGGCAAAAAAAATAAATAGATAGTTCTTCGAAATTCCATTTTATTTTGATTTCTACCTATTGATACTAAAGAGTAATATTGACAAACGAAAGTTTCATTTCTAATGACCAAGGTATTTGCATCGGTAGCCACCTCTTTTATCATCACCTTTCTGATTATGCCAGTCATTATTTCTTTCTCAAAAAGGAAAAATGTATTGGACGCTCCTGATAGAAGGAAAATCCATAAAGAGAATACGCCCTCTTTAGGAGGGATAGCCATTTATTTGGGGTTTATAGCCGCTACATTTATTTGGATCTCTTTCAATGGTATAGTTCGTTATAAGTATGTTCTTGTGGCTTTGTCCATTATCTTCATCATGGGGATGAGAGATGATATTTTACCTATCAGACCGAGGATCAAATTGCTTGTACAAGTAGCTACCGCGGCTATGATCATTGCTCTTTCAGGCATTCAACTTCAGTCATTATACGGTTTGGCTGGTATTGGGGATATTAACCAGATTATTGGGTTTGTCATTAGCTTATTTACCATCGTAGTTGTTACAAATTCTTTTAATCTTATTGATGGATTGGATGGGCTCGCTGGATCAATAGCTACTGTGGTCCTTTTGTTTTTTGGAATATGGTTTTTAATGATTGGAGAACTGCACACGCCTATACTGGCATTTAGCATGCTTGGCGCAGTGCTCGCATTTCTTACATTCAATTGGGAGCCAGCTAAAATATTTATGGGAGACACTGGTGCCTTAGTGTTGGGCCTTCTATTCTCTGTTTTGGCGATACAATTCATTAATATTAATCATGGTTTGCCTATCGGTAGCAGCTATAAATTTGAAGCTTCAATATCAACGGCCATTTGTGTGATCATTATCCCACTTTGCGATACGCTAAGAATATTTATTATTAGAATATCAAAGGGTCAGTCTCCTTTCAACCCAGATAAAAGCCATATACATCATGCGTTGATGAGGCTTGGATTAAAACATTATCAAACGGCTTTGGTTTTGGCAGGAGTAAATGTAGGCTTTATAGCTGTTGCGATCTTCTTTAGAGAATATGGAGACAATATTCTACTGCCTGTCATATTGGTGATAGCCCTACTTTTCAGTTTGAGTATTGATCTTTTGATTAAACGAAGAGTGAGTTCTATTCGTAAGTAGAAATTGCTAAAATCCTAGACACAAAAACCCACTATTTAGCAGTGATTTTTTGTTATATTGAAATTGTTCCAACTCCTCATTTCCTTTAAAAATTTTGCCACCTGCGCCTTGTAGTACTGCTTGACCTGCGGCCGTGTCCCACTCCATAGTTGGCCCATGTCGATAATATATGTCCGCTTTTCCTTCAGCAACCATGCAAAATTTCAGGGAACTGCCAACAGATATACTGTCTTGCACATCATATTTTTGAAGAATGCTTTCTTCCTCAGGAGACGCATGAGACTTACTTCTTACTGCAATTCTTTTTTCAGCTTTATTATTCACTTTCAATAATTCAACAGCATTTTCAGTTTGTTTGAAAGATTCACCGCCTAGTGTATAGTACATCACCCCAGTCACTGGTACATATATATATCCTTCTATCGGGATATTGTTTTCTATCAACGCGATGTTGACGGTGAATTCACCATTTCTATTGATAAATTCCTTGGTACCATCCAGTGGGTCAATAAGCCAGTAGCGATCGTAGTCTTTACGAATGTCATAAGCTACTTCCTCCCCCTCTTCTGATATGATAGGGATGTCAGGAGTCAATTGAGATAGCTCCTCCATAATGACCTCATGAGAAGCCTTGTCTGCAAGTGTTAGTGGAGAGTTATCCGCCTTAAAATCTACTACTGAAGAAAACTCAGTGCTATTATAAATGTCGAGAATAGCAACGCCAGCTTTTTTTGATATCTCAATGAGTTTCTTAGTGTCCATTATTCTTCTTTATCTGTGAGTCCAAACTTTAATTTATACCATGTCCGTTCATGAAGGTAGTACAAGATCATTTTGATAAAGAACTCCCAACCACCTACTTTAAGACCAATCATAGGGTCTCCAGAAATAATCCATGCTAGAATTATGGTAGTTAAGGTTGCCGTTATTCGCCAAGTGAATGTCTTGGCAAGATGCCGTTTTTGTGCTACGTCTTTCATTATTATACATCGACAAATTGAGCGGTAAAAGTAGTTATTAATATGAAAAACCTAATGTATTATTCTTTATGTATGTTAATTTTGCGAGCTAATCATCAATGTCTGTAATGGAGAACATCCATCCTATTTTTGAAAACACTCTAAGTGCTGATGAAAAGTCAGTCCATGTTGGACAAAAGGGTCTAGTAATATGGATGATAGGCTTGTCTGGCTCTGGCAAGAGTACTTTAGCTACAGGTCTTGAGAATCAACTCCATAAGAAGGGGTTTTATACAATGCTTTTGGATGGAGACAATCTAAGAACTGGAGTCAATAAGAATTTATGTTTTTCAGAGGACGATCGAAGAGAGAATATTAGACGAAGTGCAGAGGTAGCCAAGTTATTTGCAAATAATGCGACCGTGACTATATGTTCATTAATCAGCCCAACGGAACAAGTCAGGCAAAATGCTAAAAACATTATTGGCAACAAGTATTTTGAAGTGTTTATCAATTGTCCACTGGAAGTATGTGAGCAGCGTGATGTTAAAGGTCTTTATGCAAAAGCACGTAGAGGAGAAATAAAGAATTTCACCGGAATAGATTCGCCTTTTGAGAATCCTGCGAACCCTGATGTTGAGGTGAGAACAGACCTATTATCACTTGATGAATCACTAGATATTTTGATAAAAAAAATAATACCGAGAATTGAATTAAACGATTAATATGGCATCATATAATTTATCACATTTGGAGCAACTTGAGTCAGAGGCTATTTACATCTTCAGAGAGGTAGCCGCTCAATTTGAAAAACCTGTTATCCTTTTTTCAGGAGGTAAGGATTCGATCACGATGGTACATTTGGCACGCAAGGCATTTTGGCCAGCTAAGGTGCCTTTTCCACTACTTCATATTGACACTGGACACAATTTTCCTGAAGCGATTCAGTTCAGGGATGATTTGGCGGAGAGCTACAATGTCAAACTTGACGTAGGATTAGTACAAGACTCTATAGATCGAGGGACTGCGCAAGAAGAAAAAGGACTTAATCCAAGTAGAAATTCACTTCAGTCTATTACGCTCTTGGAGAAACTGGAAGAAGGTCAGTATGATGCTGCATTCGGTGGAGGAAGGCGAGATGAAGAAAAGGCGAGAGCTAAGGAGCGTTTCTTTTCTCATCGTGATGATTTTGGACAGTGGGATCCGAAAAATCAAAGACCTGAATTGTGGAATCTTTATAATGGTAGAAAGGCAGTTGGTGAATCTTTTAGAATCTTCCCGATAAGCAACTGGACTGAAATGGATGTTTGGCAATACATCAAAAAGGAAAATATTGATCTTCCAAGTATATACTTTTCACACAAGCGACCTGTGGTAAATCGTGGTGGAGTTTGGATCGCAGACTCACCTTTCAACACCTTGAATGATGGAGAGAGCTATGAAGAAAAAGTGATTCGCTATAGGACGCTGGGTTGTATGACTATCACCGGAGCAGTAGAATCAAGCGCATCTACTTTGGATGATATCATTGAAGAGGTAGCTGCAGCCCGTCAAACTGAAAGAGGAAATAGAGCTGATGATAAGAGATCAGAAGCTGCAATGGAGGACAGGAAAAAACAAGGGTATTTTTAGATAATAATGATCGATAGAATATTATGAGTGATACAAGTGGATATTTAGACATGGACCTTTTGAGGTTCACTACGGCAGGAAGTGTGGATGATGGGAAGAGTACTTTGATCGGAAGATTGATGTACGATACTAAATCTATTTTCGAAGATCAGATTGACGCTATTGAGAAGTCAAGTCAGAATAGAGGTGATGAGCATGTGAACCTAGCTTTACTCACCGATGGGTTGAAGGCAGAACGTGAACAAGGAATTACCATTGATGTGGCATACAGGTATTTTGCTACGCCTAAACGTAAATTTATTATAGCTGATACGCCAGGCCATATTCAGTATACTAGAAATATGGTGACCGGTGCTTCATCAGCAAACCTAGCCATCATACTTATCGATGCTAGAAAAGGTGTGATCGAGCAAACCAAGAGACATTCGTTCATTGCATCTCTACTCCAGATCAAGCATATAGTAGTCTGCATCAACAAAATGGATTTGGTTGATTACTCGGAAGAGGTGTTTGAAGATATCAAGAAGCAGTATTTAGGATTTGAAGCGAAGCTTGATATTCCGGACATTCGATTCATCCCTATATCTGCTCTCAATGGAGACAATGTTGTTGATAAGTCAAAGAACATGGATTGGTACGAAGGGCCATCACTTTTGTGGACTTTGGAAAATGTTCAAATTTCGTCTGACAGAAATTTCATAGACAGTAGAATGCCCGTACAATGGGTGATTCGTCCACAGTCTGATGAATACCATGACTATAGAGGATATGCTGGTCTTGTTAGTGGAGGCGTCTTTAGAAAGGGTGATGAGGTCACGGTTTTCCCATCAGGATTCAGTTCTAAAATAAAGGCCATTAACACTTTCAATGGCGAACTTGAAGAGGCATTTCCCCCTATGTCTGTCACTATCACATTAGAGGACGAAATAGATATCAGTAGAGGCGATATGATAGCGAAGCCTAATAACCAACCTGAAAGCAGTCAAGATATCGACATGATGATCTGTTGGTTGAATACCAAGGCGATGCGACCAGGGTCTAAGTATTTGATCAAGCACACCACCAATGAAGCCAAGTGTGTTATCAAGGAAATTGTATATAAAATCAACATCAATACTCTTGAAAGGCAAGCCGGTGAAGCTCTTGTCGAAGTCAATGACATTGGTAGAATAAAGGTCAAGACAGCGAAGCCATTGTTCTATGATTCTTATAGAAAGAACCGTGCTACTGGATCTGTAATACTGGTAGATGAATTCAGCAATGAGACTGTTGGGGCAGGAATGATAATTTGATGAAAGAGAAATGCTAAATAAGGTAGAGGAAATAAGAGAAGCATTAAAGGCAGCTACAGCCAAATCTCAAGAGGAGTTGGAGCAATTTAGGATCCAATACATCAGCAAGAAGAGTGTGGTAAATGAATTGTTCGGCCGATTCAAGGATGTTCCTAACGAACAGAAAAAGGAATTTGGTGCGAAGCTAAACGAACTCAAACAAGCCGTTCAGGATAAATTCAAAGAGCTAATATCTGAGGTCGATAGTGGATCAACTAGTTCAGGATCAACTGATATTGATTTGACACTGCCTCCAGTGGGCAATACAATGGGCAGCATACATCCCTTGACTGCCACACGAAATCGCATAGTGGAGATATTTGAGAGAATCGGATTCAATGTGTCTGAAGGTCCAGAGATCGAAGATGATTTTCACAATTTCACAGCTCTCAATTTTCCCGAAAATCACCCTGCTAGAGAGATGCAAGACACCTTCTTCATTGAGAAGAATCCAGATATTGCTCTACGGACACATACTTCTTCTGTACAGGTACGTGTGATGGAAAACGAGCAACCACCTATTAGGACATTGTCTCCGGGCAGAGTGTTTAGAAATGAGGCAATATCAGCTCGTGCGCACTGTATCTTTCATCAGGTTGAAGGACTTTATGTAGATGAGAATGTCAGCTTTGCAGATTTGAAGCAGACCATTTATCACTTTGCCAAAGAGATGTTTGGTAAGGATACTAAGATCAGGTACAGGCCTTCTTACTTCCCATTTACAGAGCCAAGTGCAGAAGTGGACATCTCCTGCAATATTTGCAAAGGAAAAGGTTGTAACATCTGTAAATATTCGGGTTGGGTGGAAATCGCAGGTTCTGGAATGGTCGATCCCAATGTATTGGAAAATTGTGGGATTGACTCTGAGAAGTACACTGGTTTTGCATTCGGAATGGGAATAGAGCGGATAGCCATGCTCAAGTATCAGATCAATGATTTGAGGCTATTCACTGAGAACGATGTTCGATTTTTAAAACAGTTTGGCAAGCTCTAAATGACTGGTCTTGATCATATCAAAAAGATAGGGGTAATAGGCGCAGGAACTATGGGTCTTGGAATTGCCCAAATTTCTGCCATGGCAGGATTCGAAACGATCTTATTTGATATTGATCAGCAGATGTTGACCAAGGCCATTCAAATCATTACATCTAACCTTGACAAGGGTATAGAACGTGGCAAAGTGACTGCTGAGTTGAAAACGTCTACATTGAGCAGGATTCATACTGCTAATGTACTGAATGAAGTCGTAGCTGATGTGGTCATCGAAGCAATAGTGGAAAAGCTTAAAGTAAAACAGGAAGTATTCGCTGTTTTGGAAAAGGTGAATACCGAGCAGACTATTTTGGCTAGCAACACTTCTTCTATTCCTATTACGCAGATAGCAGCATCACTTCAACATCCCGAAAGATTTGTGGGTATGCACTTCTTCAATCCTGCACATATCATGAAGTTGGTCGAGGTCATTTCTGGCGTGAGCACTTCTGATTCAGTTGCGGAGATCATTAGAGAATTGGCCATTAAGCTGGGTAAAGTGCCAGTGATGGCTAAAGATGCACCGGGGTTTATTGTCAATCGTGTCGCCAGACACTATTATTTGGAGGGGCTCAAACTGGTAGAGGAAGGAGTGGCAGATGTGCAAACAGTGGATCAATTATTACAGGCATCAGGTTTTAAAATGGGGCCGTTCGAGTTGATGGATCTGATCGGAGTGGACACCAATTTTTCTGTGACAACTTCGATGTTTGATGCTTTCTATAAGGAATCAAAGTTCAGACCTAGCCGGATCCAACAGCAGAAAGTAGATGCCGGCCATCATGGTCGTAAGTCAGGGCAGGGGTTTTATAAGTATTAACAACTAAGCTTAGAATTGACGAAAGTCAATAAATCTTCAGTGAATCCGTTATATACCATGTAGATTATCAATGATGCACAACCATTCTCTGTCTAAGTTATTATTTATCGTTGGCACGCTAGCCAGTTTGGTCATCAACGGCTCATGCAATAACGAACAGTTTGATGATCAAATTCCATTTGTGTCATTTCCAGACAAAATTATAAACCTGAAATCTCAACAATATCTTGACCTCCAGAGCATAGGTTATGTTATTCTCGATGATATTGGTGTGCGAGGAGTCATTTTACACAAATCCACTTTTGGCAACGACTATGTGGCTTTCGAGCGAAATTGCTCTTATCAGCCTAATGATGCCAGTGCCTTGATCGAAGTAGCGGCTAGCGCACTATCTATGCAAGACAATAGCTGCGGTTCTACTTTTGAGTTTATTGAAGGAACACCTACAGCCGGGCCAGCAAGAAATCCACTCCGAAAATATAGGACTTCGCTTAGTGGTGATTTTTTGACTATTACAGATGAGCCAATTCTCTAGAATATTACATCAACTCCTCGATGATACGATCGACTGAATAGCCTTCAGCTTCCGCTTTGAAACTACGTACTACTCTGTGACGTAATACAGGTTTGGCTATCGCTTTGACATCTTCAATATCTGGCGAATACTTACCATTGAATATTGCATTGCACTTAGCACCTAACACGAGATATTGTGAAGCTCTTGGGCCTGCACCCCATTCTAGATAATCATTGGATATCTGAGGCGACCCATCAAGGTTTGGTCGGGTTTTATGAACAAGACTCACAGCATACTCCACCACGTTGTCTGCGATAGGCACTTTTCTAATGAGTTGCTGGAACGCTATGATTTCTTCTCCTGTCAGTATTTTATTCACTGATTTTTTGACTTCACTGGTGGTGTTTTTCACAATATCTACTTCGTCTTGGTAAGAAGGATAGTCGAGTCTGATATTGAACATAAAGCGATCCAACTGTGCCTCAGGAAGGGGGTATGTCCCTTCTTGTTCGATGGGGTTTTGTGTCGCAAGGACAAAAAATGGCTTGTCCAGTGGATAGTCTTCACCAGCTATTGTCACAGTGTATTCTTGCATTGCTTCAAGTAGAGCAGCTTGAGTTTTGGGAGGGGTACGATTGATCTCATCTGCAAGGATAATATTCGAGAAAATCGGACCTTTGATAAATTTGAAATTACGATCCTTATCCAATGTCTCTGCTCCAAGGATATCAGATGGCATCAGGTCAGGAGTAAACTGGATTCTATTGAAATTCAAGTCCATCACTGAGGCAAGTGTCTGGATAAGCAAAGTCTTAGCCAGACCTGGTACACCTACCAACAAACAATGACCTTCGCAAAAAACAGAAGTAAGCAAAAGCCTGACTACATCGTCCTGGCCGATGATTACTTTAGAAATTTCTTTCTTTAGCTCACCAAAAGATGCGGTGAGTTTATCTGCAGCTTCTACTTCGTTTGTCTGTTGTGTCATATTTATGCTGTTTTGAAAGGGATTACGAACTTATCCAACGAAGAGTCGTCCCATTCAGTTTTACCAAAGAAATAAATTAATCTTCGACTAGCCCACTTATATTTGATCAGCGGAGAATGCCACAATTATCGTATTCTTTGTCAATATTAATAAAGACATCACTTCTAGCATCCTCGAACCATTTTACCAGAACCTTATTTTGTTTTTGATTCAAAGCGGCCGCTTGTATTTTTTGCCAATCCTGTCCTAAGTTGGCTTCATGAGGCTTTACTTTTGATTTATAATAAATGATACGGACGGCATCTTTTCCATCATCAGTTCTGAAGTTCATAGGCTTGGATACTTCCCCAAGGCTCAAAGAATCAGTAATAGTCAAGTAGATTACAGGGTCTAGGCTTTCTACCGAAATGCTTGAAGAACCAGAATTATCCATGAAATAACCTCCATTAGCACTGGTGTACTTGTCTTCTGAGTTATCTTTGGCTGCTTTCTCGAACTTGATGCTATCACCAACAATAAGTGACCGTAAACTGTCCAAGTACTTCGTAGATGCGGCAATGTCAGTTTCAGAAGGTGCAGGTTGTAAAAGAATGTGTCTTGAGTTGTATTCATTACCTCTTCGCTCGATAAGTTGGATCAGGTGAAGTCCGAATTCGGACTCAACTGGACTCGATATTTCCCCTGGCTTCAAAGAAAGTGCACCAGCTTCATACTCAGGAACCATTGCGCCTCTCTTTACAAATCCTAAGTCACCACCATAAGCACCACTAGGACCCTGTGAATATTCTCGAGCCATCGCTCCGAAATCTTCGCCATTTTCGATTCTTTTTTTGAGACCGATTAGTTTGTCAAAAGCTGCATCCATTTGTGGTTTTCCGACTTCAGGAATACGGACTATCTGTCCAACTACTACTTCAGTAGAGAAGAACGGAATACTATCTTTTGGGATGTTGTTATAGAATCTCTTGATCTCGGCTGGAGTCACATCAATATCTTGAGTGATATGGCTTTGCATCCTTTGAACAACGAGTTGCTCTTCTACATCATCTCGCACCTCACTGCGTATCTGCTGTAAACTTTTGCCATAGTATTCTTCTAGTTTCTCTTCTGATCCACCAGTTTGCTGTAAGATCATCTGCATTCTTCTGTCAAGGTTGTTGTCTACTTCTTCTGCTGACACCAGCACAGAATCGATTTCAGCCTTGGCTACCATCAGTTTTTGAGTGATCAATTGAGACAATATCTCGCATTTGAGATTAGCTCCATATTGACCATTTGATACTGCCTGTTGGTAAGCTCCTTCGAGATCAGACTTAAGTAAAATATTATTATCCACTTTGGCGATGATTTTATCAGCCAGTTCTCCTGTCGTCTGTGCGTACACATTGATCGCACTTGCTACCATGAGCAATGCGATACCAACTCCTTTATTTATTTTCATAAATTTCAATCTCATTATTTCTAACGGCTTTTTCATATACCTCTTCTTCCAGTTGCCTTGCTAGTGCAATTTTTCTTTTATTGATAATGATGCTACTCACCTGATCTTTCACAAATTCTAACGGTGACAGTTCATCTGACATTTTGTATTCTGATATACTCAGGTAGTATAAGTTGGTAGAATCCGATGTCTCACTGTATTTTTTGGTTTTCAAGAATTGAATTTTATTATCCAATTCTGCCAATGGTGTTGATTTCACGAGTTCTTCGAAGTTAATCCAAGACGAATCGTTGAGCTGATAGGATGTGGCAAAACTCAAACAATAGGTTTGGAGTGCTTCAATATCATCTTCCTTTTCTGATTTGATTATTTTCCCAACATTGATGGTACTAGGAGCGCCTTTTGGCATGTTGATGAACTTGCCTCTGATGATATTTTGCTTAAGGGTGAAGTCATCAACATGATCATCATAATATGCCTGAATCTCCTCCTCAGTCACATCAGTGAGCAGGTTGTCATTCACATAGTACGACTGGTATTCATAGCCCATGAGGCTGTATCGATAGTCCAAAATCTTGCGTTCAATCTCAGCCTCATCAAACTCAATATTTTCTGCGGCCTCTTTGATCAACAGCTGTTTGCGCGCCCAAGAATCAATATATCCAATCACTCGCTCTGCACTATCAGTGGCGGACATTCCTTTGGTCACCATGCCCTCAATGTCCTCTTTATAAAGAAAGGTATCATGTGCCCGTGCAATAGGCGATTTTTTCACTTGAGTGTCATCCACCTCCTTCTTTACCTGGAAGAATTCGCATGACGCAAAAATCATTGCCATTGAGAATATGGTAATTAGATTACTTTTCAAGTCTCTTAATAGTTTTATTCCAAATGGGCTCATTAATTTTATGAGGGTATTGATTTTGAAGTGTTTTGACCCATTCTTTCTCCAGCTCACCTTGGTAGTCAGATATGACCAGCCCTTTACACTCCTTTAAAGTTTTCGATTTGGCCGGAATTACTTCCTCAATATTAACCAAATAATGTCTGCCATCCATTGCCACAACATGTTTTCCCAACTCCCAAGGAATTTTTGTCAGCACATCCAAGTCCATTTTTTCATAAGTTCTCTCTTCGATCTTAAGATTCAAGTCTGATTTGTCATTAAACTTAGTAAGTAGTTCAGCTGAATTTGACTTAGTGCTATCATTCAAGTCCAACGCTTCAAGCTGATCTATTATTTCTTTATTGGCAGCATTATATACAGTGGCACGGACACGATCCTCCCATTTGTATTGATCACTATTCTTCTTGAAGAAAGTTTCCAGACCAATCGTGTCCTTAACTGCTTTATCCCAGACTTTCTCATTCATGAGGTTAAACAATAATATACCTTCCCAGTACTCTTTTACTAGCATACGATACTCAGGGTTCTTGTCTGCCAGATGATCTTTCTCATATTGCATGAGTGAAGCTTCCACATATTTATCATAAAGCTGGTTGCGGTAGGCGTTGAGGCTTTTACCACGAACAGGTTTCTGTGAGCCAGACACATAGGTATAGAAGTCTTGCTTACTGTATTTGGCATTTCCGATAGTAAAGAGCGTGGCTTTCTCAGCCAATGTTGGATTCTTCCATTGACCAACTAGCAAAGTGCTGTCTATTTCATCAAAGTTGAGGTTAGGCTCGATTTGAATAAATGAGTTTTCCTTTTTCAGTTTGTTGATCAATGCCTTTTGAGTAATCGCCACTCGTTCATCTCTGCTGATGTGGTTTTTGATTTTTGATTTCATTTGATCATAAGATTCGATCGGTAGTTTCTCATCAAGTTTGATGATGTGCCATCCATATGGACTGGTGATTGGGTCTGAGATATCTCCCGGCTTTTCCAATTGAAATGCAGCTTGAGAAAAGGTTGGTGGCATTTGACCTGCGCCAAATGGAGTAAGTTTTCCACTTTTATTGCGGCTGTTTTGATCTTCACTGAACTGCTTACAAAGTAAGCCCCAATCTACACCATTATTCAGTTGGTCTTGGATTTCGAAGATTTTATTGCGGGCTATTTCTTTTTTCTCTTCAGTGTCCTTAGGGTTAGTCCTGATCATAATGTGAGATGTCGATAATTTACCTTGAGAAGACCTGCGATCAGTTACTTTGATTAGGTGATATCCAAACTGGGTTTTAGTGATTTTAGATA
>Ga0316189_10004777_pt1 | contig 12992 bp, 13 predicted proteins | sample LowCovwburrow_MG_FD_204930 | JGI IMG/M metagenome (GOLD analysis project Ga0316189, IMG submission 204930) | Coastal sediment microbial communities from Maine, United States - Lowes Cove worm burrow | ecosystem: Environmental > Aquatic > Marine > Coastal > Sediment | place: USA: Maine... | reverse complement strand
CGTCGGGTAGCAGCCAGTTAAATTTAAAGACGCGGATAAGCATGTAGAGCCAAAGGCAGAGGTCTTGCGGACGCGGGTTCGATTCCCGCCGCCTCCACCATTTCAACGTCTGCTGACAAGCCACAGCTGACCACCACAAGCCATTAATAATCAGTCTGATATTGCAGATTTCAGGCTGATTATTTTTATTCTATCTTGTCTCTGATTGTCTCAGAATGTCCACTTTTCTGCACTCATACTGCACTCAAATTAGGTTGAGAGCCTCGCGGAGAAGCTGTCCCATGGCTGTGGTCCGCAAATATAAAACGCGCACTTTCAAACCTGTGCCTGGCGAAATCCTATTTATCGCCTGAACAGCGACGCTTAACCATTCTTGTTACCGAAGAAAAACTTCTTCACTCTATGCAGCCGTGCAAGCCTTGCTGTCGTTACTCACCATCTTTAGACCCCCCCCGCCAAACACCTGGAACCTGGTCGGGTCAAGGCCATCGTCACCGACAGCCTACTCACGTGTTAATGTCTATAGAACGAAAGAACGAACGCGGAATGCACTGGTGTCTGAAATTTGGCGTCTGGAGGTTGAGTATACGGCTGCTTCGATGCTTAGTGACATCACCGAGGCCAAAATCGAGCGTTTTCTGCATGGCATCGCTGAGAGCAGGAAATCGCTGAGTAGAGAAGCCCTGAAAGACTTTCTGTCCAACCTGATTGGCCAGATTACACTCGATCCAGCGACCCACGAATGTCAGATCAACTACCGAATTGCAGTCGATCTGCGGAATAAGGTGGCGTCCCCAAGGGGACGCCACCTTATTCCGCAGTTACAGGTGGCCTCGGAAACGATTGTAATTCAATGATATTTCCCTGAGTTATAGGCCGCACTCCGACTTTTCCTGTATTTTTCATCGACTCAATCTGGATATACCGGCTAGCAAACGAGTCACGTGGAGGTTCAAGTCCTCTCCTCGGCACCAAATCGCCAGACCATCACAGACCACCAAAAACCACGAAATACACTGTTTTTACAGTTATTTTTTTATCCCCGCAAATTCATTTCGTTGTCTCCCATTGCCCCTGATAGTCCTAAAAATGGAGCGCGAGTGGAGCGTGGGTGGAGCGCGAATCGGTTATTTTTTGATCAAAGTGGACACACTCACAGTTTATAAATCAATCGCAATCACGCTTCGTTAATTGATTAATGATGCGCGCGCATACGTCGGTGCAAAGACTGTCGAACGAACAAAATCGAAGCACTTTCATTCGATTCAACGAGCTGTAAAATCTGACCGGCTACATCGTCAATATTGTTCAACCTGGGCGCAGCATCCATCGCCCGATCATAGGCATCTACTACATCAGCGCTGGTCATCTCATAGCCTGTGCCTGGCGAATTACGAGTTTGTACCATGAAGCCTGCAGTTTTCCAATCTTGTAATCCCGGAAACTCGGTTTAATATCTTTCTACATGAAGACCCTGGCCCTACTCGTCATACATGTTCTGACTACGCTGGCCCAGCGCGCGGGCCCCGGTGGGGCCAAGGCCATAATCGCAGAGAGTGTTCTCCTCAAACATCAACAGCTAATTGCATGTCGCTCTGCCGGAAAAACGCCTAAACTAACCACTTCAGACAGATTCCTTTGCGGCTTTCTCACTTTATTCATGCGTCCTGGACGCATCCGTAAAGCCGCCGTCGTTCTTGAACCCGCCACACTCACCAAGTTTCGCCGCGCTCTCATAAGCCGCAACTATCGTCTGTTATTCTCATCGCGCAAAAAGGGAAAGCCGGGTCCGAAAGGCCCCTCGGATGATCTGGTTCGGGTCATTGTTGAATTGAAACAACGTAATGCCCAGTTTGGCTGCCCCCGGATTGCACAACAGATCAACAAAGCGTTCGGAGTCAACATCGACAAAGACGTGGTTAGACGCGTGCTCGCCAAGCACTACCGCCCAGAGCCTTATGACGGAGGACCTTCATGGGCGACCTTCCTCAGGTACACTCGCGACAGCCTTTTGAGCATTCCGCTGTTTCGGCGCGAATCCGTTCTGCCAAGAATCCGTTCGATCCTGCTTGCGATCGGCCAGTTTACTCGAACGAAAATTGGCTGCGGCATCTCCGGTCGGTCCAGTTTGTCAAAACTGATAGGGGGCTCCGTGTCTGAAAAGGTTATCCGGCAAAGTCCTGTTCCTGTCACTATCATCCATTCGAACGGGGCGGTCTTGGAACGCAGTAGAAATGACGTGCGCCAAGCTGACGGAGCGGAATCATCCCAGGTCAGTGTAGGGCTGGGTTAGGCGATGTGCTTTTCCTGCAGAATTTCAAGGTCATATTCCGGGAACAAATAGTCGCCAAATCGCTGGTCCTCGGTAGTTAACACCCATTGCTCGGAATAAGGTGTATCGTCATCATCAATAAACTTGTGGTAACAAAACACGGCCTCCGTACCGACAAGATGGACTAGCTCCGAATCCAGATCATCTGTATTCGTCGGACTAAAGCGCGCCAATACTCTGAGATTTTTGCGTTGTTCCATTCGATGTTATCCCTTGGAAAGTACGATGGTGGATAGCGGTCTATGTGAACGAATCATAGCGCAGGTTTGTTACAAAATTATTATCAGGCGTAGTAGTGATGAAGGCGTATGCCTGGCGCGCTTGAATTCAACCAGTAAACAGTCAGTTACGTTTTCTATGCACTACACGGTTCATCGATAGATTGCTGATCTTATGGGTAAGGAAAGCGAATCACGTACCGTTGCCGCTGTGGATCTTGGCTCCAACAGTTTTCATATGATCGTTGCCCGCCTCGAAGAGACGGGCACGCTGTCGATTATCGACAGGTTGCGTGAGCCCGTTCGTCTGGGTGGTGGTTTGAAGCGCAACGGTAAACTGAGCAGGAAAGCACGCAATCGCGCACTGGACTGTCTTGAACAGTTCGGTCAACGGATTCGAAATCTGCCCCAGGGGGATGTACGTATCGTTGGTACCAATACATTGCGTATTGCAACCAACGCCGAAGAATTTTCGCAGGAAGCGCAGCAGCTACTAGGCCATCCCATAGAAATCGTATCAGGCCGTGAAGAAGCACGCCTGATTTACCTGGGTGTTGCGCACGGCCGTGCAACGCGTGATGGTAAACGTCTTGTTGTAGATATTGGTGGTGGTAGTACCGAGCTTATTATTGGTGAGGGCATGGATTCCATGTTGCGTGAAAGCATGTACACCGGTTGTGTTAGCACCAGTAGACAATATTTCGACGACGGCGGGATATCCGAGAAGCGGATGACCAGCGCAATTATTAATGCCGAGCTGAAACTCTACCCGGTCGCCAAGGATTACAGGGCGGGTAATGGCAAATGGAAAGAAGCCGTCGGGTGCTCGGGTACGATCAAGTCCATCAGAAATATCGCACAGGCAGAAGGCTGGTGTGATAGCGGCATAACCCTTAAATCGCTTTATCGAATGCGCAGCAAGCTGATCAAGCAGGGGCATGTCGACAAGCTCAAGCTGGAAAGCCTCAAGGAAAACAGGGCGCCGGTCCTGCCGGGTGGTCTTGCAGTACTGATAGCCGTATTTTAAACCCTGGGCATTGAACAGATGCGCGTATCAGGGCAGGCGTTGAGGGAAGGGCTGTTGTACGACCTGGTAGGGCGTATTCAACACAAGGACACGCGTGAAGCGACAGTGCAATCGGGGCTCAAACGCTGGAACCTGGATGCCAGTCACATTGAAAATGTGATGCGAACAGCCATGTCATTATTTGAACAGGTCGAGGTTGGCTGGAAGCTGGCCGGAGAGAATAAACTGATTCTCAAGTGGGCGGCACAGTTGCATGAGATCGGTTTGCAAATTTCACACGGCGCATATCACAAGCATGGTGCGTATATCCTGAGGCATGCTGACCTGCCTGGCTTTTCACGTACCGAACAATCTTTGCTGGCGATACTGATCCTCAATCACCGGCAGAAATTTCGTATGAACAGTTTTGAAAGCCTGATCACACGGGCACAAAAGCCGGGTTTAAAACTATGCGTTTTATTGCGTCTTGCTGTGTTGCTGCACCGCGGCAGGACCGATGAGCAGGTGCCGGATATATCGATCCAGGTGGACAAGTCGGACATCATGCTCAGGTTTCCTGAATACTGGCTGGAGCAGCATTCGCTTACCCATACAGACCTGAAGAAGGAATGTCAGTTCCTCAAAGCTGCAGGCTTTTCGCTGAGTCATATATAGCTGGCCATCTCTGAGGCTGCGGATTTCCGCGCATGGTGACCAAGGATCAAGAAATAATGCCCGGTTAACCAGTGGCTAACAATGTGGCATTAGCATTGCTGGTAGTTAAATGATATTCATACAGGAGGGCTGTATGCGTGTAGTGATAAAGGAATGGCCGAACCGGATGGCGACGCTAATGACCGAAATCTGGCAGGTGGTCTGGACGTTTAGCAACGCTGAACATGCGCGTGCCGCCTGCAGGGAATGGTTCCGTTATACGGGTGAGGGCGGTGGCCACCATGAGCTTGTTGCAGAGGACTTGCTAGCTGATAGCCACGTAGTCTGAGCAAGGCGGCAGGCAGGGCAATTCAGCTGGATGCCGTGTCGCTGTTGTCGAAAAATCAGGCATCTAATCGGCTGCTATTAGAGGTTGTCTGTCTGCCGGTAAACATATATATCACTAAAGTGGCAGGATATTTCCGTCAAATATTACGTTTTTGTTAAGGTGCTACCCCGTTGCCGAAAGAATGTGGCACCATTGCGCCATGTCAAAAAATACAGTTCTGATCGTAGAAGACGAAGAAGATATCCGGACATTGCTGGTCTACAATCTCGGCAAAGAGGGGTTTTCTGTAACAGCTGTCGAGTCCGGTGAACTAGGCTTGCAGCATGCGATTGCGAACCATCCCGATCTGATCATCCTCGACCTGATGTTGCCGGGAATGGACGGACTTTCCGTCTGTCGGGCGCTGAAGAACAGTGACAAGACCCGGGATATTCCGATAATCATTGCGTCTGCAAAGGGCGAGGAGGCCGATATTATTGTCGGTCTGGAAATGGGTGCCGATGACTATGTCGCAAAACCGTTCAGCCCGAAAGTCCTCATCGCCCGCATCCGTGCTCTGATGCGCCGTACCGGGCAACAACCGGCTGACCAGAGTGTTGCAGTCAGGATCCATGAGCTCGAAATCGATCCGGTCAAATTCAAGGCCAGGCTGGCAGGAGAAAAAATCGAGCTTACGACTAATGAATTCCGGATGCTGCATTTTCTGGTCAGGCATACAGGCTGGGTGTTCACCCGCTACCAGATAGTCAATGCGGTGCGCGGGGAAGATTACGTTGTTACCGAACGTGCCATTGACGTACAGATCGCAGGTCTGCGCAAGAAACTCGGCAAGCATGCCGACTACATTGAAACCGTCCGCGGGATTGGCTACCGTTTCAAGGAATGATGGCCCTACGTTGTAACCGCAAACACTCGATCTGGCTGTATTATGGCGTCTCTGTCGCGATCATCCTGGTCACGCTGCTGCTGGTGACGCTGTATGCAGCTGACAGGTTCAGGGAATTTTTTATCGATCACCTCGAGACCGTGCTCGAGTCCCGCGCACGTAGTGTCGCCCTGAATATCCGCGCCGAACGGCCGCTGCCGGATAATTTCGATGTCTATTGCCTGGTGCTCAAACCGACGGATCCTGATATCAGGGTAACGGTTGTCGACTTCGCAGGCACCGTGCTGTGTGATTCCGAGGCTGATCCCGCGCAGATGGAAAACCACCGCCAGCGACCGGAAATCATAGAGGCCTTCAATGGCCATACCGGCTCGGTAATCCGTTTCAGTAATACAGTGCGCACGCAACTGCTGTACGTTGCGGTGTTGCAGAACCGCCCCGGCAAGCCCTGGGTGGTGCGCACGGCATTGCCGCTGTCCTCGATCGAGCAGTTGCTGGACGAGGTGTTCCACAAGCTTCTAGGGGTCCTGCTGGTTTTGGTGGCGGCAGTAATTCTGGTCAGTATCTACCTGTACCGCAAGATCAACCCTCCGCTGGTCGAGATCCGCCATGGTGCAGAGCGGTTTGCGAGCGGCCGGTTCGAGATTCAGCTGCCGGAATACCCGGTCCGGGAAATTGATGAGCTGGCCAGGGACCTGAACCGCATGGCGACCCAGCTCGACCGGCTGGAAAACCTGCGGCTGGACTTTGTTGCCAACGTTTCGCACGAACTGAAGACCCCGGTCACCACGATTGTCGGTTTTGTCGAGACCCTGCTCGAAGGCGCCAAGGACAACCCGGAAGAACTCAGTCAGTTTCTCGAAATCATCTCGCGGCAGGCGGACCGCCTGGCCGCTATCATCGATGACCTGTTGACGCTCTCGAGGCTGGAGAGTGCGCCACTGGACGAGATACTGGATCTGAGTGAACAGAACCTGGAGGAGATCCTTGAATCCTGCTACCAGATTTGCCGCACGAGGGCTGATGAAAAACATATCTCGCTCAAGTTCGAGTGTCCTGCATCGTTACGTGTCTATGCGGATCGTTCGTTGCTGACTCAGGCTGTGGTCAACCTGGTGGATAATGCCATCAAGTACAGCCTCGCCAATACCAGTGTGGTGATGCGCGGGTCCGGGACCGGCACCGGTGTACAGATAGCGGTCGAAGATAACGGTCCCGGTATCGATGAGCGTCACCACGCGAGGTTGTTCGAGCGATTCTATCGTGTCGACAAGGCACGCAGCCGGAAACTTGGCGGCACTGGCCTTGGACTGGCAATCGTGAAGCATATTGTCAGTGTGCACGGCGGACAGGTGAAGGTAGAGACCCGTATCGGCAAGGGCAGCACCTTCATTATCCTGTTGCCGCGTTATCAGGAGAGTGACAGACAATTGCCGGCAAATCTTGTGAAAATCTGAAGCCAGCCTAACGAACCGCAAACAATTGTCCTCCATCATTCGCACCAGTGAATGATTAATCAAGACTACTTGGAGGCACTATGCTTAACAAACGGTTCAAGAAGATTACGTTATATTTTTCTGCTGCAGTAGCACTCGCGGCCCTGCACAGTGGTATGGCTGTTGCCCGCGACCAGGTTCAAATCGTCGGTTCCTCGACGGTTTATCCGTTTTCAACTATTGTGGCCGAGCGTTTTGGCAACCGAGGCAAATTCAAGACGCCGGTCATAGAGAGTACCGGCACTGGCGGCGGTATGAAGTTGTTCTGCCAGGGTATAGGCAGCGGCCATCCGGATATCTCCAATGCGTCCCGCGCTATGAAATCCTCAGAGTGGGAGAACTGCAGGAAAAACGGTGTTACGGACATTATCGAGGTGGCTTTTGGCAATGACGGAATCGCCTTCGCCAACAGCGTCAACTCTCCCGGGCTGAACCTGACGCGTAAACAGCTGTGGCTGGCCCTGGCCGAGCATGGACCCAGGCCGCAGAAGTGGAGTGAAATCGATCCCGGATTACCGAACAAAAAAATTACCGTGCTGGTGCCACCGCCGACTTCCGGTACCCGTGATGCCTGGAACTCACTGGTAATGAAGAAGGGTTGTCCGGGAGAAGTCTTGAAAAAAGACAAGAAGGCCTGTGAGATGCTGCGTGAGGACGGAGCTGCAGTCGAGGCAGGGGAGAACGATACCCTGATCGTGCAGAAACTCGAAGCCAACCCCGACGCCTTCGGCATATTTGGCTTCAGCTACCTGGAAAACAACCGTGACAAGATCCAGGCGGCCAGCATCGAGGGCGTAGAGATCAGCCTTGATTCCATTCAGGATTACAGCTACCCGGTCGCACGCCCGTTGTACTTCTACGTCAAGAAAGCACACATCGGTGTTATTCCAGGCCTGCAGGAATACCTTGCTGAATTCGCCAGTGACAATGCCATTGGCGAAGAAGGCTACCTGATTGACACCGGCTTGGTGCCGCTGGAATCCGGGCAGCTCTCGAAGTTGAAAACTGATGCCAGAAACCTGGTCACGATGCGCAAATAGCAACCAGCCAGGCTGACTATCCGCACCCTGTCAGTCCATTCGCGACTGGCAGGGTCTGTCTGCTGAAATCTGATGACCTTTATTCAACTTGCCCTCGCTTTTGTGATCCTGGTACTGGCCTCGGGCGTGCTCGGCTGGAGAAGGATCCGGGTCCCGCAGCTGGCCGATGGCATTCGACCACGCTCGCGGGCCGTCTATCACGGGCTCTACAATGCCCTGTGGTGTGCGCTTCCCATGCTGGTGGTAGTGGCCGCCTGGCTGGCTGTGGAACCCGGGATAATCAGACCCGCGGTACTGGGCGAACTTGCTGCGAACAGCGCGCTGATTGAAGAGAGCAGCGCCTTCAAATATGTTGAAATAAAGAACATCGCTGAGGGCGTGCTGCCTTCCGCGCTTGCCGATAAATCTGTACAGCAGGCAGTCGATCATTACCGGACATTGCAGCAACGATCCGACATTGTCCTGACAATCCTGTTCATTACGGCTGGACTGGCAGGCTTGTATCTTGGCTACAGACAGCTCTGTCATCTGTTTCCTGCGCGTGAAAAAGTCGAGGGTTTTGTCCGTGTGTTCCTGTTTGTCAGCGCCTCGGTCGCAATTCTTACCACCATCAGTATCGTGCTCGCACTGGCGTTCGAAACACTGCGCTTCTTTCAACACGTGCCGGTGATGGACTTCCTGCTGGGCACCAAGTGGAGCCCACAGGTTGCCATTCGTGCGGACCAGGTTGGCAGTTCCGGTGCCTTTGGTATGGTGCCGTTGTTTGCAGGCACCTTGTTGATTGCCTTTATTGCGATGCTGGTTGCAGTGCCAGTCGGCCTGTTCTCCGCGATCTATCTGGCTGAGTATGCGCACCCGGCAGCGCGTAGTGTCCTCAAGCCGATGCTGGAGGTTTTGGCGGGTATCCCGACTGTAGTGTATGGTTTTTTCGCTGCACTGACTGTGGCCCCCATGATTGTCGATCTTGGTCACACGCTCAGGCTGGATGCTTCGTCTGAAAGCGCACTGGCCGCCGGTCTTGTCGTGGGGCTCATGATCATCCCGTTCATCTCGTCACTGTCTGACGATGTCATCAACTCGGTACCCTATTCGCTGCGTGACGGTTCGCTGGCCATGGGCGCCACCAAATCTGAGACCATCAGGAAGGTCATTCTGCCTGCAGCACTGCCCGGGATCGCCGGGGCCATCCTGCTGGCGGTATCCCGCGCCATCGGTGAAACCATGATTGTCGTGATGGCGGCCGGACTGGCCGCCAACCTCACCGCCAATCCACTGGAGAGCGTCACCACGGTGACCGCCCAGATCGTGACTATCCTGGTCGGCGATCAGGAATTCGACAGTCCCAAGACGCTGGCTGCGTTTGCGTTGGGCTTGACGCTGTTTTTTGTAACGCTGGCACTGAACTTCATTGCACTGCACGTGGTACGAAAATATCGCGAGCAGTATGACTAGGCATCAAGAATGAGACCGAACAACAAAGAAAAATTACGGAAGCGCGCCCGCGCTGAATGGCGCTTTAGGTTATATGGGATCATGTCTTTGCTGTTTGCCGGTACGGCACTGGTTTTCCTGGTATCGACCATCGTCTCGTCCGGTCATTCCGCATTTTTCAAAACGACCATCGAACTTGAATTCAAGCTGGATGCGGAACGCCTTGGTATTGAAATACCCTATGCCCGGGAAAATTTATGGGCTGGCAGATACTACACCGCTGCCAAGTATGCCCTGTACGCCCTGTTTCCCGAAGTAACATCCCGGCCCGACAAACGGGCACTGTCCAGAATGCTGAGCCCGGGTGCGGAGCTGGAACTACGGGACTATGTGATTGCACACCCCGGGAAAATCGGTGAGATAGTGACACTGGAAGTCCCGGTGTCTTCGGATTATGACCAGCTCTATAAGGGGCACCTGGCGCGTAGCGGAAAACATACCAAGCTGAGTGCGCGGCAAATGGAACAGTTCGACCGGCTGGTGGGCGAGGGGCTTATCCACTACCGCTTTAATCCTGGCTTTTTGACAGCGGCTGACTCCCGCTACCCGGAGCTGGCCGGGATCGGTGGTGCGATCACCGGGTCATTCTATGCCTTGCTGGTGTGTTTTCTGCTGTCGTTTCCGCTGGGTATCGCGGCCGCGCTGTATCTCGAGGAATTCTCGAAGGATACCCGCCTCACCCGGATGATCGAGGCCAATATCAATAATCTTGCGGCGGTACCTTCAGTCATATTCGGTCTGCTCGGTCTGGCAGTTATTCTCAATGTGTTCGGCCTGCCGCGCGGGACACCGCTGGTCGGCGGCATGGTGCTGGCGCTGATGACGCTGCCAACCATTATTATCGCCTGCCGTTCCTCCCTGCGCGCGGTTTCTCCGGGTATCCGCCAGGGTGCACTGGCTATGGGTGCGTCTCCCGTGCAGGTTGTATTCCAGCAGGTACTGCCTGCCGCCATGCCTGGTACTCTGACCGGAACCATCATCGGCCTGGCCCAGGCGCTGGGTGAAACCGCGCCATTGCTGATGATCGGCATGGTGGCGTTCATTGCCAATGTTCCCGCTACACCACTGGATTCGTCGGCATCCCTGCCGGTGCAGATCTATCTGTGGGCCGAGAGTGCCGAGCGCGGTTTCGTCGAAAAGACCGCGGCAGCCATTATCGTCATCATGTCTTTTCTGATCCTGATGAATCTGCTGGCCGTCATTATCCGTTCCAGAACACAGACAAAAGTTGAGTAAAGGTGCGTGTTATGAATACAGTCTATTCCATAAACGATGTTGCAACTGCTGTTGCCCTGGTAGATGTGAACGCTGCCGAGGCTGGCCTCCCCGCCGTATCTGCATCCGGGCTGACTGCAAAAAATGTGGATGTCTTTTACGGAGATACCCAGGCCTTGCATGATGTCTCGATCGATATCTGCAGTAAACAGATAACCGCGCTGATCGGCCCGTCCGGATGTGGCAAGACAACCTTCCTGCGCTGCCTGAATCGTATGAACGATGTTGTCGATGGCTGCCGGGTAACCGGCAGTATTACCCTGGACGGCGAAGATATCTATGCACCGGGCGTGGATATAGTGGAACTGCGCAGTCGCATAGGCATGGTGTTCCAGAAGCCGAACCCGTTCCCGAAATCTGTCTTTGAGAATATTGCCTATGGGCCGAAGATTCACGGTTTGGCCGAGCACCGCACCGACCTGGAGGAAATCGTGGTAACAAGCCTGCGGAAGGCGGGCCTTTTCGAGGAGGTAAAGGACCGCCTGCACCAGCCTGCAACCGGCCTGTCCGGTGGGCAACAGCAGCGGCTCTGCATTGCGCGCGCCATTTCCATCAACCCGGAAGTACTGTTGATGGACGAGCCATGCTCGGCGCTCGATCCGATTGCAACCAGCAGGATCGAGGACCTGATGTGGGAGCTGAAGGAGAACTACTCCATCATTATCGTTACCCACTCGATGCAGCAGGCCGCACGGGTGTCCCAGCGAACCGGTTTTTTCCACCTTGGTGACCTGGTCGAAGTCAATATGACAGAGAAGATCTTCCAGAACCCGGTGGACTCGCGCACCCGCGACTATATCACCGGCAGGTTCGGCTGAGACTGCAGGGGGGAGGCGAACTATGACACTACATTTTCTCAGGGAAATGGACCGGTTGAACGGGCATCTTATTGAAATCGGCAACCAGATAGAAGTGCAGGTCAGCACGGCATTCCATGCTGCCATCCAACTGGATGAGGCGGCGGCGGCGCGGGTGATCAGGGGCGATGTCGAGATTGACAATAACGAGATACAGATGGAGGAGGAGTGTCTGAAGCTGCTCGCACTCTACCAGCCGGTGGCTGGCGACCTGCGCTTCATCGTTGCAGCGCTCAAGATCAACACGGATCTGGAACGGATAGGTGACCATGCAAAGAATATTGCCGAAACCGCTATCAAGTTGTCAGCCGGTCCAGCCGTCGATATACCGGAAAGCATGCACACCATCTACAAGCAGGCCAGGCTGATGTTGCGCAAGACATTGCTGGCATTTGTCGAGGAGGACCGTGGGCTGGCCGAAAAGGTACTGGAGATGGACGACGAGGTGGACATCATGTGCAGTGCCGAACTGCACCACCAGATCGAGCTTATAAAAAAACAACCGGAGGATGCCGGACAACGACTGATGCTGCTTTCGGTGTGCCGCCAGCTGGAAAGGATCGGCGACCATGCTTCCAATATTGCCGAGGACGTGATCTACCTGTTGTCCGGCGATATCATCCGCCATAGCGATAACGAGGCTATTAAATCCGGGTGATTATGCTGACAGTGCGTTGAGAGGTGAAGGACAGAGTCCGCAGCATCTGCTGATGCCGCGAGACTGGGCCTGGCGCATGTGGCAGATATATATAGAGTTAATGGCCGTTGCCACCATTCTGTAACAAGATCGTAATGTAAATCTAATAGTGTCCTAATGTAACTCAGTGATAATAACTGGAACAGTAGTCAGCGGGTTACCGGCGCAGGGATACCTGAAAACGCATGCCGGAGAGGCGCGTGCCTTATGGTAATGGGAGCAACGGATGTACCAGTTTGTCAAAACTGATAACAGGCTCTGTAACCGAAAAAGTTGTTCGACAAAGCATTGTTCCTATCACCATTGTCAATGCAAACTGAGCGGTCCGGGAACCCGGTAGAGTCGAAGTGCGACAGGTTGACTGGGAACTTTTCCCGATCAGCGAAGAACCGGGCCAGGAGGCAGATCGCTGGCGGGAGTTTTCACCTGCGCACCGGCCCTGAATGCCGTTTATCGGGTCAAAACGATCTGTGGGAGGTTGATACATGCCTTTAAACGGGATATGGAGCTGGGAACTGGGCAGTTCGTATGGCTGGGAAGCGATTGGAGCTCTGTTTCTCAGAGATGGCTGTTTTCAGGGCGGTGGCAGAAACCATTACTCACTTGGCACTTACAAAGTAAAGGGTGATGAGGCCGTATTCCGCATCGAGCTCAACCAGTATGGAAAGAAGCGGACCTTGTTTGGTCAAAA
>Ga0316189_10004776_pt1 | contig 12994 bp, 10 predicted proteins | sample LowCovwburrow_MG_FD_204930 | JGI IMG/M metagenome (GOLD analysis project Ga0316189, IMG submission 204930) | Coastal sediment microbial communities from Maine, United States - Lowes Cove worm burrow | ecosystem: Environmental > Aquatic > Marine > Coastal > Sediment | place: USA: Maine... | reverse complement strand
CATCGTAATAAATATTGTTTAAATCGTTGTTTGCTAACACTTTACACTCACCAAAAAGTAACTTAACGTTGTAAATGTAGTTCCAATGTTTAGGTCAACTGCCCTATTGGTCATATATTCGTCAACGCCTAGTTAAAACTACGTAAATATAATGAGTAAAGATATAGTACAAATTTTTGATACCACACTTCGCGATGGTGAACAGGTACCAGGATGTAAATTGGATAAAAGCCAGAAATTGGTTATTGCCAGACGTCTTGATGATCTTGGTGTTGATGTTATCGAAGCGGGGTTTCCCATTTCGAGCCCTGGTGATTTCAATTCGGTCAAGGAGATTGCCAAAATCGTAAAATACGCTACGGTCTGTGGGTTAACCCGTGCGGTAAAAAAAGATATCGAAGTTGCGGCCGAAGCGTTAAAACCAGCCAAAACCCCAAGAATACATACTGGCATAGGAACTTCCGATTCACATATTCTGCATAAATTCAACTCCAGTAAGGCTGCCATCCTAGAACGAGCCGTGAGCGCTGTACGTTATGCAAAAACATTTGTTGAGGATGTAGAGTTTTACGCCGAGGATGCCGGTAGAACAGACAATGAGTTTTTGGCCAGGGTTTGTGAAGCAGTTATCAAAGCTGGTGCCACAGTATTAAATATTCCCGATACAACAGGTTATTGTTTACCCGAGGAATATGGTGCGAAGATGAAGTATCTTAAAGAAAATGTTACTGGAATACATAAAGCAATACTTTCTTGCCATTGTCATAACGATTTAGGTTTGGCGACCGCCAATTCAATTGCTGGGGTAATCAATGGTGCCCGTCAGATTGAATGTACCATCAACGGTATTGGAGAACGTGCTGGCAACACTTCTTTGGAAGAAGTGGTAATGATATTAAGACAGCACCCTTACCTTAAATTAGACACGAATATCAATAGTAGATTACTTTATGATACCAGTCAGATGGTTTCTGATAAAATGGGAATGGTTGTGCAACCTAACAAGGCTATAGTTGGTGCAAATGCTTTTGCCCATAGCTCTGGGATACACCAAGATGGTGTAATCAAAAATAGGGAGACCTATGAAATCATGGACCCTAAAGAGGTTGGTGTGAATGAATCATCGATTTTACTTACAGCGAGAAGCGGTAGGGCCGCTTTGGCCTATAGGGCGAAAAAAGTGGGCTATGAACTTACCAAAGTACAATTGGATAAGGTGTATCAAGAGTTCTTGAAATACGCCGACCGGAAAAAAGAGATTGTAGATGAAGATATTCATGAAATCGTCGAAACCAGTAATATAAAATTTGAAAGTGTTTCTTAAATGCAGCTAAACATTGCTATTTTAGGGGGTGATGGTATTGGGCCAGAGGTGATGGCTCAAGCTGTTAAATGTCTAAAGGCCGTTGAAGATACCTTTGGCCATGACTTTACCTTTACAGAAGGATTGATTGGAGCCTCTGCCATGGATAAGATGGGCAGTCCTATTCCTGAAGAAACCCTTGAACTTTGTAGAACCTCTGATGCCATTTTATTTGGGGCTATTGGTACACCTGAATACGATAATAACCCAGATGCCAAAGTGCGTCCGGAAGACGGATTATTATATTTACGCAAAGAACTAGATTTGTTTACCAATATTAGACCTATAAAGGTTTTTCCTGCGCTCGTGAATAATTCCCCGATAAAAAAGGAAGTTATTACCGGTACTGACTTGGTCATTTATCGCGAACTTACGAGCGGCATTTATTTTGGAGAGAAAACCTTAAGTGAAGATGGTACTGTTGCAACAGACTTATGTAGATATACTGAAAAAGAAATAAGTCGAGTTGCCCATATGGCCTTCAAGGCAGCTAAAAAAAGGAGAGGAAAACTCACCTTGGTAGATAAGGCCCATGTGCTGGAAACTTCGAGATTATGGCGAAGAGTAGTTACCAATATTGCTGAAAGCTATCCTGAGGTAGCATTTGATTGTATGTTTATTGACAACGCCTCTATGTTAATGACACTGAATCCTACTACTTTTGATGTAATCTTAACCGAAAACATGTTTGGGGACATACTTTCTGCTCAATGCAATGTGCTTATTGGGTCTTCTGGCTTGTTACCATCGGCTTCTGTAGGTACTGAAAATGCAATGTTTGAGCCTATTCATGGCTCCTACCCGCAGGCAAAAGGCAAAGATATTGCTAACCCTATTGCTTCAATTCTGAGTGCTGCCCTACTCCTTAGTCATTTTGGACTTATGGAGGAATTTAATGCTGTGGTCGCTGCAGTTCATAAATCTTTCAGGAAAAAAATTGTTACCATAGATATTATGGGCAGTACCAAATATGGTACAGAAAGTGTCGGAGATTTTATAGCAGGAAACATTGTCGATGTTGATGACAATTTGAATATCAATGATGAGAATATTGGATTGGGAAAATCAACAATAATCTAGGATTACGTATTATTCACTGACCAATAATTTCACAAATTCATCGAATTCTTTCTTGAATACCTCATAGCGCCGACCCGTTGCTGGACCGTTGAAACCTGTATGTATTTTTCTCACTGCACCCTTATTATCAATAAAAATTGTTGTTGGGTAAGAAAGCACATGATTCAACATAGGTAACTTTTCCTGTGCCTTGCTTTTATTCGAAGTCCCGAATTGCGCCAATAACATCGGATAGTCAACTCCTATGGCTGTTTTTAATCTATTTATACTTTTGAATGCCTTTTCCTTGGTCTTCGCATATTCAAAAGCCAAAGCAACAACTTCTACATCAAGATTTGTATTTTCTTTTAGATAATTGACCAGGAATTTAGTTTCATCAAGACAATTGGGGCACCAAGTGCCCATAATTTGAACGATCACCACTTTATTTTTAAAACGGTCATCATCCAAGGAAATCATCTTGTTGCTGCTGTCGGGGAATGAAAAGGACAATTTTCCATAACCGGGCTTTAAAAAGGTCAATGAATCCGTATCAGGTAATTCATAACTTTCATTTCGCTTTGCAATAAACGGTTCTTGAGAATGGTTTCCGGAATAAAAGATTCCGCTTAAGCTACTATCGGTGACTTTAGCGGTAAATAAAAAAGCATGTGCCCCATCGAAAGTTGATACTTTCATTAGATCCCCATCCATTATCCCGTCTAAATAGCGATAATCACCAGTAGTTGTCCTGAAGGTCCCTGTTACTTTGTTCCCTTGCTGCTTGAAGATTCCCATACCCAAATAACTATCCGCTGTATTGGGGCTAAACTCCGCTTCCCAAATTCCTGAAACATTTATTTGTGACTTTTTTTCAGCACGGAATCGCTCTTCTTTCCCAAAAATAGCTTTAAAAGGTACTATGCGATCTAAGCTTTCCTTGATAAATTCGCCCTGAATAGAGGTTTCAGTAAATTTACCGGCAATATACCCCTCAAAAACAGGAGTCCTTATTACAATTGAATCATTCTTTATGGTTACTTCTTCGACCTTTATGACTTCGGTAGCGTTAAAGATTTCAATAAACAATTGCCCTGAATCACTCTTTTTAAGTTTAAAATTAAAAGGCAGGATTTCATTGTCTTGCACCTCTAATTCACCTAACCAAATCCCTACTGACAGGATAGGGGCTTTTGAATTATCGCATGATGAAATCAAAACCAAAAAGGCTATAAGGAGTCCAAATTTTCGCATAAATCCGATTTTTATGGATTGCATCGAAGTAACGGATAAAAACTTACAAGAAAAAATTAAAACAATTCAATTGAAACAGTATTGAATGTCTTACTTCATTGTTTTATATTTACCAGCTTTAAATACAACCAATGAACATTTCTTACAACTGGTTAAAACAATTCCTGAAATTAGATTGGGACTCAAAACAGACCGCTGAGCTTTTAACCGATTTGGGACTGGAAGTTGAAGGTATCACCCCTTATGAGACTGTTAAAGGAGCTCTAAAAGGTATTGTCGTTGGGCAGGTACTTACATGTGAACAACATCCTAATGCCGATCGCCTTAAATTGACGACCGTTGATATCGGTCAGGAACAACCGTTGCAAATTGTTTGTGGCGCACCCAATGTTGCCAAAGGACAAATTGTACCAGTTGCTACAATTGGCACAACACTATATACCAAGGAAGGTGAAGCTTGGACCATTAAGAAAGGTAAAATTCGCGGTGAAGAAAGTCACGGTATGATTTGCGCGGAAGATGAATTAGGTCTTGGTGATAGTCATGAAGGCATTATGATATTGAGCGATTCATTAAAACCCGGAACACCCTGTGCCGCGGTTTTTGAATTGGAAAGCGATGAGGTTTTTGAAATTGGTTTAACTCCCAATAGGGCCGATGCTATGAGTCATTACGGCGTTGCACGGGATTTAAAGGCAGGCCTGAAGCAGAAAGAAATAGAAATTGAGTTGATAACTCCCTCGACCAGTCATTTTCATATATCCGATAGATCCTTAAAGTTGGATGTGTCTGTCGATAATAATGCACTAGCACCTAGATATTGTGGTGTAACCATAAGTAATTTAATAATTCAACCCTCACCCAATTGGCTTAAGGATCGGTTAAAGGCCATAGGCCTAAGTCCAATCAATAATATAGTCGATGCTACCAATTATGTATTGCATGAAATGGGTCAGCCTTTGCATGCGTTTGATGCAGCAAGGATTTTTGGTAAAAAAGTTATTGTTAAAACACTACCTAAGGGCACTAAATTTATGACCTTGGATGGCGTTGAAAGAGAATTGCATGAAGAAGATCTAATGATTTGCGATGCTGAAAAACCAATGTGCATTGCTGGGGTTTTTGGGGGAATAAACACCGGTGTCACAGAGAATACAAAATCTATATTTTTGGAAAGTGCCTACTTTGACCCTGTTTCTATTCGAAAAACGGCTAAGAGACATGGTTTGAATACAGACGCTTCTTTTAGATTTGAACGTGGTATAGATATAGATAATGTAGAATATAGCCTTAAACGGGCAGCACTTCTTATAAAAGAAATTGCTGGTGGCGATATCACGTCTGATATCGTGGATCTTTATCCGAACAAGAAAAAAGACTATGAAGTTTTCTTGTCTTTTGATAAAATATTCAAGCTAATAGGCCAAGAAATTCCACGAGATACTATTAAATCCATTCTTGCTTCGCTTGAAATAAAAGTCAAAAATGTAACCGAAACCGGTATGGGCTTGGTTATACCTTCTTATAGGGTAGATGTAAAACGCGAGGTGGATGTCATCGAGGAAATACTTAGGGTTTATGGCTATAACAATATCACTTTTAAAGAAAAACTGAACGCCTCAATAGCTCCTATTTCAAAATACGAAGATTATAAATTACAAGATAGGATTGGGGATTTCTTGGCATCCAAAGGGTTTTATGAAATAATGACCAACAGTCTAACATCTCCTGAATATATTTCCTTGATAGATGAATTGAAAGCAGATCAGTCAGTGACCATGTTAAATCCATTAAGTACTGAATTATCTGTATTGCGACAGAGCATGTTGTTAAATGGATTAGAGACTATTTCATATAACATCAATAGAAAAAACCAGAATCTTAGGTTTTTTGAATTCGGAAAAACCTATCATAATTATGGTGATAAACGAATTGAAAATAAACACTTAAGCCTATTGGTTACAGGAAACCGGAACAATATCGGATGGGCTTCACCAGCAAAACAAACCGATTTTTTCTTTTTTAAATCGGTAGTTGAGAACATCTTGAAGAGATTAGGAATCTCTAATTACAATTCCAGTCCGCTGGAAGGAACATTATTTTCTGAGGGTTTAAGATTGGTTTCCAATAAAAAGAAAGTTGTCGATTTTGGAGTCGTTAATAAATCCCTGGTCAAAAAATTTGATGTAAAACAAGAGGTCTTGTTTGCCGATTTTAATTGGGATATTATCATTGATTTAGTTCCAAAAACTGAAGTAAAGTTCAAGACTATTCCTAAATATCCTGAAGTAAAAAGGGATTTCGCCCTACTCTTGGATAATACCGTAAGTTTTAAGGCAATACATGATATTGCTTTTCAAACTGAAAGAAATCTATTGAAAAATGTGAATTTATTTGATGTCTACACAGGTGACAAATTACCAGAAGGCAAAAAATCATATGCTGTCAGTTTTACGTTACAAGATGACAAAAGCACGCTAACTGATAAACAGATAGATAAGATAATGTCAAAACTTCAAAAGAAGTATGAAAACGAATTAGATGCCGAATTAAGGTAAAAAACTAGTTCTTTTTGGTAAGATGACACTGTCTATTGCGTGCATGACACCATTACATTGGTTGGCATCCGCAGCAATTATCTTAGCCGAATTTCCAAAATTGTCGGTCAAAATAATATCGGTACCACTCATAGTAGTTGTAAGCTCTTCTCCTTGAACAGTAGTGAATACCGCTTTTCCTTCGCCACTACACATAGCTTTCAAAATTTTTGAAGCGGTAAACTTGCCAGCAATTATATGGTATCTCAATAGCGCTTGTAATTCCTCTTTGTTCTTCGGATCCATAGGGTCAAAGGAATTATTTGAAAACAACGCTTCAAAAGCTATATCTGATGGTGCGAAAACTGTAAATGGACCATCATAACTTAAGATTTTTTCCAAATCCGAGGCTTTCATTGCTGCAAATAAGGTCGTGTGATTCTTTGAGTTCTCGGTATTTGAAATAATGGATTTTTCAATATCCATCGAAAGAAATTTACTTTCCGAGCTTGATAAATGGTCTTGTGCAGTAGCGAAAAAGGTCAAAAAAAGGGTGAGCAAAGCCACCTGGGGGACATAACATTTCATTTAGGTTCTAATTAGGGCTTGATAATAAAAATCCGATGAACGGTATCGAATTGTCGACAATATACAATTTAAACTCATTCAAACCCCTGTAAGATAGTGCAGTTCATAGATCTTAACAATATATTAACATTTGCTATTCAGACCATCGAATTTTATCAAAATATAATTTGTTTAAATTTGAGATTATCAACATTAAAGATATTATGCTATTAGAGAGAACCCGTTTGGAAAAAGTTTTGGATCGTGTGAAAATGAAAGAAGTCGATACAATCGATATTCACGAAGAAATCAATAAAATTTTTGTGGCAGAGCAAGAGCACGATAATAGTATTGGTCAACGAATAAACAAAGGAAACGCTCGGGAAGCGAATGAATTTAATTTTGATTTATTGGAATCTGGTAGAATATATCATTTAAAACATATAAAGGAAGTATGTATTGATTATCGGCTTCGATTTTTAGATTCAAAGTACTTTAAAGGTGATATTCCAAAAGAGGCGATTTCCAAAATAAAACAACTTGAAAAGGAACATAAAACAAAGCTACAAGGGTTTAAAATTATGGCGCCTTCCAAACTTTTTAAATTAAAGGATAAGAACGACCCTTTGTTGTTTGTGCCGTTAGGTAATGACTATTTCTATTTTATACATAAATGGGGCAATGACCTGCACCCTTTACGAAAAGCCTTAATGTGGCCATTCAAGAATATGGTCAACCTCGCATGGGTTGTTTTTGCATTGAGTTATTTTGTGACCTTGATGTTTCCTTTGAATCTTTTTACAAAGTCATCCTCTGGGTATGAGTTCTGGATCTTTTTTTTCTTTATGTTCAAATCCCTAGTCGCAGTGGTTATCTTTTATGGGGTCGCAAAGGGCAAAAACTTTAGCAATGCTATTTGGAGAAGCAAATACTACAATGCGTAACCCAACATTGAACTAGTTCTGATAAAATAGTTGATAAGGTACTCCGTCTAAATCAAGATTATCCAACAATTCAGGTGCTGGTTCGAGCTGTATTCTCAACAGCCCCCCTTTACTGGCATCATTCAATTTTTGGTAACCCACAAGCATTATATTGTTTGTGTCATCATAGCTTACCATTGTAGTATCCCCTATTTTGTATTCAAATTCCAATTGTAAAGCTGTCAAGAAATTTTCGTAAAAATATAGGATGGCCAGGTTATTTGAAAAATCATAAATGGCGGGAATATTTGAATACACCGCATCTTCAATTGGTCTTTTATAGAATAGTCTTCCTTGGCCATCAAAACAATTGAATTTGGAATCAGAGAACATGGGCTCTTTACCATTTTCGTAGCCAGTATATTGCACACTCATACTAGAGGAATTTAAAACCGTATGTAATTCTGGATAGGCAATTATCATATTCTGATCCGCATCCGAGAAAATTTGTTCAACATCATACCCCAGGCCAATTTCATGAATCACAGTTGTGCTTGCCCCGTCGATTACTGAAAGTGAATACTCATCAGTAATTTCCAAATCAATGGTCATTACAAATATTCTACCATTTGTGAATACCATCTGCAAAGGCTTTTTATCTAATGCTACGTCTACAATATTATCTTCTGAGGTAGATAAATCAATAGCACGTACAAAATATGTATTGATTTTGGAAGTCTCTTCCAGAACGTAAGAAACATATAACATGTTCCCTTCAGCGATAATTGATGTTACCGATATGTTACACTCGACCAAATCATCAAAAACAGCAACAATATTCGATGTGTCATCACTAAAATCATGAATGGTCACTTGTCCACTACAATCCGTCAATTTCGCATAATTGGCAAAAATCGATTCTTTCATGAATAAAACATCGGAAAAGGGCACATTCGAGAATGTACTTTCTGCAGGGCTTAAATCAATCGTGGTCTCACTACTTTTGAGAAGCTGGGTAGTTAGAACACCATTGCTTTCTTGTAGCAAAATATAATCGGCATTAAAAAAATTCTCTTCCTTTTCAATTTCTTCAATAGGTTGGGAATCGCTTGATTTACTACAACCAACGACCACCAATGCCAAAAGCGCATAAATAATGCTGTAGGTTTTCATAATGTAAACATTTGGGACAATAGGACTATACTGGCACAGCGTACATCTTGTCGCGTTGCTCCTTTATAATCTTATCTGACATATATTCATCAAACGTTAAATATCTGTCAATGTTGCCTTTAGGGGTCAATTCTATGATACGATCTGCAACGGTTTGAGCGAATTCGTGATCATGGGTGGTAAACAGTACTGTTCCTTTGAAATTCTTCAACGAATTGTTGAATGCCGTAATACTCTCGAGGTCAAGGTGATTTGTAGGTTCATCCAGCATTAAAACATTCGCCCTTAGCATCATCATTCTACTGAGCATACAGCGTACTTTTTCACCTCCGGAAAGTACTGAACATTTTTTCAAAGCTTCCTCCCCACTAAATAACATTTTTCCTAAAAAGCCCCTGATATAGACCTCTTCACGCTCTTCTTCTGTCTTTGCCCATTGGCGTAACCAATCCACAAGGTTAATGCCCGTATTGAAAAATGACGAATTATCTGCAGGCAAATACGATTGGTTCGTTGTAACCCCCCAATGAAACTTACCGCTATCTTGCTTTTTATTACCGTTCAATATTTCGTAAAAGGCCGATGTTGCCCTGGAATCCCTGGAAAGGATGGCCACCTTATCCCCTTTTGCCAAATTAATATTCACATTTTGAAACAAAAGATCCCCATCTACAGAAGTAGCTGATAGTCCTTCAATATTCAAGATTTGATCTCCGGCTTCGCGCTCACGCTCAAAAATCAAGGCAGGATATCTTCTGCTTGAAGGTTTTATGTCTTCTATCTTTAATTTGGAAAGCATTTTTTTACGTGAAGTAGCTTGCTTACTTTTAGCAACGTTTGCACTAAACCGCATAATGAATTCCTGTAATTCCTTTGCCTTATCCTCAGATTTCTTATTCTGTTGGGCTCTTTGGCGAGCGGCCAATTGGCTACTTTCATACCAGAAAGTATAGTTGCCTGAGTACAAGTTCATTTTACCAAAATCAATGTCCGCAATATGTGTACATACAGCATCAAGAAAGTGACGGTCATGCGAAACAACGATTACGGTATTTTCATAATCTGCTAAAAAGTTCTCTAACCAACTTATGGTTTCGTAATCCAGATCATTGGTAGGCTCATCCATTATCAAAACATCTGGATTGCCAAACAAAGCTTGGGCAAGCAAAACCCTTACTTTTAATTTTGAATCAATATCGGCCATTAACGTAAAATGCAATTCTTCGAGAATTCCTAAATTTGACAATAATGCTGCCGCATTGCTATCGGCATTCCAGCCATTCATTTCTTCAAATTGTACCTGAAGCTCGCCTATTTTATCAGCATTTGCATCGGTATAGTCGGCATATAGAGCATCAATCTCATTCTTAATGGCGAATAACGGTTTGTTACCCATTACGACAGTCTCTAACACCGTATTTTCATCATAGGCATTGTGATTTTGCTCTAAGATCGACATACGCTTACCAGGCTCTAAATGAACATGGCCTGAGGTTGCATCTATCTGACCCGACAAAATTTTCAGAAAGGTACTTTTGCCAGCGCCATTCGCGCCTATTACCCCGTAACAGTTGCCTTGGGTAAACGAAACATTTACTTCATCAAACAAAATACGTTTACCAAATTGTACTGATAAATTTGAAACCGATAACATAGTCGCCTTTTTTAAAATTCGTGCAAAAATAGACAAATTAATATCCCCAGACCAATAAACTTTATACCTAAATCCTAGGAATATCTTAACGTAACAGCAGAATTTTTAACTCGCAATTAACAGCATAGACTATATGGGATGCTTAATTTTGCTAGGTACATACTAGATATGTTTATATGAATAAAAAATTACTTTATCTATTTCTTTTCATATTGGCAGGTTGTAATGAAAGCGAAAAAAGTTCCCCAAACGTTTTTTTCAGCGGGGAAATCGTCAACCCAACCAGCAAACATGTAGTTCTTTATAAGGGCGATGTTGTGATAGATTCCTCTTCCCTGGACAAAAACAAAATGTTTTCTTTTAAATTGGATTCAATTGAGGATGGGCTTTATCATTTTAACCATGCTCCGGAATACCAATATGTTTACCTTGAAAAAGGAGACAGTCTCTTAATTAGATTAAATACCGTTGATTTTGATGAATCCCTTGTTTTTTCAGGTACTGGTGAGGAAGTCAACAACTTTATGATGGAAATCTACTTGGCCAACGAAGGCGAAAAGAATCTTATTGATGGGTTATATAGTTTAGACCCAGAAAATTTTAGTAGAAAGATAGATTCTTTGGAACAACTAAAGATCGATTTATTAAATGAACTGACCTTGGAAATAGCATTATCTGAAAAAGCAATGCAAATTGCTAAGGCCAATATTGTATATAACTATGCAACATTTAAGGAGCGTTATCCTTTTAGACATAAGAAACTCTCTGAGAAAAAGGAAGTGCCAAAGTTATCTCAGGAGTTTTATAAATATCGTAAAGACCTAACATATAACAATAAGGACTTCACTTATTTAAGGCCTTACTACGAATATATGGTCAATCATTTTGGAAATTTATCTTATATGTCTTGTTCACACGGCTGTAATATAAAAGATAAAATGGTCAAGAACCATTTACACTTCAATAAACACAAGCTAAAGCTTATCGATAGTCTTGTTGAAGAAAAAGAGTTGAAGGATAACCTTTTTAGAAATGTGGCTGTTGACTATTTATTGAAGGTTCATGATACCGAAGCCAATAACAAGATTTTCATTGAGATATTTCATGCGCTTTCGGGTAATAACAAACATATTGATGAGATCGATGACCTTTATGAGGGCATAAAGAACATTCAACCTAATAAAAGAATCCCGGATGTTGTAGTATCCAATATTAAAGGGGAAAAAGTGTCTCTTCAAAAAATCGCCAAAAACAAGAAAACCGTTTTCTATTTTTGGTCTGGAGCAAACAAAAGGCACTTGGGAAATATGTCTAAACGCGTTTTAGAACTTTCACAGAAAAAACCGGATTATAATTTTGTTGGTATCAATGTAAAAACCAATGATGATGATTGGAAGGTCTTAACCAAAACATCTGGTTTTAATATTTCAAACCAATATAGAGCAGATAATTTTGAGGAATTAACAAGGGCTCTTATTGTCTACCCCATGAACAAATGCATCATTACTGAAAACGAAATGATCGTTGATGCTTTTGGTGATATGTATCGCTCCTTCAAATAGAAAAAACCCAAAAACGATGGGCCTTCGGGTTTCTGAAACTTTTCAATGAATAGGTTTTGAATTAGTTGCCTTTTTTGTAATCTGCTAAGAATTTTTCCAACCCGCTATCGGTAAGTGGGTGTTTTAAAAGACCTTCAATAGAAGAAAGTGGCCCCGTCATTACATCGGCACCCAATTTAGCGCAATCAATTATGTGCATTGTATGCCGTATAGAAGCAGCCAATATTTGCGTATCAAAAGCATAGTTATCATAAATATGGCGTATTTCTGCAATCAAATTAAGACCATCAGTTGATATATCATCCAATCTTCCTATAAATGGAGAAACATAGGTTGCCCCAGCTTTGGCAGCCAATAAAGCTTGTCCAGGCGAAAATACCAAAGTACAGTTGGTGCGAATGCCATTATCTGAAAAATACTTCAAAGCCTTTACCCCGTCCTTGATCATGGGAACCTTTACAACAATCTGTTCGTGAAGATCAGCCAATTCCTCCCCCTCTTTGATCATACCTGCAAGATCGGTTGCTATCACCTCTGCAGAAACATCCCCGTCAACAATAGTACAGATGTCAACATAATGTTTTAAAATATTATTTCGACCTGTAATGCCTTCCTTGGCCATTAAAGAAGGATTGGTTGTCACCCCATCTAAAACTCCAAGTTCTTGGGCTTCACGTATTTGATCTAAATTGGCAGTATCAATAAAAAATTTCATGAAATTATTTGTTCTTTGGTTACTATTTACTAATGGTTTCTTGCAATTCTGAAACCGCTTAAAATTACAATTTATAATGGTTTAACAATAGCTTTTCATAGACTTTGTCTGGCAAAATATTTTTAAGTGTAAGTGAGAATTTTTGCATGAATGACCCCACCTTATAATGAACTTTTGGTTTTTTTGT
>Ga0316189_10004773_pt1 | contig 12997 bp, 13 predicted proteins | sample LowCovwburrow_MG_FD_204930 | JGI IMG/M metagenome (GOLD analysis project Ga0316189, IMG submission 204930) | Coastal sediment microbial communities from Maine, United States - Lowes Cove worm burrow | ecosystem: Environmental > Aquatic > Marine > Coastal > Sediment | place: USA: Maine... | reverse complement strand
CTAGCCAGGATCAATTAAAGATCGTTTTCCAATAATGCCGTCTTTTGACACCAGCGGCACGGCTGGTGCGGCCAGACAAGTGGTATAGGGTCGGCCAATATAGATTCTACAGCGCAGACCCGGCGGTTAGAGGAGTCGGAAGGTTAGGGCCGAGAGGCTCAAGCTGCAAAGCGCCAGGGTTGAACCGAAGAAGAACTGGTGACGCGAGTTTGCGGGTTCTTTCCAGGGAGATGAACACTGTTAGGTAGCATTTGTCTCTTCTCCGACTGGCTTGATTGAACCATGCACTGGCGGGCTTCCAGCGTACATGGAACTTGCCGATCAGTTTAGGTTTGACATGGTCAAAGGATCTGTGTTACTTTTTTGGCGTTTTTGGGGAGCGACCTACTTCGCGTTATTGGAGAACAGTTAAAAACCATGGAAGAGTTTCTCAGTACCCTGCCGGACCCGATGAGGCCGGACGAGAGTATTTTGATCATTGCCGGTATCTTCCTGGTTTTGATCTTCATCTTGAACAGAATGATCTTCAAACCTTTGGTGGCAGTCTTAGACGAACGCGAAAAGCGTGTCAAGGAAGGAGCCGAAGCTCAAGAAAGAGCTCTGCAGACCGTAGAGGAAAGCGAGGCCAAGTATCGGACAGCCGTTATTCAGGCTCGCCGAGACGCGCAGTCGAAACGTCAGGAAATGCATAAGAAGATCGAAGCAATCCGCGACGAAAAACTTCAGACATCGCGTGAGCACGCCTCGTCCCTTGCCGACGAAAGCAAGGCCGAGCTAGATAAGCAGGTTACTGCGGCCCGGGCCTCCATGGAAAATGAAACACAGGCGATCGCCGAACAGATCGTGACAAAGGTGTTGTCTCGAGCTTCTGCCTGAGACTGACACTGACACCGAGATCTTGATTTCAGGTTGTGCGATGAAACGATTAGCAAATAAGTTATGTCTCTTGACCCCTCTCTTTCTGGCAGCCTCTCCTTTGATGGCTTCTGGGGACGGACCCGATTGGGCGAACTTCTCCTATCAATTGGTGAATTTCGTTATCTTCTTCGGTGGCCTCTTCTACATTCTCAAGAAACCCATGATTGAGTTCTTTGTCAATCGGGTGAAAGGTATTCGGGATTCATTGGAACTCGCGGAGAATAGCCGCGAAGAAGCGAAGAATCGCCTGGATGAGATTGAAGGGAAGATGGCCAATTTGGATGCGGAGCTGGCCGACATTGGCGAGCAGGCCAAGGCCGATTTGCAAAAAGAAGAAGATAAGCTGCTGGCCAGCACCAAGCTGGAGGCCGAGCGCATTCTTGCGCAGGCGCGCAGCGAGTGCGAGAATCAGCAACGGGAAGCGGCCACGGCTCTGAAGGCCTTCCTGGCCGATCTGGCCCTGTCCGAGGCGGAGAAGATGGTCAAAACCACAATGACCGAGGCGGAACGCGGTAAGCTGTTCGCCGACTTTACCGAGCGTTTGGGGGCCCGTTCATGAGCGCCAACAGAATAGCCGTCAGGTATGCCCGTGCGCTTGTGGAAGCTCTGGTTGAGAACAAGGCTGTCGATCAGGCAGACAGTTTTCTGGGGTTCTGCGAGATCGTCGAAGGCAATAAAGAATTGGCGGGGGTTCTGGCAAATGTCACCCTTCGCGGCGAAGACAAGGGTAAGGTGGTTCAGGCTCTGGCCGAGAAACTCGACCTTCCGACCATGGTTCGCAACTTCCTTTCTGTGCTGGCCTCCAATGGTCGGCTCGCCATTCTCGCCAAGATTGGCGTGGCGGTTTCCGCCCGCCTCGATGAACAACGAGGTGTCACCTCGGTCGCCTTGACGACCGCCACCGAACCTACAAAAGAGGAACTGGCTGCTTTTGAGGCCGCTATGAAGTCCTTGCTCAATAAAGAGGTTCACATTAATGCCAGCACGGACCCCGCGATTCTCGGGGGTGCCGTTGCTCAGGTGGGCAGCTTTGTCTACGACGGGAGCGTGCGTGCGCAGCTCGATCGCCTCCGCAGCGACCTGATTAAGGAGATTTGAGGGAAATGGATATCAAAGCCGAAGAAATTAGCAAGATTATCAAAGATCAGATCGCCGGTTATGAAGCCGACGTTGAGATCTCTGAGGTCGGTACGGTCATCGTCGTCGGCGACGGGATCGCACGCGTCCACGGCCTGGAAGGGGCCATGGCGGGTGAGTTGCTGGACTTCCCCCACGATGTGGTGGGCATGGTCCTCAACCTTGAGGAAGACAACGTCGGTGTGGTTCTGTTCGGTGGTGGCGAGAAGATCAAAGAAGGCGATCAGGTCAAGCGGACCAAGCGTCTGGCTTCAGTTCCTGTTGGTCCCGAATTGGTCGGCCGTGTGGTTGACCCCCTGGGGAACCCCATCGACGGCAAGGGCCCGATCAACAACGACGGCTACAACCCGATCGAGCGTATTGCGCCGGGCATCATCGCCCGTGGCCCGGTGAACCAGCCTCTGCAGACCGGACTCAAATCCATTGACGGCATGATCCCCATCGGTCGCGGTCAGCGCGAGCTGATCATTGGCGACCGCCAGACCGGGAAAACCGCTGTTGCCTTGGATGCCATCATCAACCAGCGCGAGACCGGTGTCATCTGTATTTATGTGGCCATCGGTCAGAAGCGCTCCACGGTTGCCCAGGTGGTTGCCAAGCTGGAGGAGCACGACTCCCTCAAGCACACGATCATTGTTTCGGCGACGGCTTCCGAGCCAGCACCGCTGCTGTTCCTGGCGCCCTACTCGGGTTGTGCCATGGGCGAGTACTTCCGCGACCGCGGTGGCCATGTACTGGCTGTTTACGATGACCTTTCCAAGCAAGCGGCCGCTTATCGAGAGCTTTCCTTGCTGCTGCGTCGTCCCCCGGGTCGTGAGGCATTTCCCGGTGATGTATTCTACCTCCACTCCCGCCTGCTGGAACGTGCCTCCATGCTCAGCGAGAAGGAGGGCGGTGGCTCTCTGACCGCACTGCCCATCATCGAGACCCAAGCCGGTGACGTGTCTGCCTACATTCCTACCAACGTGATCTCCATTACCGATGGTCAGATCTACCTGGAAGCTGACCTCTTTAACTCGGGTCAGCGACCCGCCGTAAACGTGGGTCTGTCTGTATCTCGTGTGGGTGGCGCCGCCCAGACCAAGGCTGTTAAGAAGCTGGCTGGCACCATGCGACTTGACCTTGCTCAGTATCGCGAACTGGCTGCTTTCGCCCAGTTTGGATCTGACCTGGACAAAGCGACTCAAGCCCAGCTTGCCCGTGGTGAACGTTTGACCGCCATGCTGAGACAGGGTCAGTATTTGCCGCTTTCCGTTCCCAGGCAGATCACGCTCCTGTATGCCGGTACGCGCGGCTTTGTAGATGATGTGGCTGTCGCCGATCTGAGCAGCTTCGAAGCGAAACTCTACGCTTACATGGACGCGCACCATGCCGACATCATGTCTGGCCTGGCTGAGAAATCGGTTCTCTCAGACGACCTGGAGAAGAACCTTACTGCCGCGATCAACTCTTTTAAAGACCAGTTCAAGGCTGAGCTGGGAGGCTAGTTCATGGCGAACCTTATTGATATCCGCCGGCGGATCAAGAGTACAAAGAACACCGCGCAGATTACCAAGGCCATGAAACTGGTTTCGGCATCGCGTCTGCGCAGGGCGTCCGAGCGGGCAACCGAAGCTCGGCCCTATGCCGCACGGCTGTTTGATGTGCACAACGCGATCCTGTCGCGCATGCAAGAACTCGACAGCGAGCTTTATCGCGAGAAGGCGGGTCGCACGCTTCTGATTGTTTTTGCGGGTGACAAGGGCCTTTGCGGTGCCTTTAACGCCAATATCTACAAAGAAGCCGAGCGTCTCTTCGCCAAAGGCAGCTACGAGGACTTCGTCGTGTTGCCGGTCGGCAAAAAGGCCGTGGCCTATTTCGCAAAACACCCCGTGGAAACCCTGTCCGGCTATGCCGGCATTTTCCGCCAGTTTTCTTCGGCCGATGCAAAGGAAATTGGTGGAATAGCCATCGACCGTTTCACGGGCGAAGGGTTCGGCAAGGTTCAGATCTTATTCAACAAGTTTCGCAATGTCATGGTTCAAGACGTCACTCTTTGGCAGGTATTGCCGTTGGAGCGAGACGAGAACGAGAATGATGAGACTGAAGCTGAAGCAGGTCCGGAACATCTGGCCGAGCCCGGTTTGGAAGAGATCCTCGCGGATCTCTCGCCACGCGTGATCACCACGCGGTTGTTTCAAGCCCTGTTGGAGTCTTGCGCGGCCGAACACGCGGCCCGAATGACCGCCATGGATGCGGCAACCAACAACGCCAGGGAAATGATTGATCGCTTGACCCTGGAAATGAATAAAGCGCGCCAGGCCGCGATCACCAATGAGCTCATCGAGGTCGTCAGCGGTGCGGCCGCACTTTAGCGGCACAGGAATCACAAGGAGCCAGTTAAATGAAGAAAGGTAAAGTCATTCAGGTAATCGGGCCGGTGCTCGACATCGAGTTCGATGAGCTGCCCAGTATCTTGAACGCGGTTCACGTGACCATGGATTCACCCGATGGCGGCGAACCGGAAATCATCACCGTAGAGGTCGCGCAGCACTTGGGCGAGCACAAAGTCCGTTGCATCAGCATGCAGCCCACCGACGGCATGGTTCGTGGCGCGCCAGCCGTGGATACCGGCCAGGCAATCTCCACCCCGGTTGGTCCAGAGATTTTGGGCCGAATCCTCAATGTGATCGGCGAGCCCGTCGACGAAATGGGACCGGTTGAAGCCAAAGAAAGATGGCCAATTCACCGTCCGGCACCCTCCTTCGAGGACCAGAGCACCCAGTTAGAGATGTTCGAAACCGGTATCAAGGTCATCGACCTGCTTGAGCCTTACATGAAAGGTGGTAAAACCGGTCTGTTCGGTGGTGCCGGTGTGGGCAAAACCGTTTTGATCATGGAACTCATCAACAACATCGCCAAGCAGCACTCGGGTTACTCCGTGTTTGCCGGTGTGGGTGAGCGGACCCGTGAAGGAAACGACCTTTACGAAGAAATGAAAGACTCGGGCGTGATCAAGCAGACCGCCCTGATCTATGGTCAGATGACGGAACCTCCCGGTGCGCGTGCCCGTGTGGCCCTGACCGGTTTGACCGCCGCCGAGTACTTCCGCGATGCGGAAGGTCGCGACGTGCTGCTGTTCATCGATAACATTTTCCGTTTCACCCAGGCCGGTTCGGAGGTGTCCGCACTGTTGGGCCGTATGCCTAGCGCGGTGGGTTACCAGCCAACCCTGGCAACCGAGATGGGCGAGATGCAGGAACGTATTACCTCTACCCACAAAGGTTCGATCACCTCGGTGCAGGCCGTTTATGTGCCCGCCGATGACTACACCGATCCCGCTCCGGCAACAACCTTTGCTCACTTGGATGCGACCACCAACCTGTCTCGCCAGATTTCGGAGCTTGGTATTTACCCCGCTGTGGATCCCCTGGCTTCTTCTTCTCGCCTGCTTGATCCCCTGATCCTCGGCGACGAGCATTACAATGCGGCTGTTCAGGTCAAGCAGATCTTGCAGAAGTACAAAGATTTGCAGGACATCATTGCCATTTTGGGTATTGAAGAGCTTTCTGACGAAGACCGCCAGGTTGTCGGCCGGGCGCGTAAGATCCAGAAGTTCCTGTCTCAGCCCTTCCACGTGGCAGAGGTCTTCACCGGTATGAAGGGTCTCTTCGTGAAGAAGGAAGACACCATCCGCAGTTTCAAAGAAATCGCCGACGGCTTGCACGACGATGTTCCAGAGGCAGCATTCTACATGGTTGGCACCATTGAAGATGCGCTCGAAAAAGCCAAGACTCTGGCAGACTAAGACGAGGGCTAAATGAGCAACAAGTTGAAACTGGAAGTATTGACACCCGAGGCCGAAGCGCTGAACACCGAGGTAGACGCAGTCTATCTCCAGGGTGCCCTCGGCCGCCTGGGTATCCTGCCGGAACACACGACCCTGATCTCCAAACTTGATTTCGGGGTGATGGAGCTGCTGGGCCCTTCCGGCAAGCAGCTGTTGCTCTGCGGTGGTGGTTTGGTAGAGGTGCGTGGTGATCAGGTTACCGTATTGGTCAGCAGCGCCGAACGCCGCGAAGACATAGATGTGAATCGAGCCAAAGCTGCCGGAGACCGGGCGCGTCAGCGTCGCCACTCCAAGGACGAATCCATGAACATGGATCGGGCAGAGATGGCGCTTCTGCGTTCCATCGAGCGACTTCGCTTCATTCACGCCGACTAGGTACTGTTCTTTGGTTGCCGGAACTTGGGCGCCACCGAACCTGTGCCAACCGGAACACGGCTATCACTTCACCATTGATTCCTGGTTACTGGTTGGTTTTGCCGCAGCCTTTCGCCCACACTTCTTTTGTGATCTGGGTACGGGCTGCGGTCCGATCGCCTTTGGTTTGGCCAGCCAGTTAAAACACGGTCGCGGGGTGGCGATCGAGCGCAGCCCCGAACTCGCCGGCTACGCCCGACAAAACCTGGCACGGCTGCCGGTGACCGTGATTCAGGGCGATTTGCGCTTTTTTCCTTGGAAGGACGGCATTTTTGATCTGGTTGCCTGCAACCCGCCCTATTTTGAGACGGGCTCCGGGCGGGGTCGTGCGGACGCTAAACAGGCTGTCGCCCGCCACACGCTCTACGGCGACATGGATACTTTCGCAAGTGAACTGCGCTGGTCGCTTGCCGATGGTGGGCGATTGTGTTTTATCTACCCGGCGGATCGCGCCTCGGGCATTTTGTCGCGGTTGGCCGCCTCGGGCTGGTTTCTTTGTGAGCGACTGGATATTCTCTCTTTTGCAGACCGCCCCCCCAAGCTGGTTTGCCTGGCTCTTTCCAGCAACCCTTGCCCTTCACCCCGAGCCGATACACTGGTCCTTTATAAGGAACATCGTCACTACACAGAACAGGCCATCGCGTTCCTTCGTTTCGCCACAAATTGAGTGCTACCAGGCCGGCTCGTGGTTCTGAACATAGCGGGAATTCTCGGGTTTTATGCAGAACCAGGACCAGGCCAATTGTCCCGCACTTTGAATTCCCCCCTTTTTAATGTCCTTGGTTACGGCAAATTTACATTGATGCTCGGATCGACGCTTGGATTCGGGAAGAAAGCCTGATAAAATAACGGGATGCATGTCGCCTGGCAACAGGTGAATTTTTTCCGAGGAGCTTTTTCCATGAAATGTATGAAGGGGGCGACTGTATTAACCCTGGTATTCTTTATGATGGCCACCACTAGTTGTTTCAACCCAACTGAGGTGAAGATTGGGGTGATCATCCCGCAAGAAGGAAGCCTGGCACATTACGGTTACCAAATTCGTTCCGGCATTAAGATGGCTGAGGCGGAAATTACGGAGCTTTCCAGCAGTGGTAAACTGAAAAAGAATTACCAGCTCATTTTCAGAGATGAAGATGAGACCAACCTGGAGAGTGTCCGGACTGCCTTTAACGAACTGAAAGCCGAAGGGTGTATTGCGGTTATTGGGCCTGCCTCCAGCGCTGGCACCCTGGCTGTCACCGATCTGGCCAACGAAAGTGAAATTATTCTGCTCAGTCCCTCCAGTTCTTCGCCGGAAATTAACTCTGAAGGCGGCGACTGGGTTTTTCGCAACTATCCTTCCGATACGTTGGAAGCGCAGAAGCTTGCCACCAACATTTTTGGCAAAATGTTGATAAAGAAGGTGCTGATGGTTCGCGCCAAGAACACCTTTGCCGAAGGCATCACCTATGAGATGCTGAAGTTCGGCCGTCAGGGCAGTAAGAAAATTCCCAATTACGTGCTTAAGTTTGACCCGGATCCGGCAAAGGCCGAAGCCGAGTGGCCTGGTATCGTTGACAAGATTGTCGAAGAGAATCCCCAGGGCATTTTTATGGCAGCCTACACCGATGAGCTGATTCCCTTGATCAAGGAGATCCGCACCCGTGAAGAACTTAAGGATCTTTTCCTGTTCACCTGCTCTGCTTTTGTCTGGGATGACGTGATCAAAGCTTTGGGGAAAGAGGCCGTAGAAAGAATTATTTTCACCGGTTACCATTGGGATCCCAATGATAGCAAACCCGAGATTCAGGCTTTTACCGAGAAGTTCGTCAAGGACTACCACTATCAGCCCAGCTACTTCGCTGCTACGGGTTACGACGCACTCTACATTCTGGTGAATGCCATCGACGGTATCAACCACTCAATCCCCGATGAAGTTCAGGACCAAATGAACCAGTTGGAGTACAAGAGTGATATCCTGGGGCCTACCGACTTCAGTAAGCGTGGCGATGTGACGCGTATTCCCGACCTTTACTGGATGCAGGATGGCGTCAAGATTGAGATGACGGAAGAAAACATCGAAGAGATCAAGCGTTGGGTTCTCCTGAACCAGGAAAGTGACGAGGAAGAATAACGCTCAGCCTGTTTTCGAAAATGGCCCGCCTTGTGCGGGCCATTTTTGTTTAGGGGCCTTACAGCCTTAATTCTGCGGCTTAGGCCCCTGCAAATACCTCGACCTGGCGCTTCGCCTTACGGGATCTTGATCCCCTTCCAGAGGGCCATTGTAGTGAGGTCGGCTTTTGGCTTATATCAGCTGAAAAAGGTGTTCGCGCTGGCAGCGTGGCCCTGGGCATACCCAGAGCTACGCGCCTGATGTGCCTAGCCGCCTTGTTCTCTCTTCTAGATATGAATTCAGCTATCTTCCCGATCACTCGGGTTCGGTATTCTGGAAATGACGGATCTGAATACGACTGCATTCAGATTTACTTGAAGCTTTGCATCGCGTCCTCATTGGAATCGTAGATTTCAAAGACGGACACCAGTGCTGTCAGTTGAAGCAGGCTATAGATTTTGGAATGAAGCCTGGTCAAACGCAATTGGCCACCCTTGTTGGTGATAGTGGTGTAGCAAGAGACAAGCTCTCCGATTCCCGAGCTGTCGATGTACTTCAACCCTTTCATATCCATGATGATTTTGCGCGTACCATCAGCCAAGATCTCGTTGACCAGCTGTCGGAGTTGGATATCACCCTCACCGATAGTGATCTTGCCACCAAGCTCCAGGATCTTGATTTCACCATGATCGATTACATTACTCTTCATTTATTGGCTCCCTCACGTGTACTCATCAGGGTATTATAAGAGAAAACCCGCGACTTGTCGCCTCCTTTGCTTCTCTCAGGGGACGAAAAAGTTTGCAGGGGGGAGAAAACACCCATGATTGGTTATCTATCCGGTTCCATCATCAGCCTCGGCGATCAAGCGATTCTCCTGGAAGTCAATGGGGTCGGCTACGAAATTTTCCTAGGAAACGTGCGTGCCATCGCTCCTGGAGAAATCGGCGCCAAGGCCGCTTTGTGGATCCATACCTACGTTCGTGAGGACCAAATCACCCTCTTTGGTTTCAAAGATACCACCACCAAAAAAGTGTTTACCATTTTGATTGGGGTATCGGGAATTGGCCCCAAGCTAGCCATGTCTGTTATTGCGAGCCTGTCTTCTGCGGAATTGGTGGATGCGGTGACCATGGGCAATACGCGGGTATTACAAGGCGTGTCGGGGGTCGGCAAGAAGATGGCCGAACGGCTGGTAGTTGAGCTTAAAGATAAATTGGCGGGTCTGGTCAAGGAGGCGGGTTGGTCTGAAACCACGGGTGGAGCAGAGATTGCCGTGTGGCGAGATTTGTCAGATGCACTCGCGGGACTCGGGTTTCCCGAACAGAAAGTGCGGAACGTGATACACTTAATAAAGCCTGACTTCGAAGGCAAATCATTGGAAATTAATCAGCTCCTCAAATTAGCTCTACAAAAGATCAAGAATTGTTAAATCAACCAAACGAAACGGAATACGAAACAGGGTTACGGCCAGGTTGCCTGGCTGATTACATTGGCCAGCCGACCTTGAAAGAGAATCTGGGGATTTTCATTCAGGCCGCACGCCAGCGCCGGTCAGCCCTAGACCATGTGCTCTTATACGGACCGCCGGGCCTGGGCAAGACAACCATGGCCAATATAATCGCCGCTGAGATGGGCGGTACCTTGCGCAGTACCTCGGGACCGGCCATTGAACGTCCCGGTGATTTGGCTGCCATCTTAACCAATCTCAGTCCTTTCGATGTTTTTTTTATCGACGAAATCCACCGCCTCAGCTCCGTGGTCGAGGAAGTGCTCTATCCGGCCATGGAGGACTACCAACTCGATATAGTCATTGGCCAGGGTCCGGGTGCCCGTTCGGTGAAAATTGACCTGCCGCCGTTCACCCTGGTGGGTGCCACCACGCGCGCCGGTTTGTTGACCACCCCCTTGTTCGAACGCTTTGGGGTATCCAACCGACTCGAATTCTACAACCAGGAAGACCTGTGCCGCATCATTCTGCGCAGCGCGGGCCTGTTGGGTGTGGAACTGGACAACGACGGTGCTGGCGAAATAGCCAGGCGTTCTCGTGGAACCCCAAGGGTGGCGAACCGCCTGCTCAAACGCTGCCGCGACTTCGCCGAGGTGAAGGCCAACGGCTGTATTAACGGCGAGGTGGCTACCCGAGCCCTCGACGTGTTGGGCGTTGACAAGCTCGGTCTTGAATCGGGGCATCGCGCTCTGCTCGATTGTATTGCCAACAAATTCAGTGGTGGACCCGTTGGCCTATCCACTCTTTCCGCTGCTCTCGGTGAAGAAAAAGACAACATCGAGGATGTCCTGGAGCCTTATATCATTCAACTCGGTCTTTTGGAACGTTCACCACGTGGTCGTAAGATTACTCTGGCCGGACGTCTCCACCTTGACCCGAACACGGCACCGCCCGTACAGAGAAGTTTATTTGACGATGAGTGATCCTTTATACGCAGATTCAATTAAGTTATTTTTTGAGAGTTTTGGAAAACAGCTCAAGCGCATTCGCGATGAGGGCAAAGATGCCAACCAGGCTTATCGCGCGCAGATATTACTTGGCCAGCTCTTCCAGTTCGAGAAAGCAATTATCGAATATCAGGGTACCTCACTTGAGTTGGGCAGGGAAACCCAAGCCTTGCAGGCCATGATGGGGATTTCGGACCTGGTCAGTCTGGTGAAATGGCTTGCCGAGACCCAGAAAACCGTTGGGGTTGACGGTGTGTACTATCTCAACAGCACCTCCCGCTGGGAAACAATGCACGGATCGGGGAATATGCCGGCACGCATGCGCGTTGCCAGTTGGGTACGTCGAGGCCTGCTGGGGCGGCTTGCCGAGCCAGGCCGGCACTACCTGGCCTATGTGCACGGTCAACCCCGGTTTTTAGTTTCGCTAAGCCAGAATCAGGAAAACGAGGAAGATGCCTTGCACGCATTCCTTGAGTTCCTTTGCCGACTCTTGCCCTTGTATATCGGCAGCCCAGTGGAAGATACCTCTGTCCTTTCCGGAGCGGATGCGGGGTTTATTGCCCGAGACACTCGTTTTCTCGAGTTGTTGGACTTGATCAGCCGGGTGGCTCGCAAAGATGTCACCATTCTTCTGGAAGGTGAAAGCGGCACCGGCAAAGAAGTTATTGCCAATTACATCAGTCAGAAGAGCAGCCGCTGCGACAAACCCTTTGTGGCCGTCAACTGTGCCGCCATTCCCGCAGGTTTGATTGAAAGCGAGTTATTCGGTCACGAAAAAGGGGCATTTACCGGTGCGCATCAGCGGAAAATAGGTCGTGTAGAAGAAGCCCAGGGAGGCACGCTGCTCCTTGATGAGATTGGCGAGATTGAGATGGCCATGCAGGCCAAGCTGCTGCGCTTTCTTCAGAAGCACGAACTCCATCGCGTTGGCGGCCGCCATAAGATCACCGTAGATGTGCGCATAGTCGCAGCAACCAACCGCGACCTCAAACAATTGGTGGCCCAGGGTCTGTTCCGAGAGGATCTCTACTACCGACTCTCGGTGGCGCCCTTCAAGCTGCCGCCGCTCAGGGATCGGGTGGACGACATCATTCCCCTGACCGACTTCTTCCTGAAGAAGTACGCGCAAGAATTCAACATGCCGTTGCCGGAAGTGGACGGTCAGGTGTATCAATTATTGGCGGGTTACCCGTTTCCAGGCAACGTTCGCGAGTTGGAGAACCTTGTTCAGTCCACCCTGGTGCTGTCTCAGGGTGAGAAGATTTTGCCCATGCACCTGTCCCCGACGGTGCAAGCCGTAGAGCCAAAAGGAATTCCCGTATTGGGCAAACGCGGCGCACCCGTGATTTGGAAACGAACCGCTCACGGTGATCGGAAGATCAAGCTCAAGTGCCGAGTGCTGGCCCGTTTCGAAGAGCCGTCCAACCCGTCTTACTTCTGGGAGTCAGCAGTTCCACAAAACAACGACGAACTCAAGCAAGCCAAACAGGAGATCCAAGATCGGGCTCGCGTCGAAACCCTGGCTTTAGAAAAGAGTTTTCTGAACAATTTGCTGGAGAGGACGGACAATTCCATGCCCCTGGCCAGTAAGTTGAGTAATATCAATCGAACCTTGCTCTACAAGATGCTGGACCGCACCAAAGAATAGAAAAGCCAGGACGCCCACCTTTCTTGAAAAGCCAGAAAAGCCAGGACACCCACCTTTCTTGAGAGGCAATACCAAAACAGGCACAGGAGAAGCCAGGGCATGGGATGCGGAGATGCCAGACCAGGTTTTTTTCAATTAACCCAAAACGGCTGTCTTTGACCGGACCCAAAACGTGCGTTCTTTTCGGCAGGCTGATTTTCTTTTGCCTCCAAGAAAGGTGGGTGTCCTGGCATCCTCAATGCAACCCAGTTCACCATGGCAGCAGCCGTTAGGGAAAGCGGCTCCGGATACCATAATTTTCCAAATTGTGGTGGTGGGTGTTATCGCGTCCTTTGGCCAGGCGAAGACCCTTCCTGAACGGAGACACAGGCACCTTGGTCTGTAGATTGCGATCACTGCCTTTCCCGCAGCCTCGAACGCGCTATTTGGAAAATTACGGTACTGAGCCCACGGGTTTGGCGCTTGTCGTCCGTAAGACCCGCAAATGCCAGCTCAAGCA
>Ga0316189_10004772_pt1 | contig 13002 bp, 14 predicted proteins | sample LowCovwburrow_MG_FD_204930 | JGI IMG/M metagenome (GOLD analysis project Ga0316189, IMG submission 204930) | Coastal sediment microbial communities from Maine, United States - Lowes Cove worm burrow | ecosystem: Environmental > Aquatic > Marine > Coastal > Sediment | place: USA: Maine... | reverse complement strand
GCCGAAGTGATCAAAATAGAACCGCCAGCCGGTGGTGACCCGATTCGTCGCTGGCGCGAAATGCGAGATGATACCTCGCTATGGTGGCGCTCAATCGCACGCAATAAGAAATCCGTTACCGTCGATTTGAAAAACGAAAAAGGCGTGGCGCTGGTCAGGCAGCTAATCGATAGTGCCGATGTTGTTATCGAGAACTTTCGCCCGGGCGTTGTCGAAAAATGGGGACTCGGCCCGGATGAATTTAAACAATCGAATCCGAAACTGGTTTATGCCCGCATCTCCGGTTATGGACAGGATGGGCCGTATGCCAGCAAACCCGGCTTTGCTTCGGTTTGCGAGGGTATGAGCGGTTTTCGCTACGTCAATGGCCAACCGGGCGAAGCGCCGATGCGACCGAATTTGAGTATCGGCGATACCATATCGGGCATACACGCAGCGCTTGGAATCGCGCTGGCGTTGCTGGAACAAAAACAAAGTGGTGAAGGTCAGGTAGTTGATGTGGCGCTTTACGAATCGATGTTTAACCTCATGGAAGCTGTCGTTCCCGAGTACGATGGCGCGGGTGTGATTCGCCAGCCATCTGGCAGCACAGTTACCGGAATCGTACCGACCAATACTTATCAATGTGCGGATGGCAAATTCGTTGTCATCGGTGGCAATGGCGATTCGATTTTCCAGCGCTTGATGATCGCCGCAGATTACCCGGAGATGGCAGAAGACCCGCGTCTGGCTTCTAACCCCGGTCGAGTCGAACATGAAGCCGAAATAGACCAGGCGCTCTCTGACTGGTGTGCGGCAAATAATGCCGCGACGATATTGCAGATACTCGAAGAGGCGCGTGTGCCTGCCGGGCCAATTTATAATGTCGAAGATATGCTCAACGACGAGCATTTCCAGCAACGAGGCCTGTTCGAGCAGGTAGAAATCAACGGTGAGCCGCTAAAGATTCCTGCCATTCTGCCAAAGCTAAAACGCACGCCCGGACAAACGCGCTGGCCGGGTCCTGATCTTGGTAGCCATAATCAGGAAGTCTTTGGAGAGTTGCTCGGGCTCGATGATGAAGCATTGGAAAAACTACGCGAAGAGGCGGTGATTTAGTTTTGTATCAAAAAGAAAACATTTATTACAAGGGGCTTGCGATCGATCGGGCCGGCGAACAGCGAAAGAATGCCGACTGGATAGCGCAACAATGGCAACATGAAAGCTGTCAGGTTTTGTTACTACATAGTGATCGTAACCTGATGATATGGGATCGACAAAGCGAGCAGTTGCCCGTGGCCATGAGCCATCATCGCGACGAGGCTAAAGCTGTTTTGACCGGTCAGGAAAATATGGCTTTTCTGGGTCTTGATAACGGCCAGCCAATATTTGCTGCCGATGTCTCGGTGCACGATGAAGCCGATATCCTGGCTTTACCGGGTGATCACCAAATGGTCGATTTGCGCGAAGCCGGCTGGTTGCTCAATGCGCAGGAAGCGGCGTTGCTGGCCTATGCTCGCGGCTTACTATACTGGAATCGTCACAATGGTTTCTGTAGTAACTGCGGCAGCGTCGCCGAGTCTCGGCAGGGCGGTCATTTGCGTTTGTGCAGCAATGTCGAATGCGGGCGTATGAATTTCCCTAGAACCGACCCGGCTGTAATCATGCTGGTCGAAGATACCGCCGATGCTGCCAATCCGCGCTGCCTGCTAGGTCGTAACTCTCGATTTCCAGAGCGACTGGTATCCACTCTGGCAGGTTTTGTCGATCCGCTGGAAAGCCTGGAAGAATGCGTCGAACGCGAAGTCTTCGAAGAGGCGGGTGTTAGAGTCGATCAGGTCGAATATCAGGCGTCGCAACCCTGGCCGTTTCCGTCGTCGATCATGCTGGGTTTTCGTGCCCGCGCTTTGACCACGGAGATTGTCGTCGATGGCGTCGAAATCGCCGAGGCGCACTGGTTTAGTGTCGATCAAATAAAATCATTTGGTGAATGGGGCGATGGCGGTAGTGGTTATTGTTTACCACGCCGTGATTCGATTGCGCGGTATTTGATCGAAGCCTGGATGAAGGATGTCGGCGGATAATTAAGCCCGTAGCACTTCCCTGTGCAACGGGCTGATTTAATGGCCCGGATGTTAACCGCATTTAGCGAACTCGAAGCAATCATCATTACTGCTTTCGATTTTGCGAACGCTATTGTCTACTGAGGTTCTCTGGGCACTGCTAATCGATTTGATAACGCTGTGGTTGGCCTGGCGTCGTTCAGACAGTTCGTCCAGTGAAATTAATCCAGCATCCACGCTTTTCACATCGCTATGAGTCAAGCCGATGTCGAGTAGCATATGCTCGTTCATGCGTAACAATTGTTCGACAGCCTGGCGATTTTCCGCCCTGGCTCTGGATCTTTCAACGAACCCGCGTAACGCATCTGAGATTTTACTGAAAAGACTCAGGATGACTCTTGACCGGTTGCTACGAGCGCGCTGGACATGTCCGGCGACCTCCTCAGACGATTCCAGGTATTGCCGAGTATAGCCCTGGTTGGTATTGGCATCGACCAGGGATGCGATGGCGAGTGATAGTAGTTTCATTTTAGAATACCTCATAAGTTAAGTTTCAAATAATCTGTTGCTGCAAGCGGAATGTATGTCTAATATGATTGTTTAACAAACGATATAAATTCTAGTTAGGTTTAGAAAAACTAAACAATGATCAGATTGCCGCCACTCAACTCCCTGAAAGCCTTCGAAAGTGCGGGGCGACACCTCAGTTTCAGCAAGGCAGCGGATGAACTTAACGTCACCCCGGGTGCCATCAGTCAGCAAATTCGCGCATTAGAAGACTTTCTCGATACACCATTATTCAAACGCCGCAACCGCCTCATCGTTTTGACCGACGAGGGTCAGCTATGCCTGCCCCTGGTGAGCGAAGGTTTCGCCAATTTAATCGAAGCGGTTGAAGCGGTACGTAGACACCGAAGTGATGAACCGCTAACCATTACCTCGGCACCGTCATTTATCTCCAAATGGCTAATCCCACGGCTGGATAAATTTAAAAACCGACACCCCGATATCGACGTTCGTATCGATGCGTCTTCGCGTCTGGTCGACTTTCTGCACGAAAACATTGATATTGGAATACGCTTTGGCACAGGTGAATTCCCCGATCTGGAATCGATGCATTTATTTTCTTTCGATTTGATACCCGTTTGCAGTCCAAAAATGATCAAGGAAGGTAAAGAGCTTTGTGATTTATGCGATATCCAGGATATACAGCACTACACCTTACTGCATGCCGAATACGACGAATCCGACCCAAGCTGGCCCGACTGGGGAATGTGGTTAGCGACTGCTGAAATCGACGGTATCGACACCAGCCACGGTATTTATTTTAACCAGACCGATATGCTGCTTGAGGCCGCTATTGAAGGGCAGGGCATAGGTCTGGTTGCTGCACCGCTCGCTGCCAACGACATCGCCGCCGGTCGGCTTATCCAGCCATTTGAAACAAGGCTGCCGGCCAGATTGAGTTATCATTTTGTGACCTCAAAACAAAAGGCGCGCAGTGCGAAAGTGAAGGCGTTTCGGGAGTGGATTTTTGAGGAGAGCGCTTATTTGCGGGATGATTAAGTTTCGGGAAGCAATGTTGAATTGCGGAAACGATTTGGTTTATTGAATGTGAAGTTTATCGGTACGGATTATGACCCTGAATTAAAGGTTCGGCATGTTTTGCCGATAATATGGACTATATTATTGGGAATTGCGATTGGCGTTATGATCGTACTGATAAGCTGAAAGACTTTATTAAAAATCAATCCTTAACCGGTTATACCAGATGAAACTCAGTATTTTACAAAAATTATTTCTGTCGTTTGTTGGATTCGGTTTGACCGTAGCGATCATATTTCCTTTTTACGCCGGATTCTTCGTCGAATGGAAACCCGGCATGTATGCCTGGTTCGTGCTGGGGTGCGTGGTTGCTGGAATTTCCATCGGTCTGGCAAATTATTATCTCGTGCATCTCATATTGCTGAATAAGCTAAGAAAAATCGCCGTAGTTGCACAAGCCATCAGTGATAAGGATATAACCCACGAATGTGTAATTGAAAGCAAGGATGTTATCGGTGAAATCGTTACCAGCTTCAATGTCATGGCTTCGAACTTACGGGACGTTATTCGGCTCATTGGTGCCAATGCCGCACAACTCGATTCGGCCTCGTCTTCGGTGTTTGAGGTCATGCACGATGCCAACCGGGAAGTGTCGAGCCAGCAGGCGCATATCGAGTTGATGACGACGGCGATGAACGAAATGGCCACCACAGCCAACAACGTTGCCAGCCATACCGCGCAAGCTGCGAGTTCGATGAACGATGCCAGTCACCAGAGTGATACTGCCAGGCAGGTTATCGCCGAAGCTATGAGTGTAGTCGATGAACTCGCCAGCAAGGTCGAAGTATCCAATGTTGCGATCACTCGACTGGAAACACAAAGTGCCAATATCGATAAGGTAGTTGATGTCATCAATGGTATCGCCGAGCAAACCAATTTGCTGGCGCTTAACGCCGCCATCGAAGCCGCTCGGGCCGGAGAACAGGGACGAGGATTTGCCGTGGTGGCGGATGAAGTCAGGACCCTGGCTACACGCACGCAGCAGTCAACACAGGAAATAAGCGATATGATTAATCTGCTACAGGTGGGTTCGAAAGAAGCCAGTGCGGCGATGAAAGCAGGTGGCGAGCAGGCACGCAAAGGTGTGGAAATGACCCACAGAGCAGTCGAAGCGATGACCGATATTGGCGAATCTATCGCCAGCATCGAGGCGATGAACATTCAGATCGCCAGTGCCGCCGATGCGCAAAGCCTGGTGGTCAAGGAAGTGAATCAAAATATTCTTAATATCAACCAGCTAAGCCAGAACAGCAATCAAAGTCTGTTGCGGGTCTCGGATGCGTGTAATCAGGTGTCGAACAAAGCCAGTGAACTCAATCAACTGGTAAGTGAGTTCAAGATTTAAAAAATTGAACTGAATGTTTTTTTTCAAAAACGAGAGTCTCATGGGCGATTGGCGATTTGAGTGGTTTGTCGGCACCTTCCTGATTGAGGTAAGTTTTCTTGCGTTCGTCGTAAAACTCAAAACTCATAAGCTGCGACCATAAAATCCGATCTTCTCTTCGGCAGAAAATTTGACGCCGGGTTTTTCGTAATAGGAAAAAACCGCGATAATTCTACCTTTATCACCTGTTACCGGGCTAACCCGATGCAGGGTATTTTTGCCGCGAAAAACATTGAGTGTTCCGGCCTCTAATGGCACGGTTATGACGTCAGCCTGATCGCCGTTAAGGAACTCGCCAATACCATCATAATTAGGGTCGGTGTCGGTGCGCAACCCCGTTTTATACTGGAACTCCCCGCCTTTTTGCGGCGCCTGCAATAACAGGGTAGTGGTGAACTCGGAACGATCGAAATGCCAGTTGAGCGCTTCGCCATCGGTATATCCCATAACATTTAAACGCGATAACTCGTCATCCATCGGATATAACTTATCTAGCTGCATGACAGCCGCGAGGAAAGCGGCAAAGGGCGGCCATAGGTAAAGTTCGATCAATACGTTATGCGGAATCCGGTCGGAACAAACCGTATGATTAATGGTTTCAAACTCCAGTAACGCCGGGTGATCTGGCGACAGGCCTTCGACCTCGGGCAGGAAATAAATATTGTGTTTGCGTTGATGGGTAAACGCATGATTGGCCAGTTGATCGGCGGAATTTTCTATGGCCTGTTCGATCGCATCTGGCAGTAGAAAACCCTGCAAATTAAACAAACCGGTTTCTGCCAAATCCTGCTGGCATTGTTTAACCAGCTTTTGCCCATCTTCGCTGTCGAGGCGATTAAGCGGGTAACGCTCCAGGTCGATAATATTTTCTATCATGACAGTTTACTTCCATCTGGATTTATATGAGTGATCTGGTTTAAGCCTTTGCCAGATAATTGAAAGGCCTGGGCAAAGCCGCGAATAAATCGTCCTGATTCTGGCTTTACCTGAAAAAGCTGGAAATCCTGCAAAGGTTCGATGATATCCATGAAATCACCGAATCGGTTGCGAAACACCTGCATGACATGCTTGAAAAGCGTTGTTTCTCTATCGATATTTTCAGACAGTCCCTGCCAGATAATGCGTCGACGTGCGAACTGATTACGGGTGTCGGCTTCCGCTTCGATTATTAACAGGCTAATCGCTGGATTCGCGTTCAGGTTTTGGGTGTGTCTGGCAAGCTGGCTAAGAAACAGGTAGCAGGCCTCGTCGTACCAGATGAAAGGCGCGTAGCTGGCTTCGGGTAGGTTGTCCGCACCGATAGTCGCCATCTGCACGCTATGCATTTTCTCACGCAGGGATTGATATTCCTGCTTGACGGTATCGAGGTTAATTTTCTGAGTCACAATCAGCGCCTGACCATCGGATATTAATAACGCTTCATTGTGCCCTGCCAGGGTTGGGGATTCAATCGATGGGTTGTGGGTTTTAAATATCTCCAGTTTGCATCGCAAAGTTACACAAGTCCGTGGATTTTGGCGAAGGGATCCCAGTCGGCATTCCTGTGCCATTCGTATTCGGCCCAGATAGCGGCCTGATCTGCAGCGGCTTCATCGAGCAGGTTTTGAATCAGTGCAAGTGACATGTCGATGCCGGCAGAGACACCGGAGGAAGTAAAAAACCTGCCGTCTTCCACCCAACGCAATTCCTTCACCCATTGCACATTTTTGCCCTGAGACTCGACAAAAGCAAAATTCATTTTATTGCTGGTAGCTCGGCGTCCGTCGAGCAAGCCCGCTTTAGCCAGCAATGCGCTACCGGTGCAGACTGAGGTTACAAATTTCGCGTCCGCAGAACGGCAAATCAGGGCCGTCGATTCGACAGGCATTGACGCGCGACAGTTATATTTCGTAGTTTTTACCTTCGACCCTGTGACCTGAATCCGTGAAGTGGTTATACTCAAAGGCTTGAACAGGGTTGCTGGAATTATCGCATGAAAGTAAAGCCATATCTGAAAATTCTCGCCGAGAAAGGTGGGTCGGATTTATATTTTTCAACGGGTGCGCCACCCAGTGCCAAGTTCAATGGCGTGATGACGCCGCTGGGCAAGGATTCTGCGCCGCCAGGTTGGGTCAATGCCCTGGCGCAGGAAATTATGAACGAGAAACAGCGCGCCGATGCGTATTGAGCCAGGTGACAAAGCCGCGGGCAATAGCCAGGGTGGGGAAGATTTCGGTGGCCTTAGTCTGGTCGAAGAAGAAGTCGAGGAAGAGGAAGAAAACGAACAGGGTGGTATGATTAGTTTAAAGCCGCCGGAGGCGTAGTTTAAGAACGATGCAAGCACTAGCAAGATCAGACTTCGAGGCGCTGGATCGTGACGACCCTTTATCGTCGTACCGAGCGCAGTTTGACATTCCAGAAGACATTATTTATCTCGATGGCAATTCCCTGGGCGTTTTGCCCAAAGCAACCAAAGCGCGTCTGCGTGAAGTCGTCGAAACGCAATGGGGCGAGGGCCTGATCCGCAGTTGGGTTGATGCCGACTGGATCAATGCGCCTGCCCGGGTCGGCGACAAAATTGCCCGCTTTATCGGGGCAAAATCCGGTGAGGTCATCGTTTGCGATTCGACCTCGGTGAACCTGTTCAAGCTCGCTGCGGCGGCCGTTCAAATGAACCCGGGTAAGTCTAAAATTATTTCCGAACCGGGTAACTTTCCAACGGATCTCTATGTTCTGCAAGGCCTGGTCGAATTTCTTCAGGGTCGGGTCGAACTTGTTACGCTACCGCGCGAGAATATAAAAGACGCCATCGACGAGGATACCGCGCTGGTGGTGCTCACACATGTGCATTACAAAACCGGCGAAATGTATGACATGTCTGAAATCACCAAAGCGGCGCATAAAAAATCGGCGCTGACACTCTGGGATTTAAGCCATAGTGCCGGCGCAGTGCCGCTTGACCTGAACACTACTGCCGTGGATTTTGCCGTAGGCTGTGGTTACAAATATCTCAACGGCGGTCCCGGCGCCCCGGCATTTCTGTATATTGCACAAAAACACCATGCGCAGGTTCGCCAGCCTTTATCGGGCTGGTTTGGTCACGCCAGACCGTTTGCATTTGTCGACGATTATGAGGCCGCTCCAGGCATTGAACGTGCTTTATGTGGTACGCCGAGTGTCATAGCAACCTCGGCATTGGAAACAGGCGTTGATATTATGGCCTCGGTCAATCAACAGCAATTACGCGAAAAATCGTGTCAGCTAGGCGATTTATTTATCCAGCTTGTGACTAGCCGCTGTCCCGAGTTCGAGATTTTATCACCCCGGAATAGCGACGCGCGTGGTAGCCAGGTGTCGATTGGCCATGAACAGGGTTATGCCATTATTCAGTCGCTAATCCAGCGGAAAGTTATTGGCGATTTTCGAGCCCCGAATGTTCTGCGTTTCGGTTTTACACCGTTGTATTTGCGCTATGTTGATATCTGGGATTGTGTCGATAACCTCGTCGATATTATGGCAACAGGCGAATGGGACTGTGCTGCCTATAAGACCATGGCTGCGGTAACCTGATTGCTAACTAAATCTGTTCTAATCGATCAAAATTGAAACGTTATAGAAATGTAATCTTTTACAACGCCCGAAATTTTATAATTCACCTCGATTTGTATTAAGAGGATTAGCAATGAGTTTTATAAAGTTAGTGTCGATTGCCAGCGTAGTTTTACTTTTAAACGCCTGTGGTAGTAGCAGTAGCGGAGGTAGTAGTTCAAATATAGACGAGTCTTCGGATGCACAGTATCGAGTTACTTTTACCTCTGTCTGGAGCGGTACTGATTTCTCCACTCAATTCCCTTCAAATGCACATTTTTCAGGGTTGATTGGCAGCACGCATAATGACTCTGTAACTTTCTGGGATAGTGGTACTAGCGCCAGTGCCGGTATTATTCAAGTCGCTGAAACGGGTAGTAAAAGTGTTTTTACTGCAGAAATAAAAGCGGCACAAGATAACGCTAGTGCGGAATTTTTACTCGACGGTGGCGGCATAAATACCACTCCCGGTAATGTCAGCTATGAATTCAGTATTAACCAGGACTTTTCACTGCTGACTTTGATATCGATGGTAGCGCCGAGCCCGGACTGGTTTGTCGGCGTTCATGATCTGGATTTATTCGATAGTACCGCAGGTGAATGGATTGACAGCATGACGGTCGATTTGAAGGTTTATGATGCCGGTTCTGACAGTGGCGTAACGTTTAAATCGGCAAATACTGCAACCTCGCCACAGGCAGATATTGCGCTATTAACATCGCTGGCCGGGGATACTGATTTTGTTGACGGCGTCGTAAATGCTACTACGCACATTGGCAGCTTTACCTTCGAACGGATTAACTAGCTCTGATTAGCCGCTTGCCTGTTTCTCGGCTTAAAGCGGCTTTTGTTTTTTGGCGCAGCCTGACGATTTTGATTAGCAGGCCCCGACCTGACCTTTTTAGGCTTTTTGGGACGCGCCGGTTTTAGATTCAAGGTCGACTCCGGCAAATTATGGTCGGGTTCAAAACCATCGACCAGCCTGCGTTTGATCAGTTGTTTGATTAAATTCTGAATATCGTTGAGTTGCTTGATTTCGTCAGCGCTGACTAACGATACCGCGTGACCCAACGCGCCGGCACGGCCGGTTCGACCAATTCTATGCACATAGTCTTCGGGGACATTGGGCAAATCGAAGTTGACGACATGCGGTAGCTGACTGATATCGAGACCACGGGCAGCGATATCGGTCGCCACCAATACCGTGATCTTGTTCTGTTTGAAATCATTTAATGCCTTGGTTCGTGCTGCCTGGCTCTTGTTGCCATGAATGGCCGCAGCGTGGATGCCTTTAGCTTCCAGATGTTTGGTCAAGCGATTAGCGCCGTGCTTGGTGCGAGAAAATACCAATACCTGCTGCCATTTGTTTTGCTTGATCAGATGGGTAAGCAAGGCAGACTTTTTTGACTTATCGACCGGCAAAACAGATTGCTCGACCAGTTCTACCGTACTGTTACGCGGTGTGACTGATATCTCCACCGGGTTGTTAACCAGGCCTTTTGCCAGCGCACGTATTTCATCTGAAAAAGTGGCAGAGAACAGCAGATTCTGCCGTTGTTTGGGAAGCAGGGAGAGAATTTTTTTAATGTCGTGGATAAAACCCATGTCCAGCATGCGATCCGCTTCATCGAGTACCAGTACTTCGAGATGTTGAAATTTAACCGCATTCTGGTTGTAAAGATCGAGTAACCGGCCTGGCGTGGCGACGAGTATGTCGACGCCACGGCGCAGCTTCATCATTTGTGGATTGATTTTAACGCCACCAAAAACCACTGCAGATCGCAGCGGCAGGTTCACGCCGTAGGTCTCGACACTTGCCTGAACCTGCGCGGCTAACTCTCGGGTTGGTGTTATGATCAACGCCCGAACCTGATTCGATCCGACTGATTTACCATTGGCGAGACGTTCCAGAATAGGCAGGGTAAAGCCTGCGGTTTTGCCGGTGCCGGTCTGTGCCGCACCCATGACGTCCTTGCCGGCAATAACCGCGGGAATAGCCTGCGCCTGGATTGGGGTCGGGGTGTCATAACCTTGTTTGCTGACAGCGTCTAAAATTGGGGCAGACAGGCCGAGGGAAGTAAAACTCATGGATGTTCTCTAAATGATAGCGATGAATATCGCTGAAGGCTGCGCAGCTTACAGCATCTGCGAATTAGAGGCTATACTTATCAGGATAGGCATAGACAGTGTTTCCATCATAACAGCGCGTTAATTTTCTGGAAGAAGTCGAATCAATGGTGGACGATATCTCTCTTGAAGACCCTGATAGCGTCCGTCATCTTCTGGATTTCTTAATCCACTGGCTGGCCTACCACATACTGGGCACCGATCAAAACATGGCGATCCAGGTCTGTATGATGATCGACGCCGATCATTTCAAAGAAGTTAACGATACCTATGGGCACGATGCTGGTGATCTGGTTTTGCGCGAACTGGCCACGGCGTTAAAGCACGCAGTTCGCAGTGATGACATAGTCTGTCGGCTAGGTGGCGATGAATTTTTTATTATCTGTCCGCAAACGGATAAAGCTGGCGGCATGCATTTTGCCGAAACGATTTGCCAGAGCATAGCCGCGTTGCGCGTACCGACAGGCGATGGCGCCTGGCAGGGCAGCGTCAGTATTGGTGTAGCTGCGCGAAGCGACGAAATGGATAACCTCGATGAGCTCATGAAGCTCGCCGACGAAGGTGTTTATCTGGCGAAAAAAGCGGGCAAAAATTGCGTGCGCGCCAAAGGTTAACCAGGCGATCAGGCTGGGCTTGCTCAGGCGTAGTTTTCTTCGACTTTCAGATGCCGATCTTCGGCGAAATAAGTATAAAGCACCGGTAACACAAACAGCGTAAACAAAGTGCCAATGGCAAAACCCGAGACGATGGTAATGCCAATCGCCTGCCGGCTGGCAGCGCCAGCGCCACTGGCGATAACCAACGGCATAATGCCGATAATGGTTGAGAATGAGGTCATCAAAATAGGTCGTAGGCGTAGAGACGCCGCTTTGATAACGGCTGCCTGCGGCGTTAGTTTTTGCCGGGTTTGAATTTCATTGGCAAACTCGACGATTAAAATACCATGTTTACTCACCAGTCCGATTAGCGTAATCAAACCCACCTGACTATAAATGTTCATCGATACCTGCCATAGAAACATCGGAATCAATGCACCAAACATGGCCAGCGGCACGGTAGTGAGAATGATGAACGGGTCGCGCAGACTTTCATACTGTGCCGCCAGCACCAGAAACACTACGACGATCGCAAAGGCAAAGGTCAGTGCCAAAACCGAACCTTCCTGAATCAGTTGCCGAGACTGCCCCTGGTAGTCGAAGGCGTATCCGGCGGGCGCGACCTCTTCGGTAATGTCGCGTAATAGCTGCAAAGCCTGGCCCAGCGGGATCGCGGGTACGGCATCGATCTTGGCGGCGTTTTGTTGCTGAAACTGCACCAGCTCGGCGGGCACCGAGGTGTATTCGATATCGACCAGTGCGGATAAACTAATCTGTTCGCCACGGTCGTTATAAACAAAATACTGGCTAATAATATCGGCGTTCTGTCGGTCTGTGCCACGGGCTTGCGGAATGATTTTATAGCTACGCCCGGCGAGGTTGAATCGGCTGACATAGCCTTCGGCAAGCACCACACCCAGGGTCTGGCCGATGTCGCGCATGGAGATACCCATGGCTTCGGCGCGTTCTCGATTTACCGAAATTCTGATTTCGGGATTACTGAAATTAAAATCACTCTTGATGAAATAAAACTGACCCGATTCCCGCGCCTTGGCCAGCACCTGCTGCACAACGCCGTAGAGCTGGTCGTAACTCTGCTGCGTTTTGAGGATGAATTCGACCGGGGTATTGCCGCTTGCGCCCGGTAATGATGGTGGATTGAATGCAAAGCTCTGCAACCCGGGTTGTTGATTAAGCTCCTTCTGAATTTGCGGAATCATTTCCTTGGACGATAGACTACGCTGTTCCCAGGGTTTCAACAGCATGCCTGCAAAAGAAACGGTCGGTCCGGCAAAGCCATTGGCCATAAAGGAGGATTCGTACTCGTTCTCGAACTTACGAAAAATATCGATATAAGGCGCCGTATATTTATTCAGGTAGTTCAGGTTGCTATGATCGGGGGCCTGTGAAAATGTAAAGATAACACCCTGATCTTCCTCGGGTGCGAGTTCATTCTGGATAAACTGGAACATGGCGGCGAGCATGGCAATTACCGCAACGACAAAAAAGATGGTAACCGAACGGGTGCGTAACGATTCCGCGAGAAAATTTTCATAACGCAGATGCAGTCGTTCAAAAAAGCCGTTGATAAAGCCTGCGTAGCCGCCCTCTGACACAGTTGGTTGGAGAATGCGCGAACACATCATCGGCGATAGCGTGAGCGCGATGATGGTCGAGATGA
>Ga0316189_10004771_pt1 | contig 13004 bp, 6 predicted proteins | sample LowCovwburrow_MG_FD_204930 | JGI IMG/M metagenome (GOLD analysis project Ga0316189, IMG submission 204930) | Coastal sediment microbial communities from Maine, United States - Lowes Cove worm burrow | ecosystem: Environmental > Aquatic > Marine > Coastal > Sediment | place: USA: Maine... | reverse complement strand
AGCAATCGGGGCCGGACAATCATCAAAATCTTGTATTGGGATCGGAATGGGTTTTGCCTCTGGCAGAAGAGACTGGAGCGGGATAGATTCAAGTGGCCAGAAACAGAGGCGGAGGCCCTGGAAATCAACAGAGAATCACTTGGTTGGCTATTGAATTGTAGGTGCCAGGGAATTGTAGGTGCCAGGCATCGACGAGGGCCTGATATGACTGACTTGTTCGTAATAGCTTTGGCACCAAACCTAGACTAGAGGCTGGTTGCACCCGTTTCTTCGTAGCGGCTTGCATCTCATTTCGCCTGTTATTTCTTAAGTCGGGTTAGGCTTGGTCAGATAATTGGTTGAACAGGGTCGCCATGGTCTGGGTGCCGATTGCGCCTATTAAAAGCCGTTCTTTGCGGTTGCTCAGCAATTGGGCCGTCCAGTCGACAAACCCACCATCGCCTAAATCGTAGGAAGTGCCCCGTTTCTCGGCTATCCAAATGCTGAAACACACATTTCGATAGTAATTCAGTCCCCGCTTTCGCTGCTTGTCCCACAGGAACTCCACCTCTGGGTATTTCTGGGAAAGTGGGCCGATGACCCTGGCATCGACGCGTTCCTGGTTACGGCCATTGTCTAAATCGGTTAAACATATTTGCACAGCGCTAATGGTGAGACCCACTTCACCAATACGCGCGAGCAAGGACAGGTAGAAGTCTAGTTGATCGCGTAGGCTATCGGTCTCGAACTGAAAAGAGGGTTGGGCCCGGCCCGCGCTACACAGGCAAAAAATACGGAAATGAGGCGCGAACCAGGCAACCTCCGGCACCGGTGTGCGCAAATGGCGGTGACTTGCGGCCAGGTTGATGCGCTGGGGTGACCGGGGCGAGGTGCGCATGGCCTCGCGACGGCGTAGGGCGCATTCCAGAGCCAGCACATTGGTTGCATCGGCCAGAACCTCCGTGTTGCGGCTGGTTGTCAGCACCTTGTCCTGGTTGACCGTGGCGATGGCCGAACTGCTGCCCAAGGGGCAGACCGGAGAGAGTTCCAGCGCCTGGAAATTCTCCGGCAATAGGGAAAAAGCCAGGCGATCGATCTCCACCATCAACAGCGGATCCACATGACAGGGTTTTACAAAACGATCCCGCTCATAGGCTTTTAACAGCATGGCCGGTTCTATCCCCGCCGCCTGGCGACGATAGACTTCCAAAAGCAGGGACTGTAACTCGGTTGGGGCCAGTCGGTGGGCCAACGTCTCAAGCAGTTCGAAATCGCCTAATTTTTTTAGGATTCGATGAATGATTTGGCTCATAATCTCTTTCCCTGTCTCAACGGCTCGGGTTATTCGTCCCGATCTGAAATAGCCAACTGTGCGACCAGGTAGGCGCGCAACTGGCCCGCGTCAATGATTTCGTCCAGCGAGCCCACCTCTTGTGCCCGCTGCACGGTGTGAATGGCGTCGAACTCGGCCGCGATTTCTTGTTGTTTCTCATGGGTGACCTCACGGTAACGCTCGTCGTATTTACGCTGAAACTCTTTTGAGTCCTGGCCGGTCGAACTTTGAAATTGGAGATGCAGTTCCTTGAGTCGGGGGTCTGCCATGGTGCGCTGATGAACCTGACGGGGAAATACCACGGCGGCTGCGGGCGCCCCGCCGATGACGGAGGCAAAGGTTCCCTTCACCGCAATCGACCTCAGGTTTGGGTTGAGCACATTGGAAAAAACCACATAGGCGCCGCCATGGTAGCGGGAAAGCACGCAGAACAATAAGGGACCCTTGAAGTTCACCACGGCTCTACCAATCTCTGCGCCATATTCCAATTGCAGGTGACGCAAAGACTCTGGCGAGCCGTCAAAACCGGAAAGGTTGGCCAGAATCACCATGGGTCTATTGCCGCTGGCCGCATTGAGCGCTCGGGCCAGTTTTTTCGACGAGAGCGGGAAGAGGGTGCCCCCGCTCCAACTGTCTGGGCCGTCGTTGGGCACATTCCCACCCCGTTCCAATGGATGGGACTGGATGCCGATCAACCCGGTGCAGATACCGCCAATGGTTGTGTCGAAAACAATGGTGGTCTCGCCACCCGCGAGCAGGGGCCATCGTTCCAAAGGCTCACGGGCCTGATCCGCCACGGCCCGCATGACCTGGCGCATATCAAAGGGTTTTTTCTTGCCGGGATTGCGGTTTTCATCGAACAGATCGCCCACGCATGTGAAGTCGGGAGTGCCGGAGAACGCGTAGGTCGTCTCGCGAATATCACGATCAGTGGGATCATCACTGGCATAAGACCTCGGTCGCGTTTCACCCACAGCCACGTAGGTGACGGCATAGTAGCGAAAGAGTATGTTACAGGCATCCAACAGGTCACGGGCGGGATAGTGAACCTGTCCATTGGGCCCCATAATGGCCTCCAGCCCGCCGATACCTTGGTTGTCTTCGGCCGAGACGCTGCCCGCGTAATCCAGGGCAGACTTACCCGTGAGTACCATGCAACCCCTCGGCGTCATGATCAGGCAGCCCTTGGTATGCATCATCATGGTGGCTTCCGCATTCCAATACGACTGGGCACCCACGTTGATGCCGTCGACCACCAGGTTGATCTCGCCGCCTTCCTGGGTAAACTCGATGATGGCGCGCAGTACCCGCGCTGTCCAATCCAGATTCTCCGTGCCGCTGTCCATGGCAATTTTGGCACCGCTGGAAATGGGAAACCACTCCAGGGGAATGCACAGCTCTCGCGCCAGTTCAATAGCACCGATCACCGTGCGACACTCCAATTCCGCCAGACAACCAAGACCTAGATTTCCATCGCTGAGCAAAAGTACACGACGGATGCCGTCCGCGAAGAGCGGCGTGAAATTGGTGATCACACCCGCCATCATGCCGCCCCGATGCACTTCGCGGGTGGGATCGTCGAGCAGGACCAATGACCCGCCGTCGCTCGCCTCTGTTTCATTAAGCACGTATTCCTGGAACTCACCCTTATAGAAGTAACCGCCGGTAAGCAGCGCGATCACCTCGTAGGGGTGGTTGAGGCCACGCCTTCGTGCCAGAGCAAGCTGGAAATCGCGCTGGGACAAGGGTTTGATAGGTGGCGTAATGGGCGCCACGTAGCGCAGCTCAATACCAAGGTCCGCCGGAAAGGAAATCTCTACCTGAACGCTCTCCACGTCTCCGTAGGGCTTCATCATGAGCAGGTAGATCCGAATTTTCTCCAATTGGAAGCGTTCGTAGCCGATCAGCGCCCGTCGTAGGAAGGAAAGGAAGGGCTCGCGTCCCGCCGACAGGACGGGACACACATAGACGATCACCTGGTTCCAATAGAAGCTGTCCATTTTGGGCAGTTCGTCCTGGTGTTGGCGCATGGTATTGAGCACCCGCAGCAGATGACGGCGCAAGGCAGGGTAGGCAAAGATATTCTCTACCTGGCGTTTGGGTGGCTTTTCCCTGACCTCGGAAAAGGAAATGAGTCGTTGATCAGACACGTTCTCTGCGGCGATGCAGTGGAAAAGATTTATGCGTTCTGGAGTGGCGAGCCGCGTGGTCTGGAAGCCTATCAGCCGTTCCAAACAGATTCGCCGCGCCAGGAACTCGGGAACGCCACGGAAAATACGACGTTCTTTGTAGTGGGCGCGACCGGTTCGAAAATGGAAGAAGCGGGGACTGGGGAAGTCATCGCCGATGGCAAAACGAATGCGTGAAACCTGGGGCGTGAGCGGGAAGTTCGCCAGTTTCGCTTCGATTAGGGCCGCGTAAGCTTCTTCTGTCTGTGTCTCCTCCTCTGCCAGGTAGAAATCGATGAGCAAGTCGCGGCGACCATAACCTTGGCGAATAGCCGCCTCACAAAAGGAGAGTGCCTGGTCAAGAGTTGCCAGGGTTCCTCCAATGGCCATTGCTAAAACTTGAACCCGGTCACGTGGGAAGATTGCCTTGGCGTAGATAACATCGCCTTCTGTCCCTGTCTGCATGTCCTGCAGGTCGGCATCGAGATTGATGCGGCGCAGCAAAATTTCCATAAGTATCTGGCGGCAATGGGGCGTGATCCCACGGAAGCGCCCCAACAAATGCTTGAGAATGGGAAAGGGCAAATGGGTGATTTTGTAGAGTAGGTCGGCGCGTATCTCGGGATTGTCGGCATCTTCCAGGGAAGTCAACAGCGAGTCCAGATTTCCCCAACCGGAACGCAGATTGCGATCTATCTCCTGTTCGCCAAAAAAGCGATAGTAGAAATCGACACTGAGCTCATGAATTTCACGAAAATGTTTGTGACTGCCTTCGATCACCCATTCCAAAGCCAACCGTAACTGGCGGCTCTTCTGCGAAAAAACTGTGCTTTCGGCAAAGGCATCGTGGACCGCCTTAAGCAGCGAGCGTTTGATGCGTGCGTGGTGGTGGGAATAGCAAAGGCGAATGAGCACCTCTTCAAGCTCTTCGCTCGGGCTGTCTGGGGTAACACCGTAATGGGCCAGAGCCCGTTTCAAATAATTGAGAAAATCACTGGAGGGGTGGGCCTTGCCCGAGTCCAGAAGACGCAGGTAGGTGAAGAAGTTCTGCTGTGGTGAGTTGATATCGGTATCTGAAACGGAGGCCGATCTGAGGAACAAGAACTCGATATCGAAGTAAAGATCGAAGAGTTTTTGGAAGAAACGAATCAACTCGAGGCGGCCGTTCTTATGTTCGCCAAGCGTGGCCATGGTCTGGGGCAGCCGTTCAAACAGACTCTTGAGCGAGAAATGGTGTGCGTCGAAACCAAGCATAAAGGCACGAAACTGGCGCAGGTGGTGCGAGGCGGCATCAGTTTCCGGTTCCGGCATGCTGTCGTAGCGAAAAGTCACCGGTTCCCCGCCGCTTTTTATGTCTTTCGATGTTTCGGGCTCCAGAACAACAAGAGGGTCGCCCGCACCCACCTGATCCCCCTTTTTGATCGGTACCTGCTTGACAATACCACTCTGAGACGACAGGAAGATCATCTCCATCTTCATGGCCTCAAGTGTCACCAAGGGTTCATCGGCGCAGACGGGCCGACCCACCGAGGTATGGACATCCAAAACAACGGCCGGCGACTGGCAGCGAATAACACCCCCCGAATCCTGTTCAACGAGGAAGCAGGCGCCGTCTACCTCGACCTGAATATTGTCGCCGCGCGGGGTGGCGATACAGGCGAACTTCTTCTCATCATAGAAGAGCCTTACATGGAACGGCGTATCGCGAACAAGGCGCACGTCGAAGCTGCCCGTGGCGAAGTGAATGCGGTAGTGTTCCGGCTCCAGCAGACCAACCCGAAAACTGTAAGTGGTTCCTTCGAAACGCAGTTCCACTTCTGCGGTTGAGGCAACGGGCAGACGCCGTGTGCGCCCCCGAGCCACGGTCTGAAAGAACTCGCGACGCCGGCGGTGAAGCAATTGCGCATAAAACTCGATACAGCCTACGATGAGTGCGGCCTCCTGACCTCGGTTCGGGCGCAGGCCATCGTCTTTCATCAGGTTGTCCAGCCAGGACGTGGCAATCTTGTTGGCGCGAAACGTCGGGTGGTCCAATAACTCCAGCAGAAAAGCCTTGTTGGTTGTGCCGTTGCGGATCACGATTGCTGTTTCGCGCAGAGCCCGTCTGGCCCGCGCGATGGCTTGTTCACGGGTTCCGCCATAAGCGATAATCTTGGCGATCATGGAATCAAACGCAGCGGGTATTTCGCTGTGGGTCTCAACGCCTGAGTCAACGCGAATGCCCGGTCCGCCTGCAGGCGTAAACAGGTCAATGCGGCCCGGCGAAGGGGCAAAATGGTTGTAGGGATCTTCCGCGTTGAGACGTACCTCAATCGCATGGCCAATACTGGGCGGCGGTTCGCCCTCCAAGGCGCCGCCCATGGCCACCCGTATCTGGAGGCCCACCAGGTCCAGGCCCGTTGTTAGCTCAGTCACCGGGTGCTCTACCTGGAGACGGGTGTTCATCTCCATAAAATAGATTTGGTGGTCTTGCGGGGTGTAGAGGAACTCAACCGTGCCCGCATTGTGGTAATCGGAGACGCGCGTAATCGCGCGTGCATATTCCAGTAGTTGGCTCTCACTATCGGGGGCAAGAATCGACGCGGGCGCTTCCTCAATCACCTTCTGATTTCGCCGTTGAACCGAACAATCGCGTAGGCCGACCGCCCAGATATTGCCCTGGAGGTCGGCCACGACCTGGACCTCAATGTGGCGGGCGTCCAGAACCATTTTTTCCAGGAAGACGGTGCCATTGCCAAATGCTTTTTCCGCCTCCAAGGAGGCGCTGTGGTAGGCATCGACCAGGTCTTGTGGGTGACGCACCACGCGGATCCCGCGACCGCCGCCCCCCGCAGTCGCCTTGATCACCAGGGGATAGCCGATTTGCCGCGCCGCGCTTTGAGCCGCGTCCGCAGTTTCGGCAGGGCCGCCGCTCCAGGCTGAGACCGGCACACCGCAAGATTCGGCCAGTTGTTTGGAACCGATCTTGTCGCCCAGGGCGCGCATGCTGGCGCCGGTCGGGCCGATAAAGGAAATGCCCATCTCGTCGCATAAATCGGCAAAGGTCGCATCCTCGGCCACAAAACCCCATCCGACCCACACCGCATCGGCCCGTGTCTCGCGTAACGCGCCTCTCAGGCGATCGTAGATCAGGTAGGCGGAGCGCAGACTGGGATTCCCGTTCTCGTCCGGGATACTTGGATCGGCTTCCAATACATCGCCCAGACAATAGGCGCTGTCTGCCCGTTGCACAAAGCGCGCATGCAGATCTGGTTTCGTATACAAGGCAATCGTTTGCAACGCGGTGCCGTGTTCCGCATTGTAATCGGCAACCGCATTGAGGAAGCGAATGGCCGGTTCCCCCCGGTTGACAATGGCAATCCGCCCGCTCCTCTCAAGTATTTTGACAGTCATAACCCCTTCTTTTCCCAAAAAACGAGGGGGGCCTCGCTCTTCTACCCCGCTCCTCTCCACCACCGTGTGCAACGGATGATGCTGATTCTAGAGCAATTTGCGTGATTTAGCAACTGAACCCAACGCATTGAATGGGGCGCTCATGTGTCGGCGTTCAGCTCTGTTGAGAGCGGGAGTAAAAAACCCGACAAGATGGTCACCAATATAGCCATTATCGGCAAACACCATGGACGCATACGTTTCGACTGAGGTACTCTTAAAGCGGTGTTCTGCCCACTTCCTCATTCTTGGATGGATTGATGTATTTGAAACGCGAAGATTTCGGACAGTTGCCGGACGGCAGAACTGGCAGCATCTTTACTTTGAGCAACAACGGAATAACGGTAAAGCTGACAGATTTCGGTGCAACCCTGGTCGCCGTCCAGACGCCTGATCGCCATGGGCAGACAACCAATGTTTTGCTGGGTTTTGAGCAACTCGCGGGTTATCTGACCCGGCATCCCTACTTCGGTTCCACTGTCGGGCGTTTCTGTAATCGAATCGCAGGAGCGGGTTTCACTCTCGATGGCCAACACTACGCGTTGGCCGCCAACGCCGCGCCCAACCACCTACACGGTGGAATTAGAGGTTTCGATAAGGCGCTGTGGTCCGTGCAAACCAACGAGGACAAGCATTCCGCCTCCGTGGTTTTTTCTTATACGAGTCCGCATTTGGAAGAAGGTTACCCGGGGGCACTGGATGTGCAGGTCGGCTACATACTGGACGAGAATCAATCATTGACAATCAGGTTTGAGGCAAGTAGCGATCGGCCAACAGTCCTCAACCTCACCAACCATGGCTACTGGAACCTCGCCGGGGCCGATCACTCGACGGTTCTGAACCATTCACTGATGCTGGCAGCAGATGAGTACCTGTCAGTGCGCGAGGGCTATATCCCAACCGGGGTGCGGGCATCTGTTACGGGCACGGCGCTGGACTTTCGCGAGAGCAAAAGAATCGGAAGTCAGATGGAATATTTGGGAAAGGGCAGTCCTGGCTTTGATCACTGTTTCGTTGTGCGCGGCGCGTTTGGAAATCTGCGCCCTGCAGCTCGCCTGTTAGACCCGGACTCTGGTCGGGTCATGGAAGTTCAAACCACCCAACCCGCCGTCCAGCTGTATACGGGGAATTTCCTCGATAAGAGTCCCATCTGCGGTGGCTATGGGGTTCACAGCGGGCTCTGTTTGGAGACCCAACATTTTCCGGATGCGCCTAACCAACCGGAGTTCCCCAGCACGGTGCTACATAAGGGGGAACGCTTTTTCCAGGAGACACGTCACCGCTTCGGCATTGAGGTTTAGGCTTCAGGCCACCGGGGCCACCCGGCGGCTGGCACCAGCGAAAAAGGCGGAACTCTTTTGGGGCTACAAAAGCAAAAAATCCGCTATGAATCTGTCTCTATTCACACGAGTTGAACTGCTGTTATGTTAGGCTATGTATACCCTTTCGGTCAGGGTCGTCTGATCCTGTTCGCCGATGATCCTACCTTTCGCAATGATTGGCGTGGGTTGGACGAGTTCTTTCTAAACACGATGGTATTTGTGCCCAGAGGTTGGCGATGAGATATCTTCTGTTTTCCCTGATCGTGCTGTCCGGTTGCTCCTTGAAGAAAATGGCAATGGGAACCATGTCTGGGGTGTTCGCCGATGCGGAGGCGGTTTTTCTCGCCGATGAAGACCCACAGCTGGTGGGCGAAGCGCTGCCCTTCACCATCAAGACCATGGAAACCCTGCTGGATGGATCGCCGGAGAGCAGAGATTTGCTGCTGAGTCTGACCACCGTCACCACTCTCTATGCCTACGGTTTTGTAGAACCGCAAGCAAGAGCGGTTGAGGACGAGGATCTAGAGCAAGCCATACGCATTCGGGCGCGGGCAAGCCGCCTCTGCCTGCGCGCCTGGCGCTATGCCCTGCGCGGACTGGAAGTGGCGCATCCCGACCTCGGGGAGCGTCTCTCGCGGCAGCCGAGCACGACGGTCAAGGAACTCGACGGGGATGACCTGGCCCTTACCGTATGGGGTGCTTCCGCCTTGGGCGCCGCCATTAGCATTGGCAAGGACAACCCGGAACTGACGGCAGATATCGCCGTAGTGGGTGCCTTGCTGCAGCGTGCCCTGGAACTGGACGGCAGCTACCGCGATGGCATTGTTCACGAGCTCATGATGAGCTATGAACTCAGTCGGTTCGGCGGTTCTCTGAAAGCCGCTCGCCGTCATTACGACGCTGCTGTTGCGCTGAATCGCGGCGGGTCCTGCGCCCTTTTGGTGAGTTGGGCCGAAGGCTATTGCGTTCGCCAACAAAAACGGAAGGAATTCGAACAAATCATCGATCAAGTGCGTTCGTTTAATATAGGAGCCTTCCCCGAAAGAAGGCTTCTCAATCTATTGGCACAGCACCGGGCCGAATGGTTGGATGCGCGCAAAGATGAACTCTTTTTGGAGTGATGGAGACAGGGATGAGACGCTACATATTTATGATGGCATTCTTGATGGTTTTACCAACCTCAGCAAAGACGATTCTTCGTTTAGGCACCCTGGCCCCCGATGGTTCGGCCTGGCATAAGGTTCTTAAACAGTTGGCATTTGATATAAAAAAAGAGACCGGCGGCCAGGTGATTGTTCGTCTTTACGCCGGTGGCATGGTGGGCTCCGAGGCCGAAATGATCCGCAAAATGCGCATCGGCCAGTTACAGGGCGCCATCATCTCCAACGCGGGGCTTGGCGGCATTGACCCTGCGGTCTATGCTGTCAGCGTTCCCATGATGTTTGATTCTTTCGAGGAATGGGACCATGTCCGCAACCAGATCAACCCAGATCTGAGCGAGAAGCTGCGGGCCAGGAAATTCGAGGTGCTTACCTGGTCCTACGTGGGCTGGATGTACCTCTTCTCCAAGACCCAACTGGCGCTTCCGGATCAGCTTGAGAAATTGAAACTGGCCTCCATGGTCGACGAACCGGCAACCAATGACATCGCCAGGTGGGCGGGTCTTAATCCGGTGCCAATCACCGTCGTCGATATGCTGGTGAGCATGCAAACCGGCCTGGTTGAGGCCTGTTATATGCCCACTATTCTTGCCGAAGGCAGTCAGCTCTACCGTTATGCCGGGTTTATGTTGCGCGTGCCCTGGGCACCCTTGCAAGGGGCGATCGTGCTTTCCGACGCGGCCTGGTCAAAGGTGAAACCCGAACATCGCGACACCCTCAAGCGGTTGTCTATCGAGGCCGGCAAGACCCTGGTCGGGGTAACCCGTGAAAGCGAAATCAAGTCCCTTGAAGCCATGAAAGCCCGAGGCTTGAGCGTGACCGAGCCGAAGGCCGATGATACGGCCAGCTGGCGTGAACACTTCGAGCAGATATGGCCCCGATTGCGCGGAGAATTGGTGCCTTCGGATACGTTTGACCAGGTTCTGCGTTTCCGAGACGAATACAGAGCGAGTAAAGGAACACTTTAAAATGTCTCCCACGCATCGCGGATGGATGGAAAGAGCACGGGGTTTGGAAGATGGGGTGTCGGTGTTTGCCCTGCTGCTCATGGCTACTATCCCCCTGGCCGAGGTTTTCATTCGCAAGATCTATGTACGGGGCATTCCGGGCTCTGTGATTTGGGTCCAGCATCTGGTCCTCTGGGTGGGGTTCCTGGGTGCCGCCATTGCCGCACGACGGGGCGAATTGCTGTCTCTGAATGCCAACTTTCTAAAGGGCCGCAACAAGGATATTTCCAATGTGGTTGTGGCCGGGATCGGACTGGCTGTTTGTTTGGCGATGGCCGTCGGTGGCTGGGACCTGATTATGGCCGAACGGGAAGGCGGGCGAACCCTGGCTCTGGGCCTTCCCGTATGGGTCGCCGAATGCGTGATCCCCATAGGCTTTGGCGCTATCGGTCTGCGCTTCTGGTGGCAAACGGCAGAAACACCTGCCAGGCGGATCTTCGCCGCCCTCTTCTGTCTGGTGCCGATACTGCTCCAACTCATTGAATCACCCGACGAGAGTGGTCTGCTGCTGCCCCTGGTGATTCTGGTCGTGATCGCCGTGCTGCTTGGACTGCCTATCTTTGCAGGACTCGGCGGCATTGCCGGCTTGTTGCTGTGGTCCAATTATGATCCCATTTCCGCGATTGCTCTAGAAGCCTATAACCTTTCCGTGAAACCGATGCTGCCAACCATTCCGCTGTTTACCCTGGCCGGTTACATTCTTTCCGAGGGCGGCACCGCCAAGCGGCTGGTGACACTTTTTCAAGCGCTCTTTGGATGGATGCCCGGCGCTGTCGCCATCGTGGCCCTGTTGGTGTGCGCCTTTTTCACCAGCTTTACAGGCGGCAGCGGTGTCACCATCCTCGCCATGGGCGGACTCATGTTCCCCATGCTTAAAGGCAATGGGCACAGCGACTCTTTCAGCACTGGCCTGCTCACCTCGGCCGGCTCCCTGGGCCTACTTTTCCCGCCGTCGCTGGCGGTGATTCTCTATGCTATGGTGGCCGAGTTGGATATCAAGTCGTTGTTCCTGAGCGGCATGCTGCCCGGCATTTTGGAAATTGGTCTGGTCGCCGCTTTTGTATACCTGGCCAGTCGCCGCGCCGGCGTTCGAGGAACCCCTTTCAGGCTGCATGCGGCCCTGCACGCCTTACGCGGTGCCCTTTGGGAGGTGGCCATTCCCGTCGTTGTACTGGCCAGTATCCTGGGCGGGCTCACCACCCTGGTCGAAGCCGCCGCCCTAACAGCTTTTTATGCCTTTGTTCTCGAGTTTTTCATTCGCGACAACCTCGTCATTCGCAAGGACCTTTTGCGGGTTGCCGGTGGTGCCGCAGTTCTGATCGGCGCGGTGCTGATAATACTCGGGGTGGCCATGGGCTTGACCAATTACATGGTTTTTGCGGCGGTGCCGGAACGCGCCCTGGCATGGGTGCAGTCCTTTGTGGCCAGCCCGCTGTTCTTCCTGTTGCTGCTTAACATTTTTCTCGTTTTGGTTGGCTGTTTGATGGACATCTTCTCCGCGATCGTTGTGGTGGTCCCTTTGATAGCGCCGCTGGGTATACACTACGGAATTAATCCTTACCACCTCGGCATCATCTTTCTAACCAATCTGGAGCTTGGTTATATGACGCCTCCGGTCGGCATGAATCTGTTCCTCGCCTCGCACCGATTTCGCATGCCTTTACCAACCGTCTACCGAGCGGCTCTGCCATTTCTGGCGATTCGCGCCACTGCGGTTCTGCTGATCACCTATGTCCCTTTCTTGACCTACTTCCTGCCCTCACTGTTCCAATAACCGGCTGGAGAACGGGGAGAACCTGCTGGAATCCTTGGAGGGCACCTCTTGGGTGTGGGCTTCAACGCGTATGCATTCCCTCTAACTCGGAACTTGTCCCGCAAGTCATTGAGAATGAAACCTCTGCTACAAGGCGTTAACTCCAGTAATTCGCCTACTTTTTTTGATTGTCGGGTATAATTTAATTTGCATCGTGAACAGGAGGCCCCATGCGAATTAAGATCATCTGTATCTATCTATTATTTTTCCCTTGCCTCCTTCAAGCCCAACAGGTTGGCGATAGGGGATATCAAGCTGAAGTTAGTAATCCAACCTGGGAAAAGGGTCAGGGTCCACTGGTTCTGGTGGATGAGGCCCACAACAACTACCACACCATGAGCGCACGCTACAAACCGTTCGCCGAGGTTCTGCGCGCCGATGGCTTCCGCGTTGCGGCCAATACCCAACCATTTTCCAATGGCTCGCTCCCCAAAGATGCCGTGTTGGTCATTTCAAATGCCCTCAATCACAAGAACCTGAAAAACTGGAAGTTGCCGACGCCGTCTGCCTTCACCAAAGATGAGATCAAGGTGGTCCACGCCTGGGTGAAGCAGGGCGGTGATCTGTTTTTGATTGTGGACCACATGCCCATGCCAGGAGCTGCCAGTGACCTGGCCCATGCTTTTGGGGTCACTTTTAGCAACGGCTTCGCCATGACGCCCAATGAGGGAGGAGGAATTCTTGTCTTTTCCAGAGAAGCCGGTACCTTGCCTAAATCACCGATCATTGAAGGTCGTTCTGAAAGGGAGCGCGTTGATTCGGTGGCCAGCTTCACCGGTTCTGCTTTTCG
>Ga0316189_10004770_pt1 | contig 13004 bp, 10 predicted proteins | sample LowCovwburrow_MG_FD_204930 | JGI IMG/M metagenome (GOLD analysis project Ga0316189, IMG submission 204930) | Coastal sediment microbial communities from Maine, United States - Lowes Cove worm burrow | ecosystem: Environmental > Aquatic > Marine > Coastal > Sediment | place: USA: Maine... | reverse complement strand
AACTGAGCCAACTGAATACGTGCATGAGGCGGGCATAAGGCCCGTCCGCCTGTGCTGGTTGCGACCCGCCCGGGCGACGAAAACCTGTCCCTGCGGGCCGGGTCCGACCGCTACTCGCCGGCCAACGGCGGGCTGCAGAGTCGCCGCGCTGGAGCCGCGAGCGCCGCACCGGCGCAAACCTCCCCAGTCCTTCCGGGCTGGATTCCCCCCCCCGCCGCCGGGCTGGATTCCCCCCGGCACGCGCGGGACGCGGAAAGTGATCCACGGGGGTTGCTGGAGCGTCCTCTCAGGTGGAGGGGTCGATCCGGATACAATCGGAGGCCACGCAGGCGCATGACGAGACGACGAACCGCGACGACGCCGACGTCGACCAAGTCCGAGGACGACGAGGCGGCGGCGGCGACGCGATCCACCGTCGCCAACGGCGGCGAAGATTCGCCGGGACGAAGCGGGGTCCCCGAAGCGATCCGTGCCGAGCGGCAGGGATTTCCGAGCGCAGCGGGGCTCGATGCACAGGTCCTCCTCGGCGAGCTCCGCCGCGAGATGTTCGGGCGCACGGACGCCGTCCGCGTTGGACGCTTCCGTCTCGAGGGCTTGCTCGGACGCGGGGCGCACGGCAACGTCTACCTCGCGACCGATGCGCACCTGAAGCGGCGCGTCGCGCTGAAGCTGCTCGCACGCTCCGGCCCCACGGCTCGCGCGAGACTGCTGCGGGAGGCGCAGGCACTGGCGCAGCTCAAGCACCCGAACGTGCTCACGGTACACGATGTCGGCGTCGAGTCAGAGCGCGTGTTCATCGCGACGGAGTACGTCGAGGGGGGAACGCTGGCGCAGTGGTCACAGGAGCACCCGCCCGGCGCGCGAGCGTGGTTTGGCGAAGTGCTTTCGCTGGCGCTGGGGGTCGCACGGGGTCTCGCCGCCGCGCACGAGGCAGGGATCGTGCACCGCGATGTCAAGCCCGCGAACATTCTCGTCGGCTCCGACGGTCGCCCCCGGCTCGCCGACTTCGGGCTGGCCGCGGCCGAGTTCGAGGGAACGGTCGACGGAACTCTCCGAGGGACGTCGAGCTCGACGCTGACGCGCTCGGGTCGGCTGGTGGGGACGCCCGCTTACATGGCACCGGAGCAGTTCGAAGGGCGTGGCGATGCGTTGTCCGATCAGTTCGGGTTGTGTGTCGTGCTCTGGGAGCTGGCGTACTCACAGCGCCCGTTTTCCGGGGAGACCCTCGCGACGCTCGCCCGGGCGGTCAATGACCCGCCGCGGCCTCCACCCGCAGGGCGCACGGCAGTACCCGGCTGGTGGCGCGACGTGCTCATACGCGGTCTGGCACCGGATCCGGCCGCGCGATGGCCCTCGGTCGCCGCACTCGCGTCCGCGCTGGAGCGCGCGGCGGCACGCCGTCGCCGCCGCCTGACTCTCGGGCTCGCGGTCACGTTCGTGGCCGCGACGACGACACCGCTGTGGATGGCGGGCGACGCCGACCCGCAACTGTGCTCACGAGCACAGGACGAGCTGGCCCGGGTCTGGGACGACGAGCGGCGGGACGCGGTGCGGGCGGGATTACTGGGGACGGAGGTCTCGTACGCCTCAGGGGTCTGGGCGCACGAGGCCCCAAAGCTGGATGAGTGGACTCGCAACTGGGTCGAGATGCACACGGGAGCATGCGAGGCGACGCGGCGAGGGGGTGAGCAATCGGAAGCCGTGATGGACATGCGCATGGCTTGTCTGTACCGAGCTCGACAGCGCCTGCACGCGGTGGCGAACGTCTTGAGCGAGGCGACGCCGCAGGTGGTCCAGAACGCACACGAGGTCGTGGCAGGCCTGCCGCGCCTGTCTCGATGCGCGAACGTCGAAGCTCTTCGGCAGGATGTCCCCCCACCCGAGCCAAAGGATGCCGACGCTGTCGCGGCCGTCAGAGGCGAGCTCGCCGAGGCGATCGCGAGGCGGGAGGCCGGGGACTCCGAGGCGGCCCTCGCAGCGGTGCGACGTGCCGAGGCCCTGCTCGACGATGTCGGCTACGAACCGCTGCGAGCGGAGGTGGCACTGCAGCTGGGATTCGTACTGGACGCGCTCGGGGAGTATGCGAGCGCCGAGGCTGCCTTGCGACGAGCGCGGCGATGGGCCGCGCAGTGGAAGCAACGAGACGTCCTGCGCGACGCGACCGTCAAGCTGGTGTTCGTGCTGGGCGTCAGCCAGGAGCGGCATGCCGAGGCACTGGCACTGCGCGAGGTGGCCGAGGGGCTGTCTGTCGACATCGCGCAGGCGGAGGCCCGGGCGCGCAACAATGTCGCGCTCGTCCTGGCGGCGCAAGGGGGCAACGAAGAGGCGGAGTCGGAGCATCGGGCTGCGCTGGCGCTGATGCGGGAGGCGCTGGGGGACCACCCCGAGGTCGCGATCATGCGCGACAACCTCGGGCTCGTCCTGGCTGCGCAGGGACGGTACGAAGAGGCCGAATGGGAACACCGGGCCGCGCTCGAGCTGATACTCGAGACCTTGGGCGCGCAGCATCCTAGCCTGGCGCGCACGCGCAGCAACCTCGCGACCACGTTGCTCGAGCGGGGCAACTATGCGGAGGCCGAATCGGAGTACCGAGCCGCGCTCGCGCTGGCTCTGAGCACGCTGGGGGCCGACCATCCGATCGTTGCGGGGTTGCGCAACAACCTCGCCACTGCTCTACACAAGCAGGCCAACTACCGGGAGGCGGAGTCGGAGTTTCGCGCGGTGCTGAACCTGACCGCAAAGACGAATGGCGACGATGTGACCATCGCGACACTGCGTGCCAACCTCGCGGGCGTCCTGAGAGATCAGGGGAGGTTCGAAGAATCGGAGTCGGAGCACCGAGTCGCGCTCGCGCTGATGCTCGAGGCGCTGGGTGACGACCACCCCAATGTTGCGCAGCTGCGCAACAACCTGGCCATCGTGCTGAACCAGCAGGGCAAGTACGAGGAGGCCGAGGCGGAGCATCGAGCGGTGCTCGCGTTGCGGCGCGACAAGTTGGGGGTCGATCATCCGCACGTCGCGGAGTCGCGCAGCAATCTCGGTGTCTCGCTGCTCCGACAGGGCAAGTACGAAGAAGCGGAGTCGGAGTATCGCGCTGCACTCGCGCTCCGGCTGCGGGTATTCGGGGCCGACCATCCTAAAGTCGCGACGGTGCGCACCTGGCTCGCCACCGCCCTGCGTCAGCAAGGAGAGATAGACGAGGCACGAGAGGTCCTCGAGCGTGCCTGGTCGGGGCACGAGCGCAGAGCCTTGCCGGACAAGGCGGCTGCAACCGTCGCGTTCGACCTCGCCCAGCTGCTGTGGGCGGCGAAGACCGAGAGGGACCGAGCCTTGGCGCTGGCCCGCCAGGCCCTGGAATGGCGTCGGAAGGCTCCGACGCCCGACGACGCCGCCGTGCGAGACGTCGAGCAGTGGCTGCAGTCGCCGAGCCTCAGGTCGCACGCCAGCGCGGGGTGACCGGAACATCGTCGGTGGAGTGCTGCCGAGAATACGCCGCTCCGCCCACGCCTCCAGCGCAACGTGACAGAGAGTTTTCGGGGTTTGACGCACGCCAAAAAGCCCAACCGCAAGAGTTCGTCACGATTTGTTGGCACGACGGCACCACCAAGGCATCAGCTTCGGTGGGGTCGTCCCGGCCACCGCAGCTGTTGCGACGGGTCACGCGTCATGAGCGTTGGTGAAATTGTGAATTCGTAGCCGTGCGGCGATGGCAGAGTCGGGCTCGTCGCACAGCGCCGCCTCGGCGAGCGACGCTGCGACCTTGGGGTCGAGAAACGAGAGAAGCTCGCAGCCGTCGTCGCGGAGGCTCGGGCTCGCATCGGCGAGTGCGCGTTCAGCAACGTCGCGGAGCTTGGACTCCGAGAGCACAGCGCCGACCATCAGGCACAACAGGGCTGAATGGTGCAGGTCGTCGGTTTGCTCGACCGAGTGTCGAATCGCGGCCGCGATCCGCGGACTGACGGAGAGTTCGAGTCGGCTGAGTGCGCCGATGGCATTCGCTCGTCCCCAGTTGTCGGTCTGCGCCTTCAGGATGTTGATGGCTCGCTGCTCGAACGACGGCTCGCGCTTGTGCAGGGCCACGGCCGCCGAGATGAACAGGGCGTCGTCGGTTGCGCAAGCTTTGAGTAGGGCGCGCTCGAGCATTCGTGCGGTCGCGGTGCCGGGACCTGGCGGTCGGAGTCGCTCCGCCGTGTCGACAACCGCGCGCTCTCGGTTCGAGGAGCAAGGGTGGTGCATGATGCGAACGACCAGCTGCGCGGCGCTCTCGTTCTGTGGGTCGAGGGTGAGGATGGCCGCGCACGCGGTGCACAGCTCGGCGGCGGCCTGATTTTGGAAGTCGTCGTCGGCCCAAGTCTCGGGCAGCGCAGCCAGCTGGTGGGCCTTGCGGTTCAGGACGGGGAGCGCACCCGCGCCGCCGAGGAGGCCGAGGGCCTGAAGCGCGTTTTGGGAGCCGAGGGACCCAGGATCAAGCCGGTCGGTCGCCTTGAGGACGGCAGGTTGTACCCGGGGATCGTCGGCGTAACGCACGAACGCGATCCCTGGGGTTTGACCCGCGTCGAGCCCGGCAAGCATTGCGTCGAGGGACTCGCCTGTGGGCTCGTGGTCCAAAGCGGCCACCGCCCCTGCCTTGCCTTTCGCGACGCGCTCCAGGCGACGCGCACGGTCTGCCTCGTTCGCAACGGGGTCCTTGTCGTATCGCACGGTGGCGGTCCCGTCGGGGTCGACCCACTCATCCACGAGCATGCCATCGCCCGGGCGCTTCCAACACCGCTTGGGCTCAAACGGCATCCGGGTTCAAGACTAGCAAGGGCCGCGCGTCAGCGCGACCGCTTCGAGGCGCGCACGGGTGGGAAGAAAGACCGTGCGATCCGAGCGCTGCCGAGCAGTACACCGCGCCGCCCACGAATCCAGCGCGACGTATTAGAGAATTATCGGCGTTCGACGCACGCCAAATTGTGAGCTTCACAAGCCCGTTCTCTCCAAACTATGCCGCCCGCAATGCGGGCCTTTCCGGCAAATCCAAGCGCGCAGACCTGTTTGCGGATCGGGCGCCCTGTAGGTCCTGTGCGACTTCGGCGGGCTGCGGTCGCTGGCGAGAGAAACTTAGCGTAGATGAGCTATCCCCTCACCTGCTCGGCCAGGCGCCACGCCGGTTCACACCCACCAAATGACCGCCGAGATGAGACATTTTGCAGACTTGGAATGGTCGATTGTGCCGGGGCCTCGGACGCTGCCCGCGGCGGTGTTTCCCAGTGATCAGGTTCAGGGCGAGGTTGTAGCGTACCCGCCTGATCAGGTCGCCCGGGTTCTTGCCGGACTCTCCGGCCTGTCGGTGGAGAACGATGGGGAGGGCGACTGGTGGGCATGGCGAGCAACGTACGAGGGCCAACAAGACCTGTTTGAGGTGAACATGACGCTTTACGAGACGGAGCCGCCTTTTTGGGGGGGATCGGAGCTAGGGGGGATCACGGACGCAAGAGAGGCTCTCGACTTTTGGAAGAAGGTCGCCGCGCAACTGCCAGGCACGTACCTTCACGGAAGTGACGCCCGTCTGTACTCCATGAATGGGTTCCGCGCCGCGTTCATTCAAGATTCTGGTCCCCAGACGTAGGGCGCCGACGACCGGACAGCGGTTTTCCCTGGATACTCTGGGCCGCTGCGCCTGACCGTTTCGCCGGGCTGCAGCCACCGACAGTTGCCGACTACGTAGACCCGGAGACCTTGGGCTGGCCGCCGCCTGCGGCCGCGCGCCTCCTGCGTCACGCGAGCAAGTTCGCCTCATGCTGAGCCGCCGCGGCGAGAGAGCGCGGGAACGGCCGGCTCTCGCCGAACACCTGGTCCCACGCGGCGCGCATCTGCCTGGCACAACGCTGTACCGGCATTCGACCAATGGCCGTCGCGAGACCGGGGCACAAGACGGTGCGGATACGGGGTAAACCACTTGCGTTGTGCGCAAGGACGGCTCGGGCGGCGGCCCTGAATGCGAGGTAGGCGTTCACGGTTTCCGAGACGCCTCCAGGGATGCGCATGGTGGGTGCACTGATGCACCAAGGAATAACGTCATGGTCGGTAGGGATGATGACCGCTTGGCCGACGGGCAGTTCTCCGTGGTAGTCGGCCGCCAGCACCTCTTGGAGGCGCCGCTGCAGCCCCTCGCCAAACTCGTAGGTGTAGACCGCATCGATTCCGCCATCCATAAAGCCATAGCTGTTGGCTGGACTCACGATGGCATCGGCCTGGATGTCGATGGGCGCATCGGTAGGGACGACTCCGGGTTCGCTTGAGAAGATGTCGCCGCAGCTCGTTGTCACCGATTCCACCCCCGCAAACGCGTGCGTCCATGCGTCGACGAGCGGCTGTCCGAGGTCGCGAAGGTGAATCCCAATGGCGTCCGTCACAGAGGGATTATACAGCCTCTAGCTGGCTCTCAGCTGCCTCTTTCCGGCCACCACATCGAGCATTCTCCCCGTTGAAAACTCTGAAATCCGATGTTCAGCCAGAAAGGACAAGCAGGGGCGCAGTGGAGTCGCGCGCGAGTCTTCGAAGCGCTAGGGATGGGAAGCATGACTGTGCGATCCGAACGCTGCCGAGCAGTACACCGCACCGCCCACGAATCCAGCGCAACGTAATACAGAATCATCGGCGTTTGACGCACGCCAAACAATGAGCTTCAGCAGCCCGTTCTCCCCAAACTAAGCCGCCCGCTGGTCACCGCCAACAACAGCATCCGTCGCACTTCGTTCTTGGCGAGGATTCCGGTGGGCGAGATGCCGAGATCGACGCACGACGCCACGCCCCAGTCGACGCGCTCCCCTTCGCGCCGACGCTTGTCCAGATGCGTGTACAATTTCGACCGCGCCGCGGTGAACAGATACGTGCGAAACGAGCTGTCTCCGCGGATGTTTTCACGCGCCTGCACGCACGCGAGGAACGTCTGCTGAACGAGGTCCTCGGCGCCCTGGAGCACCTTGTTGCGAAAGAAGCGATACAGGCTCTCGAAATGCCGATCGAACAACGTGGTGCCTGCCACGTTGTCCTCGCTGCGCCAAGCCTCGGGCAGTTCGAAGTCGTCCGCCGGCGCCGCAAAGCTAGCGCGCGGGGTCGCAGTGAGGGGCTGCGCCTAGTCGCTCGCGAGCAGCACCTTGTAGTCGATCCTGGCGGGGCCCACGCTACGAAACTCGGCCCTGACCGCGCGTTGAGTGCAGCGGGCTACTGCCGCGCCGCCGCCAGACACGGAGGCTTTCGGCGTTGGCCCCGTAGTGTCGACGTGTATGCGTATTCGTTGGCCAGGCCGCCCTAATCGACTCTTGCAAGCTTCAGCGACCCTCACGGCTCGAGCGGCGAGCTGTCGTTGGAACTCCTGGTCGCTCTCGGGGACGCCCACGATGTGTCGACGCGGCGCATCCGTCAGCGCTGCAAGTTGCTCCCGAAGCGCTTTTGGCTCGTGGTCCCACGCGAGGCGCTCGTGTTGAGTGGCCTCCCAGGCACCTTCGGGACCGTAGTCGCGCGTCTGCCTTGCTTCGAGCGCGGCTCGGTCGGGGGCGTCGACGGCTAGCGCGAGCAACAGCGACACGACTTCGGGTGCCTCGGCCGCCTGGGGGAGCCGCTGGAGTAGCAGGGTGCCCACGCGGCGCGCCTGGTCATGGTCGTAGCGAGCCAGCGCGCTCTTCATCGACGCCAACGCCAATGGGCCGAGAAACGGCAGGGGGACGCTTTCGTCTCCAGGTGGTCGTGCGAGCTCGGCAAGCGCCTCGGCGAGCAGCGGGGCGCAACCCCATGGGTCCGGGTTGCGGGGAAACTCGGTCGGGGACTCCCGGGCGCAGCGCGCAGCATCGTTGAGCGCAAGGGCGAACGCACCGCGCTCGAGACGTTGCTCGGCCCTTGTGCTGAGTACGCGCGCCACTTGCCATCCTCCGCCCTGGGCATCGAGGCGTCTGATGATCGTTGTGTTCAGCTTCTCGGCCTCTCGTGGTGAACCCGCGATCTCGGCGAGCTTAATCAGTGTCTCGACCTTCAGCTCGGGATCACGTGTCAACCGGAGTACCTGCTGCAGGGCTGCCTTGAATGCCTTGGACCGGCTTGACGATTGGGCCCGTGCCACCTGCTCTGCGGCGCGCGCACGCAGCTCTCGGTCTACCTTGGGGTCTTTGGCCAGCGCGGTGAGCATCTCGAGCGGCCTGGCCACATCCGCCATCGTCGGGTCGCGTGGGAACGGGACTTCGTCGAGAAGGAGCACCGCCAGCAGCATCGACTCTCCCGCCGAACGCGAGCGCACCGACTCGAGTGCGGTCCGCAGCTCGTTGGCCACGCGCTGCATGTCGCGCTCAGCGGCTGCGGTCTGCTGCTCGAGCTCGGTCGCGGCTCGCTCGGTGCAACGCAGCCCTCCCCACGCCGCCGGAGGGGAGATCGACCTCGCGTACCGGGCCCGAACAAACAGGAGGTAGCCCGCGCGCTGGCTGGCCTGGAGTCCTTCAGACGCCGCGACCCATGCCTCGAAAGGTTCGCGAACCTCTGGCCCGATCGTTCCGTCGACCCACGCGCGGTTCAGCCCCATCCACCCCATCCCCCCGAGCCATCCGGACGAAGGCCCCGGGCGTCTGCGTTGCAGGTGCACCGGGTCGAGCTGGAACCGGGGCACCGCCGCTTTGGGCTTTGCGTTCGGCGGGCGGGCTTCCCTGGCTTCGAACACGTGCGACAGCGCGACCGTGCGAGCGTCCGGCTCGGGCGCGACAGGTTCGAGTGCCGCGAAGTCGATCGCGGGACATGGGGGATCGTCGGACGGCGCACCCGCCACGGAGGCCGGCGCCTTCGCGGAGGGGGCGGTCGTGACCCGGTCGCTCGCGGGAGGCCGAGCCACCACAGCGACAGGCGGTTGCACCGTTGTGCACGAGGCCAGGGCAAGCGGAAGGATCAGCGATCGCACGGGCGTCCTGACAACCGGTGCGGGGAGACGTTCCATCGCTCGATGCGATCGGCGAGACAGGGTCGTGTCGCCAAACCGACGCATCGTGACAAGTCTATGCCGTGACGCATCGCGTGGGAACGGTCGTCCTTCGCTTCCGGGGACTTTGTGGAGAAGCGTCGTTGGTACGGCATGGCCGACCGCCTCCGACCGCCAAGCCGGATAGAAAGGCTGCGATCCGAACGCTGCCGAGAGTACGCCGCGTCACCCACGCTTCCAGCGCAATAGAGATTATCGGCGTTCGACGATGACCCCGAAGTCCTTGACGTCGGCGCGGGTGAGTTGGGACCACCGCGGCGGGAGTCGCCGCGTCGGCGGCTGACGGATTGAACTGGGTGCCACCGTAGATGGTGGAGCAGTTCATGCACGAGTCATTGCCGCAGCCCGCGACCATCAGCGGTCCATCGAAATTGACAAGCAGCACCGTGGCCGTGTCGAGCGCGGTGACGGCCTCGGGCTCGTGCCCCACGCCCATCGGCACGGGGTCCCAGCTCGGATCGGTGATCGGAGACCCGCGCGCCAGGAAGGTGGCTCCGCTGTACGCAGCCGTGGCGTCGGCCGCGACGTACGCGTCGTGGGTCTGAAGCAGCGCACCCGGCTCTCCAACGCGAGCGGGAAGAGCAATGGGCCGCCGCGGGCGAGCGTGGTCGATGTGGGTCTAGCGGTGCTTGAGTGGGTCACCGAGGCGTGGGACGAGCCCGAGTCGGCGTAGTACAGCGATCGCTGCAGTGGCGTTGGCAACACCAGCGACAGCGTGGTGCGTCCGCTGCAAATCCCGTTTGTGCTGGAACCGCTGGACGCCCACGGCGCAACCCCAGTGCATGGTCCGTCGCACACTCTCAGTCCTCGTCCTTCTTGCTCTGCCCGCCGTCATCGCCTGCGGTGAGCGCGAGCCGGTCGACTCCGGAGAAATGCACGTGGCAGGATCGACGGGCGACGACGCGGAAGGCTCGGGCGACGAGTCCGGCGTCGACCCTTCCGGACCGGACGGAGACGATACCGGCGAAGGGTCCGACGATGCCGAGGGGGAGACCGACACCGGAGGCGGCGATCCACCACCGCCCGTGTGTGATCCCGGAGCGGTCGAGGACTGCACGGACGGCGATGACTATCGCATCTGCCGGCCCGCCGATGAGGACGCTCCCGACTACGGACAATGGAGCCCTTGCTACGAGTGCTTCCCTGGTGACATCGAGCAGTGCGGGACCGAGGTTGAGTACCAGCGGTGCGACGGCGACTGGGCGATCGACGGTGACCCCGACGCTCCGCCCCCGCCCATGTGGGGGACCTGCTGGAATCTCGACGAGGTCGAGTGTCTCCCCGGCAACAGTGATGTCTGCTTCGAGGACGAGAAGGAGACACGCTATTGCGTGGTCGGTGACGATGGGCTTCCGTTCTGGGACCTGAGCACGTGCGGGGTCTAGCTTTGCGGACGCGCGGGCCGGTGCTCCCCGGCGAGTGCATCGCCCGCTCGGTGTGTGTCGACGCTGTCTTCGCCGGGTCGATCACGGTTGTCGACTGAAGAACCGGCTTGACCCGATCTGGGTGGGGAGAAGGGTCTTCTTAGGCTTCGCAGGGGGCGGCGGCGACCGCGGGCGGGAAATCCATCGGCAGCTGGGAACGTCTTGGGCGGCGAGGTGCACTACACACCGCGTGCAACCCAAACGCCCCGAGTCCTGCGATCGCGCGTGGCCGTCCCCCTCGGCCTGCCAATCTGTCGCTCAACGGCTTGGGATACAGGGGCTGGCCTGGCTCACCGCGGCAGTCTTTTTTGCTCTCGGGTCGTCCACTGCTCGCGCTGCGCCTCCGAAAATGGTGCCCCTGCACGGCTGGTATAGCCCTACCCGAGGAGACAACTTCGCGACCACGAACGCGACATGGGCCGGTGCCCCTGGGGTCACTCGCTCTCCCGACTATCGTTACTCAGGCGTGCAGGGCATGGTGTTCAATCCTGCACTGCCGCAGCCGCCAGGCACGCGGCCGTTGTACAGCTGGTACAGCCCCAGCCGCGGGGACAACTTCATCACAACGGATCCTGCGTGGAGGGGACGAGCGGGTGACAGGCGGTCGCCTGACTATCGTTTCGTGCGCCTGGAGGGATATGCCTACGCAACGCCGGTTGCTGGGACAGTGCCGCTGCAGAGCTTTTGGAGCTCAGGGCGAGGCGACAACTACGCAACGACAAGCGCGGCCTGGACCGGAAAGAAGGGAGTCGCCCGCAGCCCGGGCTATCGCATGTACCGCGACGAAGGCTACATCCTCGCGGTCGAACAGACAGGGCCAGAGTATCGAGCGCAGTTCGGAATGGGAACGATCCCCAAGGCCACCGGCACGCGGCCGGTGCTCATCATTCTCAACCAATACTCAGACGTTCGCTTCCGTGCTCAACACACCAAGCAGTACTACGAGCGGCTCATCTTTGGTCCACGCAGCGAAGGCACAGTGGCCGGCCTTGTGAGTGACATGTCGGGGGGCCGCTTCAGATACCAAAAGGCAGCCATCCTCGGGCCCAACACGCTGGCCAACGACCCGCGTACTGCCGTGGACGACTCCACGTACAACTGCGCAAACAACCGTCGGGAAAAGCGAGCCACATGTCCGGGCGCGACCTGGGACTGGACCAAAACGCTCAACCGCGGGATCGAGTGGGCGGGGACATCAGGCGGCTTCAACTTCGCCCGCTACGATACAAACCGGGATGGGCGAGTCACCAACGACGAACTTCAGGTCATCGTTATCGCCGCAGAGCCGACCAAAACCACAAACCCGACGCGATATCCTGAGACGTATAGCGTAGACGGGGCCGTGCGCCCGCTCGACGGGGGCTGCATCCGACCTGGCGGACGCGGCGTCCAGGTGTGCGTGACGCCGGCATCCCTCGGCGAGGGGGTTGGCCTGGCAACCGTCGCCCACGAGATGATGCATCAGGTCAGCGACGTGATGGCCGATATCTACGGTTCTGGAAGCACGTCGGCCTCGCTGATGGGCTCGACCCTCTACCCGCGTGAGGACTTCCACCCCAGGTTCCACCTCGACCCTTGGCACAAAATGCGGCTTGGCTGGGCAAACCCGAGAATCGTCCCTATGTCTTCCGAGATCCCGGGCGGATCGGCTTTACTTCGCGTCCCGCAGGGAGGCGGCGCCACCCTGCACGAGCCGATCCTGTTCTATGACCCCGATCGTGGGATGAACGAGTTCTTCCTCGTCGAGTTCCGGAACCCGAGGGCAACCGGGCGCGGCCGCTACGACAACGAGAACGGAGGAAGCGGCGTCGCGGTGTGGTACGTGAAGACCGACGGGACCAAGAAACTGATCCAAATTCCCAAGGCAGGTGGTGGCGTCGGCAAGTCCGCGTGGACGATCGGGGCCCCGGGCCAGCGACGTGGTCAGGTGAGCAACTGGACGGAGCGGCACCCTGAGACTCGCTTCAACTGGCACGGGGGCTCCCGCAGTTCGCTGCGTTTGCGGGTGGGTGGGCACAGCGCGAGTTCGAATGACATCGTCATAGAATGGCGATTCGAGGGCACCCACCTCATCGCGCGAATCGACGACGTTGTTGGGTCTGCCACGGTCACGGCGGGTTCGTTGATGCGCTTGACCGGCGACTTTGGCCTGCGGGATGTGAAGGTCGTCGCGCTCGTCAAAGACGGATCGAAGTTCAAGGCGGATATTACCTCGTGGAGCCGGGGGCGGATCACCGTGCGTGTACCCCCAGGGCTCGCGCGCGGCACCTACTACGTCCATGTCTATAAGACCGCGTCATACGAAGGACCGAGCAACCCGATTCGCATTCAGATCTAGAACGGGCGGGGCGGGGCGGGGAGAGTCCAACCCGGGGAGAGTCCAACCCGGGGGGAGAGTCCAACCCGGGGGGAGGGTGAGAGTCCAACCCGGAAGGCATGTTTCTGCAACGGTCCGCGTGCACGGTCGATGTTAGGGGGGGGGAGAGTCCAACCCGGAAGGCATGTTTCTGCAACGGTCCGCGTGCACGGTCGATGTTAGGGGCGATGGCCACTCCGCCGCGCAAGATCGACAAGGGCAT
>Ga0316189_10004769_pt1 | contig 13004 bp, 7 predicted proteins | sample LowCovwburrow_MG_FD_204930 | JGI IMG/M metagenome (GOLD analysis project Ga0316189, IMG submission 204930) | Coastal sediment microbial communities from Maine, United States - Lowes Cove worm burrow | ecosystem: Environmental > Aquatic > Marine > Coastal > Sediment | place: USA: Maine... | reverse complement strand
GGGACAGTTCCAAACAGCTCCAAAATGTTGATTTTCCCATCGTCGACCTGACGCAAGACATTGGCGATTATGCGGATACAGCAGCGTTGGTATCAGAACTTGATCTCATCATTACCGTAGATACATCAGTCGCTCATGTTGCAGGGGCTCTTGGTAAACCTGTTTGGCTGTTGCTGCCTCATGCTCCAGATTGGCGTTGGCTTATGGACAGAGAAGACAGTCCTTGGTACCCCTCAATGAAACTCTACCGCCAGCCCAAACGTAGAGACTGGGAAAGCGTCTTCCTTCGCCTTCATAACGACCTTAAAGAGGTTGTGGATGCTCGAAACGCACTTTAATCAACGACACTCATCTGTCCGCATAATTCCCGCATGATAAGGTGGCCAAAAACCATTTGAAGGTCTTCGGCGATTTGCATATCGTGAATGTTCGTGCAGACATTGTGTTGGGCAAGACGTTCTAACTGACCGTTTGCATAACCGCTCAATCCCATCGTGACGCCGCCATTTTCATTGGCATAGCGGATCGCGCGTAAGACGTTTTCGGAATTGCCACTGCCTGATATTCCCATAACGACATCGCCCGGCTGCATCGTTGATTTAAGTTGCTCTGAAAACGCATCGTCGTAACTCACGTCATTGGCAAATGCCGTCACAAGGCCGATGTTGTCATTTAAGGTTCGTCCGCGAAAAGGAATTCCCGTCGCAGCCGTTACACACTTATTCCAATCATGAATGTAGTGAAGGGCCGCAAGCCCACTGCCGCCGTTGCCAAAGGCAATAATCTGTTTGCCGTCTTGCCACCCTTTGCGAATAACATCGACCGCATTGGCAACGGATGGTCGGTCCAAATCATCAATCGCTTGTTTAAGGCGGTTTAGGTAGGCTTCGTGAAAAGCGGTGTTGGCCATGGTTTATGCTTTCAGGTCTTAATAATAGCTGTGCGAATCTTTCTTATAATACGACAAAAGAGGCCCATGTGGGCCTCTTTTGCGTTGTGTCTCTTTGTCAGGCGATGCTTTCTGCATGCAAGATTTAGAAGATCACTTTATCGTTTCACCCGCATCAGCTCTTCAAGCATCTGATCGGCGGTGGAAATAATCTTGGTACTGGCAGAATAGGCCCGCTGAACAACGATCATGCTGGTAAATTCTGCACCAATATCGACGGTTGAAGCTTCAAGGGCGGACTGGACCACCTGACCTGCAGGGCCACTGTCGGCCACGCGGATCGTGTAATCACCAGAGTTCTGTGTCGCACTCCAAACGTTACCCGATTTACTTTCCAGTTGGTTCGGGTTGACGAAGGTGGCAATCGGGATTTGGAAAATCTTGCGTGTTTCACCATTATCAAACAGAGCGGTCACAAGACCGTCTTGACCAATGGTGACCCCGGCAAAGGTCCCGAATTTTGAACCGTTCTGGGTGATGAAAGCTGGCGTGAAGGCCGCACCAAATTGTGTCAGACCATTCGCTTCACCCGTGTTACCAAAGTCCAAGGCGATGCGCGCACCTTCACCGCTGGCACCGTTCATGTTTTGCGAACCATCCGCAGCGCCAAGCAATTCAATTTCGGCCACACTGAAAGCAGACGGTAGACCGTCAGCATTAAAGGCAATGCCACCTGTGGAGTTGGCCGTGGTGATCACGGATGTCAGTGTTTGGGTCCCTGTGCCACCACCGTCTGTGGTGCTGGTCGTGGTGGTGTAGCTGAGGCCCGGATAGTCAGACGTCAGGGTCATGTTTGTTCCGTTATCCACGGCTGTCACGAGGTTTGCCAAGATCGGATTATTGTTAATGGCGGCGGTAAGACCTGCGGTGACCTCTGCGACAGTCGCCACCACCGTGGCGGTGAAGGATACGGTCTCGCCATGCAGGGTCATCGTAAAGACGTCAGTATTTTGGACGTTGGCAGGAGTAATGGTTTCGACCTGTGCCGTGCTGCCGAATGTATTGACACCTTGAACCGTGAAGGCCTTGGTTGAACCCGCACCTTGAGTGGTCAGCGGGGTGGTGCCAGAGACCAGTCCCGTAATATCCAAGGATATGTCACCCAAATGATTGGCCCCGCCAGAAATTGTGATGGCGTTGGAGTTACCACGTTGCTTGGTGATCTTGTGGGTGCTTGATGAGGTGAACCCGAAAGCGTGTTCTGCCGCAACTGTGGCAAAATCTGGATCAGCATTGCGCACCGCGGTGATAAAGGTGTCAAGATCGGCCGACAGAGTGGTGTTGGCTGAGGTATTGACGGCAATGTTTCCCGAAGCAATGGTGGTGTTGGCGACCGTCAATGCCTGAGTATCTGTTACACCGCTTGCTCCATTGACTGCTGAGGTGGTGGTGGTGAAAGTCGCACCCGCATGATCAGACGTCAGGATAAGAGTGCCTACGCCAGACGCCGTAACCGCCGCTGCCATATTTGCGTTGCCATTGATGGCCGCGGTAAGGCCCGTTACGACGTTGGCTGCACTTGCGACCGTGGCTGTATAGCTAACCGAGTCACCACCCAAGGTGACCCAAAATGTATCGCCGATTTCTACGTTGGTCGGGGTAAGCGTATCGACCTGGGCGACAGCCGCAGGTGTGACACCGTCACCCGTAAGATCGAACTCATACGTGTTGCCGTTGACGGTCACGAAGGAACCATCAGGTGGACGGGTCCCTGTGAATTCGAGCAGTCCTGTTGAACTATAGACATCAGATGTGTTGGTGCCCGCTGTTTGGTCCATGACCGTCGCAATCGTCATGCCCGTTGGGGGTTCAACACGCAAGTCCCATTGGTTACCACCCGCGGTGCGAATGTATTCCAAACTGACGTTGTTCGCATTACCGAGGCTGTTGAAGTACTGCACATCGGTTTTTTGATAACCAGCCTGAGTGGTGGACGTTGATAAGGTGCTGTCAAAGGTAACCGCACTTGACGGTAAGTTGGCACCGACGGCAACAGAAGTGGTCGCCGCAGCCGTACCACCAACACGGTTCAAGTTGATACTTTCCATATAATCAGTGGAAATGATGTTTTGGTTGGTGATGGAAAGATTTGTATTTGAGGGGACCACATTACCGCCGGCATCTGTTGGCCAACCTTGCAAATAGTACCCTTGAGAGTTTTTCAAAAACCCTTGGTCATCCTGAATAAAGGACCCCGCGCGGGTGTACAGGTATGGATCAGATACGCCTGGGGTATTGGCTTGGTTGACAACGAAGAACCCGTTGCCGGACATGGCAATATCAGTCGATGATGATGAGGATTGCAATAGACCCTGCACATCCGTGGATTGACGAGGTTTAGATTGCACACCACCCGCGGAATAGAAGGTCCCGGATGTTTGCTTGGTCACCAAGGTCTGGAAGTTGACCGAGGTGCCCTTGTAACCGATTGTACTCACGTTTGTGATGTTATCGGAGATGGCGCCCATGGCGCTCGATTGAGCCGTGAGCCCGGACACACCGGAAAATAACGCACCATACAAGCTCATTTTATCTCTCCTTCAGGTTTGCGGTCCATTTGACCGCTCTATTGCGTTTGTTAAAACTAATTATCATTAAGGAGCCGCAGCCGCTGCCGCTGCTGGGGCTTCTTGTACACTTAGAATATTTTCAAGCGAGGTTTCGACCGCGCCCATGGATAGTTTGACGTTGCCTTCTGCGGCTCCGGCACCCGTCACCCGGCCGAAAACGGTCTGGGCAACATTGATGAGGTTGCCTTCAGAGTCTTTGGCGTTGATGACTGCGGTGTAAGGTCCATCTGCGGCTTGGGTGCCATCAGATTTAAGACCATCCCATTGATAAATTTCTTTGCCAGCGTCCGTCCCAACAGAGGTGGTATAGACCGTACGTCCCAAGTGATCTTGGATGGTCAGTGTTGATTCAATGGCTTTGGATTCCAGATTGTAGGAGAACTTGGCAGCACCTTGATCAAGATTGAAGGCCGCACCCTTGGCTTCGATATCCGTTCCCAGATAGCTAACCATTGATCCAACTTGACTGGTTTGCTGCATGCTGACCAGTTTTTCCAAGTTAGAGTTCTGGTAAATCTGTTGCTCAACGCTGGCAAATTGAACCAACTGCGTGGTGAATTGGTTGGCGTCCATTGGCTCTAGGGGATCTTGGTTCTGAAGCTGCGTAACGAGCAGAGTCAGAAACTGATTTAGATCCTTGTCGAGCTTTTCTTGAGCCAGTTGAGCTTTTGTGGCGCCATCTAAGCCAGCCGTTGAGGCTCCGCCGCCGATTCCATCTAGGAGTGCCATGATCGAATTCCTTTACGCCGTGATGTCCACACGGTCATCTGTTATGATTTGCCGTTGCCCGGGCTGCATTGCGAGCAGCTCATCGAGCGTTGGTTCCATGATTGGCTCTGCTGGGGCTGATTTGCCTTGGGCCATTTCACGTTCACCGGCTTCGGCTCCGTTTTCGCCACGCATATTGAAGCTGAGATCGCCGGAGTTCAGGTTCAGCCCGGCTTCGCGCAAGGCCCGTTCCAATTCTCGTGAATCTTGTTTCAACATATCCATCGTGTCTTTGTTATCCGTACTGATCACGGCAGACACGCGGCCGTCTTGGCTCATTTCCAACTGCACTTCAACGCGGCCTAAGTGGGCTGGCTTTAATTGAATGCGGATTTTATCGATGCCATCACTGATGGCTTTGGAAATCTGGATCTTCACCTGCTCGGTTGCAGGTGTATGTGCTTGTTGATGAGGGGTCGGTGTTGGCTTTGCAGCCGCCTGTTGTGTTTGCTGTGTTTGTTGCGTTGCAGCGCCAGGGGTTGCAACTTGGGTCGAAGAAGTGCCTTCAGCACCACCGACTTTTGTCGTTTGAGTGGTCGTATTTGAAGCGGCGTTTTGTGCCGTTTTGGCTTCAGTTGCGTTGGCGGCAATCTTTGCCGCATCGGCTTGAGCCGCCTGGAACTGAGCTTGTTGTTGGTTTTGTCCTTGGGTATCTGCACCGGCTTGACCGCCTGAGTTATGGGTGCCGACGTTTTGGGCCTGCCCTTTGGCTGCAGCCTGTACGGTGGTGGGCGTTAGGCTTTCACCGTCCGCTTTAACATTGGCTTTTCCTGCCAAGCTTGCCAAGGGTTGGCTAACCAGTTCTTCAGATTGCTTGGTGACGTTCACATTAACGTTCAAAGGTTGGTTTGTTCCAACTTTTTTAGACAGATCAGCAGCTTGTTGCTGAGCTAGGGTTGGGCCTTTTTCAGCACCAGCTTGAGCATCGGCTCTTAAGTGAGTGTTTGCGGTATTTTTAGCCTGAGAAGCCGCACCCTTACCTTTGGATTTGGCGTCTTTGACAAGCAATTCAGGGCCTTCGGCGACGTCATCTGTGTTGGCCTGACCGGCCAAGGCATTCTGCCCGGCGTCAGGACCTTTTTGTGATTTTTGTTTTGTCCCTGAGGTATCCACGGCTGCTGCTTTAACCGTTTCTGCATTTTTGGGATCTTTTGTCAGGGCTTGAGCCACTTCGCCTGTGCTGACTTGCTGAACGGCGGCAACTTGACCTTCCGTTACGGCTGTTTCATTCGTGGCGTTGTTTTCCCCCGATTGTGCGGTTTGTCCTTCTGATCCATCCTCATTTGCGGAATGGTCGTTAGAAGGTTGTCCTTGAGCCGTATCGTCGTGTGATGTGTCATCACCGTGATCAGAAGGGGCATGTTCTTGATGGGTTTCACGTGGCGCATCCGTTGGGGCAACGTCTTCATGACGTGGAGCGTCCGTGCGAACTTCGGCAATTTTTTCGCGTTCGCGAGGCTCTAGTTTATCTTGGCGTTGAGCAGGTGCCGCAACATCGAGATCGTCGTCTTGAGGACTGGCTTTTGGGCGCATGTCTGGTTTTGACGCTAAACTGCTAATCAAAGAGTTTTTACCGCTTCCGGCAGTGAGGTTGCTTGCGAGCTTCATACGCTCAGCAACAGCCGCAGAAAAGTCCCCCATTAACTGAGAGGCACCTTCCGCATTGCTTTTTGCACCTGGGGCGGCATCAACATAATTCTTTTTTACGGTTGCGACATCCATTGGAACTTATCCTCAAGTTTTAAAATTACCTGGGACTATTCTTGCAACAGGTGTGCCAAGATCCTTAATTGCCTATATCATGTTGAAAGTATTGAATAATGTTAAAATTGGCAGCCGAATATTTAAGGGCTAATTCATTTCCCTAGGTTCTTTTTGCCCGTAAATACGGAAGATAGTGCCTAGTTTTCGGAGGGGCATGTTGGAACGTGCTAGCTGTTTTGGGGGGGCGGGCTTTACAATTAAAAAATTATTGAGGATTTTGTGTGTAAGGTTCGTTTTTGCTAAGTTAATTTGTGATCATGAATTTTATTTTGGTTATTAAAAATGTCTCAAACGAAAAATACAGAGCAACAAGAAGACTTACAGTCATTGCTTGAGGTGTTGTCAGGCGGCACTTCAACCTTGCCCCTTGATGCCTCTCAAGCGTTTTTAAATAAATACCCAGATTTTAGTGAGGGGTATTTTATTCTTGGCATCCAATCGTTTTTAGCAGGCTATGTCGGCGATGCGATTGAGATGATTGAAAAGGCCCATGTGATTGATCCGGGCGTGAGAGAATATGCCGAGGCTCTATCCAGCCTTTATTCTCTTTCTGGTCGTCTAAATGATGCTTTGTATTATGCGAAGATTATTAGCGTTACGCAGTCACATGAGGCTTTGGCCGCTCTTTTACCCCCACAATTGAAAGACTTTGTACAAGCGGCAGGTGAGGTTCAACCTCACCAAAACTATATTAATGCATCACTGGCTTATAATCGACGTGAGTTTGATTTGGTGATTGAAGAGTGCCAGCTTCAATTGAAGATGACACCTTCATACCTTCCGGTTCTTGAACTGTACGGTAAAACATTGATTGAAGTCGGTGAGTACGGCCCTGCGCTTCCTGCTTTGCAGGATGTGGTGATCTTAGACCCCAATTGCAGCGCCAGTGTTTATTTGTTATTGGCTGATGCTTTCTATCATTTGGCCCTTTATGAAAAGGCGCATCATTATATTAAAGAAGCCCTGCATCGTGGACCAGACTCAGTCGACATTATGGCAAAAGCCTATCAAATGCTTGCGAATATGCCATGCATGCAAGCGGCCAGCCAAGCGCTATTAGCAGATTTTAGGGAGTCTGTTTTCAGAGATAATCAACCTTATTATCCATACGTTCTTCCCGAGGGTGAAAAAATACATGTCGGGTTTTTAAGTGACAAATTTTACAATTGTGTTGAGGGGCGGGCTTTGAGTAGCTTGGTGACGAAACTTGATAATAGGGTTTTTAGAACATTTGGGTATATTCAAAATTATAATAGCGATAGCCTGACACAGGCCTTGAAGAATATGATGGAAAGTGCTCGAGAGAGCCATGATATAAATGACAAGACTCTTGCCCTAATCATGTCGCGGGACAGAATTGATATCTTGATCGACATGTGTGGTTTCGGGGATGGGCAACGGCTTTCTTTCATTGCTAAAAATCCTTGCGGTATACGCTTAAGCTGGTTGGCTCAGCCTCACGGTGGTGGACAGCCCGGTGTGCAATACGTTTTGACGGATGACAGTACGAACGAATCACAGACGCAGCTTTTGGGCAAGGACCAAGGTTGTTTGCACATTTCTCCTCCATTGTTTGCCCATGCGCCGATAAAAGGTTACGGAGATGTTGCGCCTTCTCCTTTGGAAAAAAATAAGGCCCTAACATTTGGGGTTCAGTTGGATTTGCGTGCTTTTGTCGAACATGGGGCTTTGTACAAAAAACTGCTGGATAGCATTCCGGGATCAAAGCTGTGTATTTCGATTGGTTCAGATATTTCCGACATGACAATTGGTCGTCTGAATGAAATTTTTGCACCGTTTGATTTGTTGGAAAAAATAGAACTTAGCGCCCCTGATGATGAAGAGCGTTTGGGCGGCTTCTTTGATCAAGTTGATATTTATCTGCCGTCTATTTTTGAAGACATAAGCCGACTTGAAGAAGCTTTGTATATGGGGGTGCCGTGCATTTTGAAGGTTGATCAAAGCGAGCAACGTGTGAATTATGCCAGTACTGTTTTGAGAGCTATTGGCTCATCATCATGGGTCTGTGACTTTGATGATGATGTCGTGAAGACCGTTCAGGTCATCATCGCTGACCCTGAAAAGCTGAAAATGCACCGTGCGACGTTGCGCGAACAAATTGAACAGTCAGAGCTGATGAATATGGACCATTTTGTCATGGGCCTCCAAAGAAAATTAATTGAACAATTTGGCGGTCATTTTTCTCAAAAAGGTGAGCAATGATGGTGAAAAGAGACGAACTGTTTGAAAGCAATTTGAGCTTTTTTAAAGAGATTCAGCCTCCTCTTTATGAACGCCTGTCTGAACATGAGCCATTGGCCTCATTGGTGTTTGATGATGATGATGATCCAGATGTTGAATTTCAAGGCATGAGACTTTATGGCATGGGGGCTAAAAGACATGCTGAATTACAGTGTAAGAAGTTTTGGCAAAATCCTGAAGTCGTCTCAACCGCTCCTATTACGTCCAATTCCGTAGATACAGAAGCCGGTCAAGTTCTCTATAACACCTTGAAATTTGCTCAAGACAATAACATCACATTTAATGAAAAGAGGACGACACATACGGCATTCCATTTGGTCATTTTGGGTGTGGGGCTGGGGCAACACATTGTATCTTTGCTTGAAGAGACGCGGGCTCGTAACGTTATTATCGTCGAACCCAATTTTGAATTTCTATATCAATCTATGTATGTCTTCGATTGGGCAAAAGAACTCGGCAACGTTATTCAAGATGGTGGAAAGGTACACTTGTTAACTGAAGCGTCACCTCAAGTGTTAATTTTAGATATGAGAGCCCTTTATACCGAAGCCGGACGATCGTGTTTTGACGGGCTTACGGTCTATAAGCATTACGAAAACTCGGCCTTTGATGCCGTTATAAATTTTTTGGTTACAGAAGGCGATATGCTGTTTTCAGGTCTTGGCTTCTTTGAAGATGAACTCAACATGATCGCCAATACATATAACAATCTTAAGAGCGGAAAGGAGAAGGTGTTTTTTGCCACCACAGATCAAAAGACCTTTCCAGTGTTCGTTGTTGGTTCCGGTGCATCGTTGGATGATTCATTTGAGGTCATTCGAAAGAATGCGCATAAGGCGATTGTGATTTCTTGCGGCACGGCATTATTACCTTTGTTGCGCAATGGAATTAAGCCCGATTTTCATGCTGAGTTGGAGCGCAGTAAGTTCCAAATGGAAATTCCAGAAGTGGTTTCAAGGGAATTTGATTTATCTGATATTTGGTTGGTTGGATCCTCAACGCTTGTCCCTGGCGTTAAAAAGGTTTTCCAAAAGCGAATTTATTTTTTCCGACATCTGCTTAGCTCGTTTCCAGCATTTTCAGGGCATTTGAATAATTGCTTGCGTTTCCCTTCACCAACAGTTGGAAATACAGGGCTTAGTTTTGCTCAAGATAATGGTTTCAGGACTATCTATATGTTTGGTATGGATCTCGGTTTTTCTAATTCGCATTCTCATCATTCGGCGGATTCCATATATCATAAAAAGGGTGGGGGGTACGAAGTGCCAGTCATAGAGGGAGGTCGTTCTGCACGAGGGAACTTTGGCGGCTCGGTAAGGACAACACATGTTTTGCACTGGTCGCGTGATACCATTGAGATTTCCATGAAACATTCATCGATGGGGTATCGGTACTTTAACTGTAGTGACGGCGCTTTTGTTGAGGGCACCGTGCCGATGTTGCCTGAATTCGTTGATCTACCAGAATTTGACGAGCCAAAGGACGTCTACCTTGAACGATTGATCAATAATTATCCAACCTATAGTAAAGCTGATTTTGATTCCCATTGGCAAGATGGTCAAATTATTAAATCTGTTAGAGAGAAGGCAGATAAATTCATTCAGTGCATTCGTGAAAATGAGGACTTAAGTACGAAAAAGTACATTAGTGTTCTTATGGAGATGGCTAATCCTCATAAGTACGATGATGCTGCGACAATGGTCTTGCAAGGGACATTGTTCCAGATGCTGATTGTCGGTGAATACTATTTGGATCGGATTGAGCAAGAAGATAAAAAAGATAAGCTGATGGCATACGTGAGAGACGAGTATTGCCAACTTTTAGATCAGTTGTGCGATATCGTTGATGATGAGCTTACGGCCCTTCAAAATACGGGAAAACTTGCGACCCGAGAAACCGTTTGGGAATAAGTTATTGTTTGTAAAGCTAAAGGATTTATTTTTTATGACTTGCGTTTCGTAAAAGCATTGCCTATAATTAGTTATTCTCAGTTGAATAGAAGATTCGATTGGGCGCGGCAGAAAGAATTCTGCCTTACATAAACAGACTCTAGAAAAGAGGATTTTTCATTATGGCAAACGTCACACTCTCAGCTGCCGTCCGAGGTAGCCTACTTTCCCTTCAAAACACAACCAAACTGATTGAGCAAACGCAGGGCCGTTTGTCAACGGGTCTTAAAGTTGCGTCAGCGATTGATGATCCGGTTGCGTTTTTCCAAGCCAAAACCCTAACCGATCGCGCATTTGACTTTACCGAAAAGAAAGATGGCATCGATCAAGGTATTAGTACAGTTACCGCGGCTATTGATGGCTTGAATGCTGTTGAAAGCTTGGTTCGTCAGCTTAAAGGTGTTGCGCAAAGTATGAAATCAGCAACTGGTACCCAGTTCACTGATCTTATCACGCAATATAATGACCTTCGTAGCCAAGTTGATCTGCTCACCGCAGATGCAACATATCAAGGTACAAACTTGATTAACGGTACAGGCCAAACACTCACAACAGAATTCTCTGATATCTCAACTTCTAAGCTTGCGATCAGTTCTGTTGACGTTACGGCAAACGGTATTGATGTTAACGCTGTGAGCAAGTCTCTCACAACGGCTAATGTCATTAACGTAAATTATGCTGATGTTGCCGCAACGACAAACCTGTCAGCAGGTGGTACAACGGCCTCAATCACATACATCGGTCCAGATGTTACGATTACGACAGCTTCTTCAGCACAAACCATCACTTATGGCGGTGTTACCTTCACAACAACTGCTCTTACAGCTGGTGCTTCATCTATCAGTCTCGTTTCCGGTACAGCTTATTCCTTATCCCTAGCGTCCTCAGGCACATCCACTTCATTGTCTGGAACAACATTGACTGTTGCACATGCTGGCGTGAGTGTTGGTGGTGCAGGTGTATCCATTGCGGCTCAAGATGGTCGTACATACGTTACAGAAAGCAACAGTGCTGTTATTGATCTTGCGATCACTGACTTAACCTCTGCTTTGACATCGTTGCGCTCAAGTGCTTCTTCACTGGGTTCAAACGTTGCTCTTCTCCAAACACGTCTCGACTTTACAGCGAAGTATGTTGATACGTTGGAAACTGGTGGTTCTAAATTGACATTGGCAGATATCAACGGTGAAGGTGCTAACTTGCTTGCCCTTCAAACCCGTCAACAATTGGGTATCCAAGCGTTGTCCTTTGCTGGTCAAGCTGAACAATCTGTTTTGGGCTTGTTCCGTTAATCAAGCATTTGGTTCTGAGTTTTTTAAACTCATCCACTTTTGGAAAAGCCCCGCAGCGATGCGGGGCTTTTTTATTTGGTAAAAGTTATGTTTAACTTTGTTCATGATCGTATGATGATTTTCGAATTTGGGAAATATTAATGCAAACTGATCTACATCCGCTGATGCTGTATAGCTGTTTTCATTTGAATCTAGCGTTTTCGTCCATTGAAGGTCGAGAACGCAGCCGGGTTCTTGATCAGTGCTATTGGCCGTTGTTGAAAATAGTTAATAAACTTAAATTGCAAGTGGGTATTGAAGCAAATGCATCTACGCTGGAAATGATTCATGAAATTGATCCGTCATGGATCGATTATATGCGTGCGTTAATCGATCAAGGATTGGTCGAAGTTATAGGAAGTGGCTTTGTTCAGCTTATCGGCCCACTTGTCCCGGTCGAGGTTAATCGCGCAAATCTTCGCATCGGAAATGAAATTTATAAAGAGATGTTTGGCGTGTGCCCAACAATTGCACTTGTGAATGAACAAGCTTATTCACCTGGTTTAATCCCTTTGTATAGAGAAGCAGGATACGAAGCCATTATCATGGATTGGGCTAATCCCTTTACGCATCACGATGATTGGGATGCTCAGTGGCTTTATGCGCCCCAAAATGTTCTTGGCGCAGATGGCTCAACTATGAACATCTTATGGAATGATTCAATACCCTTTCAGAAATTTCAGAGATACGTCTACGAAGTCATCTCGCTTGAATATTATCTATCCTATTTGTCCGAACATCTTTCTACAGGTATTAGAGCATTTCCAATTTATGGAAATGACATTGAAGTTTTCGATTTCAGACCAAACAGATATCGAAATGAAGAAAAAGAAAGCGGTAAAGAATGGGAGCGTATTGGAGAACTCTTCGCAGCTTTGATCGAAGATCCACGATTTGATTTTGTGTCACCGTCAAATGTTTTGAAAAGTGTTACAAATGGACAACACGTTTTGTCCCTTGAAAGTCCAAATGATCCAGTTCCCGTAAAAAAACAGCCAAAATACAACATTACGCGTTGGGCAGTTAGTGGACGAGATGATATTTGGGCAAACACGGCTTGTTGGCGCCTTTATCAACAAATGATAACCGATGGCGTTTCATCGAATGAACAGTGGAAGAGCATCTGTTTAAAATGGCGAAGCGATTATCGTACCCATATTACCGAAACGCGCTGGAATATGTTTGCTTGGGATGTATCCGATTCTCTTCATAATCACCTACAAGTTGAGCCTCCTATTGAGGATGATTATCTGCCGTTTATTGAAGGTGTAAATAATTTAGAGAATTTTTTTCCATTCGAAATATCAAGAAATCATAACTTTCTTTTGATTAAAACGAAAACCAGCGAAATCAATTTAAATTTACGTAGGGGCATGGCCATCCAGTCATATGTGGTCCCCAAAATGGGAAG
>Ga0316189_10004767_pt1 | contig 13005 bp, 1 predicted proteins | sample LowCovwburrow_MG_FD_204930 | JGI IMG/M metagenome (GOLD analysis project Ga0316189, IMG submission 204930) | Coastal sediment microbial communities from Maine, United States - Lowes Cove worm burrow | ecosystem: Environmental > Aquatic > Marine > Coastal > Sediment | place: USA: Maine... | reverse complement strand
CCGGCTGGCCCGCTTGGCCAGGATGCCATCGACGCACTGATGAACCAACAAGCCGCTCCGGCCGAACCGGCTGGCCCGCTTGGCCAGGATGCCATCGACGCGCTGATGAACCAACAAGCCGCACCAGCCGAACCGGCTGGCCCGCTTGGCCAGGATGCTATCGACGCGCTGATGAACCAACAAGCCGCACCTGCCGAACCGGCTGGCCCGCTTGGCCAGGATGCCATCGACGCGTTGATGGCCCAGCAAGGGGCTCCGCCCGTGGCTTCAGGTCCACTCGATCAAAGTGCGATCAACGCGCTGATGGCCCAACAAGGCGCTCCTCCCGTACCCACTGGCCCGCTAGATCAAAGCGCGATCGACGCGCTGATGTCAGAGCAAAGAGCCCCGTCTGCGGCTACGCTCGCAGAATTGCCAGCAGAGCTGGATCAGGCCGGCATCGACGCATTATTCTCCGGAAAAACGCCGACGCCTCCTGCTGTTGGTGCCAAGCTCGATCAGGGCTCAATTGATTCACTTTTCAACCAACCGTCTGGCCATGCGCCCCCACCTTCCGATCCAAGGACGCCTAAACCTCTTCGGTCATTGGTTCCCAGCAGTAAACAGTTGCCCAACGCCTTAGGCGCACCAACGCTTAGTTTGGCCGATTTTCAAGGTGGCAAAGTCCTGCGTACCAGAAGGAACCCTAAGATAACCGGCATCAGAACCAAAAACCTTTTCACGGCGAATGAGGTTGCCGTTCAAGATTCCGCCCTTGATGCAATTGAGAGGCTCTTTGCTTTGGCTCGTTCTTTCCGTGAAGCTCAGTCAGAAAAAAAATATAATGATATTGTCTCTGTCTCAAACAAATTTGGCAACGATACCACCATTTCGCTTACTCGCAACGATGCCAAACCAATCATGATCAAAGTGAACGGGATTCCGACGCTTAATAGTTTTCGAAAATTTGTGCCAAGCGACCAGACATTTCTGGTCGACCGCTTCATCCTCAATGAAGGGCCGCTGTGCAAGCGCTGGGTCGATTGGTTCTCCGTCAACTACGACCCCGAAACCTTGCAGAACTTAAGTGCAATTGGTTGAACCTGTTGGGTTTGGCGTTGGCTCCGTCAACTCAGTTATCTTCTTCCTTCCTTCTCGATTCACGCGCAATGAACAAAATAAACAGGCCTTCGGGTGGTTTCTATTTCTTCCTTTGGGGAAGGAAGATGCACTAATTCACTCGCATGCATGTAATTGAGCTTGCTATTGGTATGGGGAGTTGTACTAAAATTTAGTGAGAAAACTCACATAGGAGCCGTTTCTCCCATTGTCACACTACGAACCAAGAGTTCCTTTGCCCACGAGGACCATACATGAACGATGAGAAACAGTCTGAAATCAATGAGAATGATATTGCGATAGTGGGTATAGGCCTTCGCTTCCCTGGTGCGCGAACACCAGACACCTTTTGGGAAAACCTATGTGACGGTGTGGAATCAGTTACATTTCACGACGAGAAATCGCTGTTGGCTGCGGGTGTTTCAGCCAAGGCGCTGGCCAACCCTCACTACATCAGAGCAGGTGTTGTCTTGGAGGGCATGGATGAATTTGATCCTGAATTCTTTGGATTAGGCCCCAAAGAAGGGGCGATCATGGACCCTCAGCACAGACAATTCCTTTCGGCATCTTGGGAAGCGCTTGAGGATGCGGGCCACCCACCGGAGACTTTTGACGGATCAATTGGTGTCTTTGCCGGTTGTGGCATGGCTGCCTATTTTCCATTTAACGTGCTCACCAACGAGGACCTGCTTGCCTCTCAAGGTTTTTTCCTGCTTCGCCACACGGGCAATGACAAAGACTTTCTTTCCACCCGCCTGTCTTACGCATTAAACCTGACAGGCCCCTCCATGAGTGTTCAAACCGCTTGCTCGACTTCCTTGGTCGCAACCCATATTGCTTGCCAGAGTTTGCTTAATTTCGAATGCGATCTGGCCCTGGCTGGTGGTGTAACTGTCGATATTCCTCACGGTCGCGGTTATTTTTTCAAGGAAGGGGAAATCCTCTCTCCAGATGGTCATTGTCGGCCCTTCGATCACCGGGCGCGCGGGACCATCTTCGGCAGTGGGGCAGGTGTGGTTGTGTTGCGTCGCCTTGAAGACGCCTTGGAGGGCGGTGACCGCATTTATGCTGTTGTAAAGGGCTCTGCTATTAACAACGATGGTTCGGGCAAGGTGAGCTACCTGGCCCCCAGTGTGGATGGGCAGGCAGCCGCCGTAGTTGAGGCCCTTGAAGTCGCCGGCCTTGATGCCGACGCGATCAGTTATGTGGAGTGCCATGGCACTGGAACTGCGGTTGGTGACCCGATCGAGGTAACCGCGCTCACGCGCGCCTTCAGGGAGACCACGGAAGATCAGGGTTATTGTGCGCTTGCATCGCTCAAGAGCAACATCGGGCACCTGGACACTGCGGCGGGAATTGCCAGCCTTATCAAGGTCTCCCTCAGTTTGTACCACGAGAAGATTCCCGCCAGTTTGAACTACGAGAAACCCAACCCTGCCATCGATTTCTCCGCTAGCCCTTTCTATGTAAACGACAAGCTTCGCGATTGGCCGCGCAGTGATACACCACGACGGGCCGGAATCAACTCACTCGGCGTGGGCGGCACCAATGCCCACCTCATCCTGGAAGAGGCACCCCAGCCACGCGAATCATTGGCCAACAAGGGCGAATGGCATGTCATGCATCTCTCCGCCCGTAGCCGAAGCACTCTCGACCAGACCTGCAACAGGCTGGCCGCCTTCTTCCGGACCAATCCCCAGGTCAATTTGGCCGATGTTGCCCAAACCCTGCGCATCGGCCGACACGCTTTTGAACATCGCCGTGTCTTCGCCTGCCAGGAGCCTGAAGAAGCAGCAGAACTCCTCGAAAAACGCGATCCACGTCGGCTCTTCACGCATCAGGCCGGACCATCAGAAGCTCCGGTTGTTTTTCTTCTGCCAGGCGGCGGCGTTCAGTATGCCGATATGAGTGCGGGGCTCTATAAAACCGAGCGTACCTTCCGCGAGTGGGTAGACCGCGGCTTGAAACATTTGAGCACTCTTGTTAAAGAAGACCTGAGAAGTCTGCTCTACCCTGTGCCGGAAGCAAAGGAAGAGGCCGAAGAGAAACTGAAACGACCCAGTCTGCAGTTGCCGCTCTTGTTCCTGGTGGAATACGCGCTGGCCAAGCTCTGGCAGGAGCGCGGCGTGGAGCCCGAGGCCCTTTTGGGACATAGCCTGGGCGAGAATACTGCGGGCTGTCTGGCCGAAGTATTTTCTTTCGAAGATGGGCTGGGTCTGGTTGCCTTGCGGGGGCGTTTGTTTGAAACGCTTCCCACCGGCGGCATGCTCAGTATTGCCATTTCGGTTGCTGCTCTGGAGCCGCTGCTTCCTCCCGGGTTGGATCTGGCCGTGGTCAATGGCGCAGAGGCCGCAGTAGTCTCAGGTCCAGTGGAACCGCTCAACCAGTTTGCGGCAGTACTCGAAGAACGGGAGATCGAATTTCGCCATATCCCCATCACTGTGGCAGCCCATTCCCGCATGTTGGATTCGATTCTCGCTGAGTTTGGCGCCTACCTACGCAAGATCCGGTTGCTGCCACCCAAAATCCCGATTCTCTCCAATCGGTCCGGCACCTGGCTGACGGAAAGCGAAGCCACCGATCCGGATTACTGGGTCGGCCACCTGCGCCAAACAGTCCGGTTCGACAAGTGTCTCGATACCCTGTTGGCCCGTGAAGGCAAAATTCTGCTTGAGGTGGGCCCAGGCCAGGTGCTTAGTTCCCTGGCTCGCGGCCACGCTGGCAGCAAGCAAGCGCGGGGTTTTATTCCGTCCCTGCGCCACCGCGACGACCCGATTGCAGACAATGTCTACTTTCTGACATCCTACGGCCGCTTGTGGGCTTGTGGCAACCCCAGCAACACAGAAGAGGCCCCCCGCCACCACATCAGCCTGCCGACCTATCCGTTTAGCGAACGATCCTATTGGATCGAACCCGTTGCGCCAAAGGTCAGTGCCGCCCCAGAACCCGAACTCAAGCGTCTGGATCGCGACGATTGGTTCTACGTGCCCGAATGGAAGCAGACCTCCTCTACTTCCGGCGGCACCGATGCCCTAGAGACCTGGTTGGTTTTTCAGGACGAGATCGGCATCGGCAAACGCCTTATAGAGCGTCTTACGCAGGCCGGCCACCAGGTGGTCAGCGTCAAGGAAGGCGATTCTTTCCGCCAGGATTCGGACAAGAGTTATGTGCTCTCTCCGGAAAAAGGAGACCCTCAGTACGCCTCTCTGATTCGTGAACTTGTCAATAATGGCCTGGCGCCAACACGGGTGCTCCACCTATGGGGCCTCACCGGCGACGAGTCTTTCCGACCTGGGTCGAGCTTCTTCCATCGCAATCAGGAACGGGGCTTCTACAGTCTGTTCTTTCTGGCCAAAGCCCTGGCAGAAGAATCACCCAGCACGGATATCCACTACATTATCATGGCCAACGGCCTGTTCCAACTCGAGCACGAGGGCGTCATCTATCCCGAGAAAGCGACCATTCTCGGACCCAGCAAGGTCATTCCGCGCGAGTTCCCAGGCGCTACCTGTGTGGTTGCTGATGTGCAGGCCCCCGCCATTCGGACAGACCTTTTGGGCCGCAAGAAGCTGCCCGCGATTCCCGATCAACTGATCAACGATCTCTATGGAGAGCTTAAGGCAAAACCCTGGAACGCTTGCTTGCTGCTTCGCGATAAACATCGTTACCTACGCAGTTACCGAAAATGGACCCCCAAAGATGCTTCTGAGGCGACCCCGCTGCGCGCTGGCGGGACCTATCTGATCACCGGCGGTTTGGGCGGCCTGGGCATGGCTCTAGCAACCTACCTGGCGAAATCCCATTCGGCCAACCTCGTTTTGGTGGGCCGAACCCAGTGGCCGGCTCGCGAGGATTGGGAGGCCTGGTTGACCGGCCATGCCGCCGAGAATCGCGTATGTGTTGGCATTCGCCAGGTGAAAGAGCTGGAGTCAATGGGTGGCCAGGTTCTGGTTCAGACTGCCGATGTGACCGATTTGGAGGGCATGGGAGCCGTCGTTGCCAAGAGTCGTGCACATTTTGGTGAGATCCATGGGGTCTTCCACGTGGCCGGCCTGATTGAGGACGCGCCCATCCAGGTAAAAAACCAATCTGTGATCGAGGCCGTGTTTGGTCCAAAACTTCACGGAACGCTTGTACTCGACCAGTTGTTCTCCTCAATTAAATTGGACTTTATCGTGCTCTATTCTTCTACGAGTACGGTTGCCTCTCTTGCCGGTCAGGTGGACTATGTAGCTGCCAACGAATTTCTCAACGCCTATGCGCGTGGGAAGAATGGGCGGCGTGGAAAAGCCCGGGTTCTGTCCGTAGCCTGGGGCCCCTGGAACGAGGTCGGCATGGCTTCCAACCTGTTGGATAAAATGCAGCGCGGCGCTGGTGCCACGCCACAACCCTCATCGATTGATCATCCCATTCTGCAAATGAACACCACCGATGCCTATGCCTTCTCGGTCCTGTCGGGCCAGATCTCGGCGAAAATGCACTGGGTGCTCGACGGTCATCGTACCGCCAAGGGCCAGGCGGTCTTACCGGGCACCGGATACCTGGAACTGGCTCGTGCGGCCCTGAAGGTTCAGGGTGAGACCCGACCCTTCGAAGTGCGCGATCTGGTATTCATGCGTCCCCTTTTTGTCGGCGACGAAGAGGAGAAGACCCTGCGGGTCAAGCTGTTGCCCGAACAAGACGGTTATCGTTTTACCATTCAAAGCGCCTATCGTCATCCGAATGCCCGACTGGGCTGGCAAACCCATGCGGAATCGGGCCTGATGCCCTGTGGCCCTTCCACCACGAAGCTTGACACCGTCGCCGAAATCCTGGCCCGTTGTACCAGGTCCAGTGCGAAGGATCCCGAGGGGATCCGCACGGGACAGTGGCGACACATGCATTTCGGCGATCGCTGGAAGGTTCTGCGTGAGATCCACCTGGGTGATGGCGAAGCCATGGCTCTGCTGGAATTACCACAAGCCTTCCACGGCGAAGAGAAACACTTTACCCTGCACCCCGCCATGCTGGACATGGCCACCGGTTATCCCATGGATCTGATCCAGGGGTACGATGCGGATGAAGGCCTCTGGGTGCCGCTTTCTTACAAGAGCGTGCACATGTACGCTGACTTGCCGAAGAAGTGCTGGAGCTGGGCTCAGACCAAAGGTCAGCTCAGCGCGGAGGGCGGTGTCGCACTTTTCGATATCACCATCATGACCGAGGACGGTAGCATTGTTCTTGAAATAGAAGGTTTTGCCATCAAGAAACTGGGTGGAGAAGGTTTTTCCATGCCAGCGCCACCGCTACCGGTTGAGTTGGAGCTGGATCCGGAGATCTCGGATGGTACCCAACCCCTGGGTGAAGCGGGCCAGAGATTGCGCAACATGGTGGCCATGGGCATCAAACCCGATGAGGGTCCAGCCGTGCTAGCGACTCTGCTGCGCTCGAACCCGGGCTCCGAGGTTGTGGCTACGCCCATCGATCTTGAAACCCTACGCGCCCAGTCAGAGGTTGAGGTCAAAGTGGACGGACCTGCACGCAATCTCTTTTCCCGACCGGAATTGGACGGGGAGTATGCAGCTCCTGAAAACGAAATTGAGCGCACGCTTGTCGATCTCTGGCAGGAAATGCTGGGCATTGAAGGTATTGGGGTTGAAGACAGTTTCTTTGAACTGGGCGGCCACTCGTTAATCGCGGTGAGGCTCTTTGCCCGTGTCAAGCAGGTCTACCACGTTGAATTCCCCATGTCGATTCTGTTCGAAGCGCCAACCGTGCGCCTCTACGCGGAAATGATCAGTGAGGCCACAAAACAAGACGAAGACGGCGCCACACCAGAGGTTCGCAAGCGACACACCCACCTGGTGGCCATGCATACTGGGAAGCCAGGACCCAAGACGCCGTTCTTCTTGGTGGCGGGCATGTTCGGCAATGTGCTGAACCTGCGCCACCTGGCCCACCTGATAGCCACGGATCGACCTTTTTATGGACTGCAGGCCCGAGGTCTTTACGGTGACGACGAACCCCATCGACGGTTTGAAGATATGGCCACCGATTACATTGCCGAGATTCGCACGGTCCAAAAAAGGGGACCTTACCTGCTTGGCGGGTTTTCCGGAGGCGGCATCACCGCAATCGAGATGGCGCGCCAGCTCTTCGAGGCCGGTGAGGAGGTCAGTCTGCTGGCATTGCTCGACACACCACTTCCCATGCGACCCACCTTGCAACGCACCGATAAGTTGAAGATCCACTTTCAGCGCCTACGCGAAGACAAGCTGTCTTATATATGGGAATGGGCGCGCAACCGCATTGCCTGGGAACTCAAGCAGCGCGGTTATGGGGAAGACGTGCTCCATCGCGAAGAGTCTGGAACCGGCGAGTTTCATTCCAAGGAAATTGAAATGGGGTTCCGGGAGGCCTGCGAACACTACAAAACACCAAACCTGCCCTGTAAGTTGACACTGTTCCGGCCCTTTCTCGACAAACGCTTCAAGGTGGGCCCGGATCGCTGGGTGAGCAGTGAGAAGGAGTTTGTCTTCGCAGACAATGCCTGGGCACCATACTGTAAGGAAGTGGAAATCCATGAGGTACCCGGCGACCACGACGGCATGGTTCTGGAGCCGAATGTCCGAGCTCTGGCCAGCCATCTGGCCGACTGCATTATGCGCTCGGAAGCGGGTACATGATTGAGGCTGTCACAAGCAGCCGTTGCCCCTTTCCTGTATTCCGATTACTCCTGGTCTGGAAATTTCCGAACGATCAAAGCTGAACTCGCGTCATCTACCTTGAAAAACAAAATCACGAAGTTTATGACATCTGGGGGGTTGACCCTTCAGGCGTTTATATGGCCCACGTCCATGGCTCTTCCTTTGGTATTCTCGCGCAGAGGGAGCACCATCACGAAGGTTGCGCCCTTGTCTACGCCATCGCTGAACACCTTTAAACTACCGCCCATCTCCGTGGCCGCATTGGCCGCGTTGTGCAGGCCAAATCCATGGCCATCTTTGTGGGTGGTAAACCCGTATGAAAAGATTTCGGTCACCAGCTTGTTGTCGATACCCATACCATTATCGGTGATCGAGAAAACCACCTTGCCTGCCGCGCCCAGCTTCAGTCCAACTGTCAAGATTGACGGACGACCCGTTTCTGCCATAGCCTGGCCCGCATTTTTGATCAGATTGACGAGGATTTGTAGAACCTTGTGTTTCTCAACTAGGAAGCTGGGCATCTCCTCGTATTCTCGGTGGATGCTCACTTTCCTTTCGGGAAGTCCCAGACCACTTATGCGGATTGCGTCTTCCAAGAGTTCGCTGGGCTCGATCGGCTCGAGAACCGCAACCATTTTCGCCTGGTCTTGTTGGGCCCGAATAACCTCGATGGCATGGGACACATGCGACGTCATTCGCGCCACTTCCTTCTGGGCCTTATCCTGCTCTTTTCCAAGGCGCTCAGCTAACTTCTCCATGAATTCGGGCAGAATTTTCCCCTTGGGGTCCTTCGTAAAAAAGTGGGCCAGATCAATTTCCGGGTCCTTGAATATCCCGACTACGCGGCCCAATTGATTCAGCTTGGAATTGTTGAGGTGTTCGGCAAGCGTGGCAACCGAGATGGTGATTGAATTGAGCACATTACCCACATTGTGCAATACGCCGATCGCGACTTCTGTCATGCCCGCGCGACGGGCAGATTCCAACAATGCGCCTTGCACTTCGACCAATTCTTTCTGGGTCTTGATGCGATCTTCTATTTCCTGAGTGAGCTGTTTGTTGGCCTGCTGTAATTCAAGGGTTCGTTCGTCAACGCGGTCTTCCAGATCGCGGGCCAGCTGCTCACGCTCGTCATAGAGGCTGGCATTCTCAATGGAAATGGCGGCCTGAGCCGTAATGGTACGCAGAATTTCGATCCGGTCCTCGCTGAAGGCATTGCTGACAAGGTTGTTCTCCAAGTAGAGTAAACCGATTAACTTGTTCTGCTGGACAATTGGCAGAACCAACACGGAACGTGCGTGCGTGGCCACCACATAAGGATCTTTTTTAAACAAGCCCTCACGTGAGGCATCACCCAACACAAGAGGTTTTAGGGTGCGTTTGGCGTAAGTGATGATGGAAAGGGGGATGGGTGAGCCCTCGTCTACCGGTTTTTCATGGGCCACCCGAGAGAAACGTCCGTCCACCGAACTCTCACCCTCGATCCACAGTTCATCGGTTGTTTTGAGCAGGAGAACTCCACGTCGCGCACCGGCATTCTCCATGGTGCAGCCCATAACTCGTTCAAGTACCTTGCCCAAACGAACCTCTTGAGAGATGGCGAGCGAACTTTGCAGGACCGTTTCCAGGTCGAGCAGGCCTTTGTCCATCACCTCGGATGCACGTTCCTTATGGGCGGCCTCAAGGCGATTTTCCGAATCGGACGGGTCGCGCAAAAAAGTGCCGTAGAGGGCCCTGACCTGAGCCGCCTTGGCGCGTGCGCCCCAAGACTTGTAGGCGGTGAGCGAGGAATGGATAAAGTTAGACGCATCCAGCGGTAATCCCTCCGCAATCGACAGGGTGGCGCGACGTTCCTCGATCAAGCCACGCAAACACAGGAAAGCTTCCTGGGCTGCCTTTTGGGAAGCAGTCGCGTAGAAATGGAATGCCTGGGCCGGATTGCCCGTGATCCGTGCTCTTTCCGCTTCGAGAAGGTGGTAACGGACAGAGAAATTCTCGTCCGCCTTGGCCGACCACTTCTTGAAGAACATAAGCGCACGATCGATAACACTCAGGAAATACGTCCTTCTCTCGGCGGGGGCATCCGGGAATAGGGCGGCGGCCGATAATCCGTAGAAAAGGGTGTTCTCTGTTTCACTTTGCCCGCCTAGAGTGGCTTTTACGACCGTTTTAGAGGTCAATTCCACGAGTTCGAAAGCTTCCTTATAGCGACCAAACAAATACAGTGCGCACGCCACATGTGGCGCACAAAAAAAGAACGGCATGCGGAAGTGTCGATCGCGCAGTTGATTGAGGTGGAAGGGATCCTTGGAGTTCTCCTTCTCGATGGCGCGACGCATCTTGTCACTGTGAAGATAGGTCGCCACCCTCTCCAGACAGGAACCACCCGCCTTGAATTCGGCAACCCCCCAAAGATCACCCTGAGCATTCACTTTCTGGGCCTCTTCGATCAACTCACCCAGGTACCCATCACTCATGAATCGATAGGTCCAATAAAACACGGTTGCATAAGCGGAGAACTGGGAGTCGCCGATCTTTTCGGCCTCTTTGGCCGTTCCGGCCAGAGCCGTGGCGCAATCTCTATAGGGAATGAACCAGGGCCGAACAAAGGCATTGAGGTAGAACATGACCCGATAATTGAACTGGGAATAGCCATACCGTTTCTGCAGAATCATCATCATTTCGCTGAAGGCAATCGACTCCTTGATTGAACTCTGGGTGCGCGTCATTAGCGCATTAAACAAGGTTAAGGCCAAGGGAGAATAGACCTGGTGACCGCGCGAAAAAACCTGTTTGGCCATATAGAGAATGAGGTAACTGGTATAGCGAGCAGAAGATGTATAGGCCGGATTCACCATCTCCACCAGAATACGCATACGGGCCAGGAACTGAGGGTCGCCCGTTTCTTTCAAAGACACCAGTTTCTTGCCACGGCAGCGGAAAAAAGCCAGCTGGGTGGCCAGATATTGCAAATAGAGTTGCCACTTGGACACCCGAATCGGGATTGGGCCGCCCAGTTTGGCGAGTCCATTGACCCCTTCGCGTAAACCGCGAATGGGTTGTCCGGTCAGATTATAAACGGAAATAAGATGTGCCACCACGCGTGCATAGTGAATCTGAGTCAGCTCGCATTCCAGTAGAGCCCTGAACTGATCGGTGGCCCGACTGTAATCCCCCATTAAGAAAGTGCTTTTTGCCTGGCCCAGATTCAGCCCAAACATGAGGTCGTAATCTTTTTCCCAGGTGGTCGCATCGGCCAACGTCAGTCCAGCCGTTAAATAGGTCTTGGCTTCAGCGAGGCGACCTGCTTTAACAGCGGCGCGCGCAGCCCTCAGGTTCAGGCGAGCGAGGTTCAGCCGTTCCTTTCCTTTGATAAACACAATGCCATGGTTGAGGTGTGAGACAATGCTGAAGAGATCGCGCTCGATTTCGCCTTCATCGGACTTCGCCAACTTGAGCTGGCCAATATGGTAGTGGAGGCGCGCCTCTTCCTCTTCCGTGGTGAGGCCAAGTGAAGCCTCATAAATGCGCTCATGGGAAAAACGATAAACATCGCCATGGGGCGAGATCAGACCCTCGAAGGTCAGCGCGTAGAGATCCAGAAGGACCTCGGGTTGGGCCATTTCCGCGACCGCACACAGGGTACTCAGGTCGAATCGGCGACCAATACATGCTGCCAATTTAAGCACATGCAAGGTTCGTTCGGGCAGATTGATGATCTTCTCGGTCATAATGCCTACGATATCATCAGGAATCCCCGCCGATTCGATCGCTTCCATATCCCAGTTCCAACCAGCGCCAACCTCGTAATAGATCAGACGAAGCTTATAAGCATGCCGTAAATACTGGCGCACGAACTGAGGATTACCTCCCGTTTTGCGTTCAATCAGTTCGGCCAGCCGCCGGGTTTCCACCGGTGAGCGATCAACCGTTTCAGCCAGGAACTCGTTCAGTTCATTAGAAGACCATGGCTTCAACTCTATTTTGGCAAAGGGCAGACCTTCTTCTTTCAAGCGGGTCAAGAAATCGCAAATGGGATAGTTGGTCGCGCCTTCCACTTCCCGATGAGAGAGGATCAACAGCAAACTAATGGGCGGGTTCACTGTTACCAGGTCGGCCACCAGTGAAAGGGAGGCGGGATCGGCCCATTGCACATCGTCTAGAGAAAGCATGAGCGCTACTTTGTTCGCTATGGTAGTGAGCAGGGTTTTCAAGGCAGGACCAATGCGATCCCCTTCACTTTTCTGCGCCAGATTCGGCGCTGTTTTCTCCAGCACCAGAGCCAATTTGGGGATAACACGCATGATCTCGGCATCGCCACCTTCCAACGCAACACGGAGCCGTTCTCGCCACTGATTCAAATCCTCGTCAGAGCCTGCCAATAATTTTTCCAACCAGCTGTTCAGTGCTTGTGCAAAACCCGCGTAGGCCGTGTGTGTCTCCGCCTGATTGAATTCACCCTCAAGAAATGGGATGCGGTCATTCAGCAAAGACTTGCGCAGGGCTTGTACCAAAGATGTCTTTCCTACCCCGGGCGGGCCCGAAATAATAACCAGTTTGCTACTGCCCCGATAGGCTTCCCGATAGGCCTTTTGCAACACCCGCAACTCGCTCTTTCGACCATAGATCTTGCGCGGTAAGAGCAATGTTGTGGGTACCTCGCGAGAACCCAACTCAAACCACTCCATCTGTTGGCCCTTGTGGACCAACGCCTTGGCCGTCAACAAATCGGCATGCAATCCACCTGCGGTCTGGTAGCGTTTATCTGGATCCTTCTCCATCAGCTTGCGGATCATTCGACTGATCTGTTCCGGCAAGTCCTTATTGAGCACATGGGGAGGTTTGGGATTGACCGCCAGGTGCATGTGAATCAGTTCCAGGGGTTCCGCGAAAAAAGGCAGCTCTCCCGTTGTCAACTCATAGAGGGATACGCCCAGCGAGTAGAGATCACTGCGAAAGTCGATTCCCCGTTCCATACGCCCGGTCTGTTCTGGCGATGTGTAATGGAGTGAACGCTTGAAGACCTCCGGTCGATACAGTTTTTTCATCTCGTCTTGTGCGGGGGTCGCCATGTCGAAACCGGCGATGGTGATCACCAGGCTCTTCGGGTCGATCAAGATATTAAGCGGTTTGATGTTCTTGTGGATGACGCCACTCTTGTGGATATCCGCCAGTGCATGAGCCAGCTGTAGGGCAATTTCAAGGAATGCTGCGGTCTCCA
>Ga0316189_10004766_pt1 | contig 13005 bp, 15 predicted proteins | sample LowCovwburrow_MG_FD_204930 | JGI IMG/M metagenome (GOLD analysis project Ga0316189, IMG submission 204930) | Coastal sediment microbial communities from Maine, United States - Lowes Cove worm burrow | ecosystem: Environmental > Aquatic > Marine > Coastal > Sediment | place: USA: Maine... | reverse complement strand
ATACGGCAACCGATAAGCCTCGGGCCCGTGCAATGCTAGAGCTTTTTCTGACAGTTTTGAAGTAATGCTCGATCTGGTTCCACCTATGTCGAACAGATCCTCTGCTGAGATCGATATCTTCACTCGCGCAAACAATGCAAATAACGCAAGCCTGAGGAAAATTTACCTCAGGCTCAGCAGCTGTCCAGTGTATTAGGGCTCTCAGGCCTCAATAAGTTCAATCCGATAGCCATCCGGGTCTTCAACAAAGGCGATGACATCGCGTTGGCCATTAGTTGCCGTATATGTCATCGGTCCCGGTTTTCGGAGCGCCTTAATACCCATTCTTGTCAACCGTTCAAAGGCCGCGTCAATGTCGGAGACCGCGACAGCGATATGCCCAAACCCGGTTCCATGCGAATAGTCTTCGTCGTCATAATTGTAGGTTAACTCGATCACGGAATTTGTCGCTTCATCTCCATATCCGATAAAAGAGAGCGTGAAACGACCTTCTGGGTAATCTTCACGGCGCAATTCATGCATCCCCAGGGCGTCGCAGTAAAAAGCCAAGGATCGATCTAGATCCCGGACGCGGAGCATCGTGTGGAGCATATGATAGGGGAGAACGCTTGCGTCTTCGATATTTTTAGTCATTGGGATGTCCTTTTAAGGGTGAGCTGCCTGATAGGCGGCTCCGTCGTATGAAAGCAGTGTGGGTTAGAAGAGGTGCCGGCGCCACGAGACTATTTTTGACGCAGGCACCTTTGATCAGACGCTATTTACAGATTTCGCCCGTATAACGTACCAGTCCGACCATGTTGTTAGGATCTCGCAGATCAACAAGGCCATAGCTGTTGAACGAACCCTTGACGCCCTTCATAGTTCCACGCGTGACATCTTCTTGAATATGGTAGGTGATTTCAATCATGTATCGTCCTGCCTTGCCAGGTATCGCGGTTAAGATGCCCAAATCTTTCGTCTGAAACGCTCCACCATCGTCCGCACCAAAATAATGCTCCATATCCATCTCTAGACCCGTTGCTGTTTCTCGTTGGCCCGTGATTTTACCAGCCGCATTCTGTACGCTACCTGTTAGTGCGGCAGAGATGATAATCGGCTTTCCTTCTCCTTCAGCAAAAAAGTTAGGGATCGCCACGCCGCCGATTGATTTACATTCTTTGGCATGCGCGGTGGATGCACCTGTGATGGCGCTGGCGAGAAGGACAGTACTAAGAAGTGTTTTTCTAATATTCATTTTGATTATCTTTCTATTTTTACGTTTTTTCAGTAAGCTAACTTAGCTTGCAGGGTCGGCGATTCCGGTCTGCTCGTTCCAGATAACTTGTAGCTAAATGCAGTATTGCATTTCTATAGAGGTCGTTATATAAAGTAAGTCGTAGTTATTTATATAACGACCTCTATATTGTCAATATAAATAACGATCGATATATTTAAAGTTAGGCATCGCCGAAAGGGAAACTTCATGCCCACACAAAAAGAACGCCGACAAGAAACTCGGGCGCGTATGTTGGACGCCGCCAGCCGCGAGTTCAGGAGTCATGGTTTCGCAGGGGTTGGTGTCGATGCGATAGCAAAGAGCGCAGGAGCGACGTCCGGCGCCTTTTACGCGCACCTCGGCTCCAAGGATGGCGCTTTCAAAGCCGCTCTGGAAGTTGGCCTTGACGAGGTCATTAAGGGTGTCCCAATCTATCAAAAAGAGTCAGGAGAGAAATGGGTTGAGGCTTTTGCCAAATATTATCTGGGCAAGGACCATAGAATGAATACTGCAAGTGGCTGCGCAATGACGACCCTATCCCCAGAGGTGTCGCGATCAGGTCCTGATATTCAGGCTATCTATGAGCGCAAGATGAAAATAATTGTTGATCTGATTGCGCACGGTCTGGCGGGAGCGTCGATGTCTGATAAACGCCAACGGGCCTGGTCGATTATTAGTACACTTATAGGAGGATTGACCGCAGCCCGGGCAGTCGAGAGTGATCAAGTCGCGGAGGAAATTTCTAACAGCATTACCAAATCGGTAGTAATATTAGCGGGAGGAACCCGAGCTATCCCTGACGCTAGGGATTAATTAAAAATCAAAACAGATTCGAATTGCAGGTCATGGCGAGCATATGGACAGGCTATGCCGTATCTGTTAATCAAAATCATGCCTTCAATGTTTAAGGGAAACGAAAATGACGAAAACGATAACCGGTGGGTGCCTGTGTGGAGCTGTGAAATTTTCATTACGGGACAAATTTAGAGAATTCTACTTATGTCACTGCAAACAATGCAGGCAATTTACAGGCTCCGCATTTGCCTCAAACATAATTACGGCGATTGATAATATCGATTGGGTTTCTGGGCAGGACAAAATTACGATTTTTGATCACCCGTCACGGTCTTTTTCTAAAGCTTTTTGTGAATCTTGTGGTTCTGCCCTCCCCTTTGTCAACAAATCAAAGACGTCATTGATCGTGCCTGCAGGCTCGTTAAACGAGTGGCCAGAAATCAAGCCTCAAGCCAACATATTTGTATCCGAGGAAGCGACTTGGCTGAGCGATGGTATAGCGTCGGAAAAATTCCCGGGTTTCTCGTAAAATGGCAGATTTTGTCGAGTAACAAGCATCTCTTCTGGTTCCGCGCTCAGCCCATTGGCGTCGGTTTGCAAGGTCGCGCAGCGAAGCGGAGTTGCCGTCAGCATCTGGCTGGGAGATCAAGCCTGACGGAGTTATGACCCACTTATAATTCGTGATACGGGTGCACCAAGACCCAACCAGATCTTAAAATAGGTGGAAAATTGACCTACAGAAAAGCGACGAGCCGCATGGGATGCCGCCATCATATGCTGGCCGGTTCAATATAAAAGCACCAACAAAGCAACTAAGATACAAAGCATAAGCAGGGAAAAAGTTGGCAGCCCTGGTTTGATCAAAAAACTCTTTCTCGGATTTCTGGGATTATAAATAACCTCCACCTGATCAACACCCAATTTCTTGATGCCTTTCATTTGCCAATTCAAAACGAAACGAGAATTCGCAGATACCATTACAAATGTTGGAGAAAGACGACTGCCTTCAAATGCCACGCCGCCAACCGAATACATATACTGTATATGCGCGATATAGTCCTGCTCATGTGCGCGCATTGATGGGCCCCATCTTTCCAGTCCTGCCGTCGTCAGTTTTCCTTCAGTTGCCGGCCAAGATCGAATCCAAATACAGTAAGCAAGACCATATGAGCCGGCCAGGACAAAATATATTGCCACCAAGGTAACTATTGCTTGCGATTCACCAGCAAGAACAGCGTTAAAAAATGAATCAATATAGTGCCACATAGATCACTCCTAACGGCCCCACCATCGATCGGCTCTTGTCTCGCCAGCGATAAGTGAAGCAAACCTTACCCAGATATACTTCCAGCTTAATTAGTCTCTACTTTTTTATGATGTGAACACATTGCGACGCGGATTAATTTTATTGAAGCGTTCCTGGAGTAAATGACGGCAGTCGCCACTTGGTTTATTCTGACTGTCATACAGCTCTCTCACCTGCTTGTCTGTGCTACACCCTTGCCGTAGCGAGAACCGCGGAATTACTTCTTAAAATTGGGATTCCGTCAAGTATTGGAAATATAAGTCCTGTATCTTTTGATGATAGAAACAATCCATCATTCTCCATCTTAAAATCTGTTCCTGGAACACAGTATACCGGCGCATCATAAGAAACTGATGGATCCTCGGGAGGCTCGATCACATATCAAGCTGTAGGGTTGAGGGGATTGCCTATATTAGACATTGGAATGACATCGATTAATTTCCCCCCTAGCTTCACAACCTCAGATTCAATATTTTTGATATAGCCTAGCTTGTCCATTCTCGTTTTGCCTTCCTTGGAGTTTAACTCGTAGGAGGGTTCAAATAAAACTAATTTTCGCTTAGTTATGCGAAACAATTCCTTAAGAAGCAAAGATAAGTTTTTTCCATTTTAGCTTTCAATCAGTCCCAATATTTCATCTACTATAAACCTTGGTTTTTTGTCGATGTCACGATGAAGATTTTAGGTGAGCTTTGCAAGGGCGTTTCTTCGACGTTTGCTGCAACCTTTTGTATTATGGCCGCGTCATGGCCGGGTCATGGCCGGATGAAGCTTGCGTTTCCAGAATAAAGAGCGCGCCAAAAGCTATGCCTCGGGCGCGTCCAGTGATTAACTTGCTATTCAGCTACAAACGCGACTAGCTCGGCTGTGAAAACAACAGGCCTATCAATCATAATAAAATGATAGCTATTTGCGACTGCCTTTACGGTGACGTTGGGGAGCGTTGCATATTGCACCGCATAGAAAGACCTAAGAGCTTCAATATCATACGGCATGTTTTTATTGTGCCCAGCCAGCACCGTAGTTGGCACGGTAATGCTTGGCAACATTGGCTTATAATCTATTGTTAAAGCTTCCTCAAAAGCCTGTGCAACAGTCATTTGGTCTGACGTTTCGGTCCACAAACCAAGTGTTTTAAGAAACTCCTGGTCTTGGCTAAGACGGCCCAGACCCATCTTTTGCTGTTGCTTGTAGGCTTCCGGCTCCATGGCACGCATACCCTGTGCCATTGCCCCTGCTTGTTGCGCCACCTGATCGCTGGTCATGCCTGGTAAAAACAACTCAGATAGCTTGGGCAGTGCATCAACTATCATAAGCTCGCCGACCACATCAGGTGCATTATAGGCTATCATCATTGACATCAAGCCACCGATGGAGTGACCGATCAATTTAGCGTCCGTGACGCCGTCTTTGCGCAGTTCAGTTATCACTTCACCAATCGTATCCTCTAAAAACGAGTCTTTCATAGCCTTACTGGGGACGCCAGCAAAACCATTGACCGATAAAATATAAATTGAATGGGTCGCTTGAAACTGTTTTACCCACGGCGCCCATAAATCACCATGTGAAGATAAGCCCGGCAAGAAAACTAGTACTGGTCCCTCATTGTTACCCACCTTCGTCACGTCAGCGTGCGCGCTATTCGTAGAGGTTAGGGCTATGGTGAGTATTGAGATGAATGCCAAGAACATCGTCTTATAATTAGTAAGCATTATTATTTCCTTTTATGTCATGTTTCCTTTACATGCGTAAAGTTAGCTTTACATATTGATGCTGCGGCAGAATGTCAAGGGTCTTTTACATTTAACGGGATCTAACGGTGTCTGGCTTGTAACGGGGTCTGGCTTGCGTACCTTGCATTAAGGACTGAGCGCATCTCGGTTTAGCTAGTCAGCGAGTAGTAGAATTAAGCGAGGAACGGGATTAATCGAGGGACGGGGAAACGGTTACGCCCCCACTATCCTCATCCTGAATTTAGGCCAAAATCCATAACCCGCTTCTCGCTCTGCGCCGAAGTATCCATTGTTTGGCAAAACCCTCGGCTCTCTCACTCGGTCACACTATCGTTGTTAAACAATGGACATCTCGCAAATAATGCAAGGTACGCAAGCCAGACCCGGTTAAGTAACGCAAGTCTGACCCGGTTAGACCCGGTTACAAGCCAGACCCCGTTACCAGACCCCGTCACTCCATGAGGGTGAAGATGAGCGAGAAGTCTCTCTTAGCCCAGACCTAAATCTGTGCCATGGGCGCTGACGTTAGACAGTTTATATGAGTCAAATTTTACGTCGTTCCGAAGATTCAGGGCACTTGGGGCTTATACCAATTTTGCGTCGGATGCGGTATTCGCATAAGCGCTCGCGTCTCACTCACTATATCAGATCCACACAACATCTCTAAGAGTTCGAATGCGATTTCAACGGACGTCCCAGGCCCTGTGGAGGTTAATATATTATTTGATTTTACGATTGGAGCATCTTGAAAAATCGCACCATATGACTCCAGTTTCGCTTTGTGTTTGCCAGTTTTGGAATGAAATATAGCGGCGTTTTGGTCTTTCAATACACCTGCATGGGCAAGACTTAAGGATGCGACACATACGGCCGCAATAGGTTTGTTTCGTTTGTGAAAATAGTTGATTGTGCTCTGGAATTCCTCTGAGTATGCGTCATTGAAAAACCCAGCCCATTCCATTCCCCCGGGGATAGCAAGAGCATCGAACCTATCCAAGTTTAAATCGCACAATTGAGTGGATGCTTGTATCTTAAGGTCACCAAATGCTGACTGTATAGTGGGATGAATACTGGCACTTACAACATTGATCTCGATTTTAGGGCTAAAACTCGCCCATGCCATAACGTCTACAAATCCAGACATTTCTAGAAGCTCGACACCCTCGCCAAGCAATATTAAAACTGATTTGTTCATCGTCAAGTTGCTCACTTAAACTCACCTATTCTTTTCAATAGCCTATTCCTTAAAATAGTCTTTCTGGTAAACATATGATAAAGACCTTACTGCCGTTCGATAATAGATTAATTCCGCAATAGACTTTTTTGGAAACCGCCGAGACATGATCGACGATTTCCGATTCACTTCATTTGTTACAAACATGGACGACGGTCACGCCCGGACGATCAGAATGTCAGCAAACGATAACCATCATCGAGATACTTGGACAGATCGATGATACCGGACGTGCCTGGAATGTCTTTTTCCCTTATAAGGGTGGCGCCAACAGCTTCGAGTGCACTGGTCGCTCCAAAGACATCTGCACATCCTCCGCAAACGCCGACTACTTTGTCTGCGACAGCGTTATATAGGGCGTGGGCCGGATGATCTTCGCGGACAACTTCACTGGCCCAGCGTACGCCAGCGCCTTGGAAGATTAGTGCCACTTCCTGTTTTTTTTCCTTGAGCTCAAGCGTGACGAACATCGCGTTGAACACTCTTCCCAGCGCCTCCTCGGTGCCCGGGTCGGCGAGTACGACGATTGCAGTTTTTGACATATAGCTTCCTTCCTTTTGTTATTTAACCGAACGTTCGGTATTTTATATTTGCGATATACTCTTGCCATTGTCAATAATTTATTTTAACGATCGTACGGTATACTTATTTGGAGATCGATATATGGGTAGACAGGCACGGATTGATGACGGCGAATTAATTGATAAACTAAGCGCTGTGTTCAGTGATGTCGGGTTTCAAGGCGCGTCAATGGCCGCACTGGCAGAAGCCACCGGGTTGAAGAAAGCCAGCCTCTACCACCGCTTTCCCGACGGTAAAGAACAAATGGCGCGTGAGGTGCTGTTGGCTGCCGGCGACTGGATGACGGAAAACATTCTGACGCCTCTTTCAAAAGACACACCGCCTGATGCAAGAGTTGGTTTACTAACTCGGAGACTGAGTAAATTCTATTCCGGCGGAAAACAAGCCTGCCTGCTCAACCTTCTCTCATCGGCGCGCATTGCCGAAGGAGGCGTTTTCGCGATGGAGATAGCAACAACATTTGAGGCGTTGATTTCTGCACTTAGAAAGGTCGTGATGGACGCTGGTTTCGATAAAGCCGAAGCCGATCGACGAGCGGTGCGCAGTGTGATGCTACTTCACGGAAGTCTTGTCTTGTCACGCGGCACGGGTTCAACGCGACCCTTTAAAGCGTTCCTGGAAGGTTTACCAAATGATCTGTTAGGTGCAAAATGACCAATCGTTTCTTCGACACTGTGTTCTCTGAATCAGTCAGGGCAGCCCAAGCGGATAACGGCAGTGCCGATGCCTACGGGCGTCATCTGGGGAAATCGACGGGGCCCGATATTTTCACAATGCAGGAAGCCAGTTTCATACGAGCACGTGACAGTTTTTATATGGCGAGTACAAATCAGAGCGGTTGGCCATACGTTCAACATAGGGGTGGTCCCGCAGGTTTCGTGAAAGTACTCGATGAATCAAGCTTCGGAATTGCAGATTTTCGCGGCAATCGACAATATGTTTCATTGGGCAACACTGCAGATGATGACCGCGTGGCACTTTTTTTCATGGATTATCCCAATCGTCGGCGTCTAAAGGTGCTGGCTCACCTGAAATCTGTAGATCTTGCCGAGCGTCCTGATCTCGCCGATCGACTAATTGATGAAAACTACGGCGCAAAGATTGAACGTGGCTTTGTCTTCTCGTTGGAAGCATTCGACTGGAATTGCCCGCAGCACATAACACCTCGTTTTACAAACAGCGAGATCTCCGAGATCGTTGAACAACAAGAAGAAAAAATTGAATCTCTTGAAAAAGAACTGGCTAGGCTTCGCGCACAAAAACGGGACTAGCAACTATGTATTGTGAGTGGTATTCGGTCGTATGCTTATATTGCCTTCCCGAGCCCGGAATGGCTATGATACCTCGTGAACACACCGACTGTGACAGCCTAAAATCGCCTCAATATAGTTCGGCGGGATGTCCACTTTGGTGCCGAAAACGGACTAAATGCTAGCGTCTTACTTTGTGCGATTTTAAGACAATGACGGATGTCCGGCTATGGCGATGAAGGCATAGGCATTCGTTCTGCTTTCTATTTGTTTTCATCCCTTAGGTTCTCAATGATCTGAGCATCCACCCAAAAAATACTGAGGTCACTTTCAGTTACGCCTTCGCCTAGTTTTCTAGAGCTAAAAAAGAAGTAGTTCCCATCCGGTGTGACACTGCCATGTGAATCACCATATTCGGTGTTTATATCTTTCCCCATATTAATAGCTGGGCCCCATGAGGCGTCTTGTTGGCGAAAACTGATATATAGATCATTATCCCCGTACCCGCCTTCCCGTTCGCTATCAAAAATTAAATAGCTTTCATCCGGCGCAATAAACGGGTGAGCTGTATACTTTCCGGTATTAATATTCTCACCGAGGGCTTCGGGAGCTTCACGCACGCCGTCTACTAATCGGGAAGTGCGTATGGTGCCGATTTCTGTTCGTTCATCAAAAAAATAAGTTTCTGCGTTCGAAGCTGTGAGTACCATAATAGGAATTTCGTCAAATGGTGCGCCCATTTTTTTCTTATCCGACCATCCTGTATGGGTGCGTTCTCTATATTCACCTCCCGCATGCATCGTATTGCCATCGGTTGAAATGAATACTCCAGACGTAAATTCCATAACCGACTTACGCCATACTCCATCCTCGTACCGAACGACATAGCGTTTTGATTTTTCACCTGGTGCCTGACCAAGATAGTAGAACTCTCTCATGTTCGGCGCAAAGGCAGCTTGAGTTTCGAACCCATTGGTTGAGACCAATCCCGGCGCAAAGGGTTTTGGTGTCAAATCCGGCGGTTTCTGCCCTAGAGGGGATAATTCTTTTATTGAGCTATTTACAGTATCAACAGAGGTTGGTTTGCTTGTCGTTACGTTAGAGTTCTCAGAGCATGCTGAAACCAGCAATGCTAGGATTGAAGCTGTGACTTTTTTCATTTCATATCCGATTGCGACAATTTGGTTAATACCCGGGTCAGGCTTGCGTGCCTTGCATTATTGATCGGCCCTTGCCAATAATAAAAACCCTGGCGGCAAATAATTCAATAGTCGAGGCGATTATCGCCGACGGCTGGCGCGGTGAAATGCGGTGGATGACGCGCCGAAAATGACAAGGCCCCGCAAGCGCTAGCTCGCAGGGCCTTTTAAGTGAAAGCCGGAGAGGGACTTGAAACCTCGACATCCGGATTATGATTCCATGTGTAATATCAATGATTTATAATTTTTATTGTTTTAATTCAATCATTTAGCATGATAGTGAAATTCAATAATTATTAGTTACACATGATATTACACACATCAGTCGTTAACCTTTTCGCTAAAATCAACACCAGGATGCCCAGTGGAAGAATTTAAAGATCGACCATTTTGGGTAGCTACATTTTTTTGAACATTTACATGCTCTTTATATTGAACAGCAGACAATACTTCTTCTGCTACGCCATTCACTTCATCAGGTCCAATTTCCACTCGATCAGCTGAGCCACCATGACCAAACTCTGGTAATAGCCGATTAACACGCTTTGCTATATCCGAATATCCATTCAGCGGGTGATCCCCTGCCTCAATTTGCCGCTCGATATTAAGGATGAGCTTTTCCCGTCTCTTTTCAATTGCAGCACCAGCGCCAGACAACCGAATAGCATCAGACAATTTCAGTGATTTCAGAACAGACATTTCAGGTCTCCTTGTAAGTGAACAGTTCCTTCGACTTACAGTCTTGATCCTTCTTGTCGATCAGAACATCTTGACCCTCGCCCTACTTGAGGCAATAACCAGCCCAACTGCCAGCAGCAATGTAACAAGATGAGCAACAGGCATGGAGCCTGGGCTCTCGCTTATGAAATGGGACACAATCTGAGGGGCGCTTGCTATAATCCAATAAAGCCCCAACAGCGCGCTCCCTGCCTTGACGATAGCAGTTTCATCTTGCTGTCCTGGCAATATTTCACCCTTCAGGTCTTTGGTAAGGAGTGAAGCCAACCAGCCCGATTTCCAAAAAATCAGAGTCGCCAGAAGAATTGTACCTCCATGAAGAATAAATACAGGGGATAAATCACCGTCAAAGCCCGTCGCCCCCGCAACCGCAATCAGGCGCGTAAAAACAAGCCATGCCGCCATTAATCTGATCGCAACAGTCGCCAACGCAATAACCATACAAGTCCTCCTCTGGTTGCTTTTAATAAGCCATGATCCGAAGCACTTGTCCATTGATTGTTCCGCTACCGACCCTGATACGCGGTTCCTGCCAACCACCAGCGGCAAGCAAAATCTCTACAGAACCTGGACCAATGGCGCTCTTGATTGACTTTCCATTTGGTCCTACATATTCAACTTCAATCCGAAGGGGGCCTTCAAGGTCCGCCATAGAACTGACATCTATTGACAATTTGTTCGACTTCTTTCCGGTTGCCCTTACTTTCATCCTGTACCATTTGCTGAAAACAAGGGGTGGTTCCCACATGTCAAATTTTTCAACGTTCAGTCGTGATTGAAAAAGCGGCTCGTCGTCTTCCATATCTTCCTTGCTAAATTGAACCCGGCAACGGCAGTTAGCCGTCTCCTCAAGACTGGCGCCCGGATCGCATGGAAGGAACAGACGTTCTCCACCAACTTCAAAAACGTCATCTATTGGAGCAATTTGGCCATCAGCCGCAGAATGGGAGGCTCGATTTTTTCCAGCAGATGTTCGCCAAGTCTTGTGTGTCATGCCTTGAAGTATCGCAGTTTTCAGTTGAAGGGATAACATAGCAAATCGGACATCACGGGCCCTACGGATACTTTTGGTTTCTTGCTCGTCAACTTGATCATCCTTTCTGCATACAGAGGATGCCAAAATCTTCGATGAATAGGTCTTGAATTCCATGATAAATCTCCAAACAAAAACCCTCACGTCCATCGAAGGAAATGAGGGTTCGTTTCGATACAAAATTACCCGCTCAGGAAGTCATTTTTCCGGCGGGCGCACTACTTCATCATAAGGATGAAGTAGTGCAAACTAAAGATATGCGGTGCATTTGTCAACGTAAAAAACGTACAAAAGGCATTCAGATACCTTTTTTGATCGCCAAGACAACCTTTAGGTGATTGATGACTTTGCCAATAATTGGCGGCCTTGCGTGTGAATGTATTCAATATCATTCATCCCACAGCCTCTGGCTATGGGTGACATATAGCCATGCTGCTTTCCATCGCTTAGATATGCAATTGCGACACAATGACTTCTCATCTAGCCCTTAATGTGAGATGTCCTTATATTTAACGGCGCTACTGGGGCATTTAAAGAGTTTCATTACCGCTTAAATACACTGATTAGAGCAATGATATTTATTTATGGAATGTTGTAATTTCTTTCATTTTCTGAAAATACTAGCGTTACAACTGCTGTGCATGAACCTTCATTTACGAGGCAATGATTCGTATCGGGAGGAACCAAGTAATTATCCCCCGTGGACATCTTGACCGCCTTATTTGACAAAGCAAGCACAACTTCCCCCCTTTCAACAACTAAAAATTCATAACAATTATTATGAAAATGTTGCTCGCTGGTAGCCCCAACATCTAATAACATTTTAGCTACACTAATATTGGGCTTTTCAGAAGCTTCGCCATCTAGGAGCCACACCATATGACCCCAATAATATTTAATTTTTTCTGAACTCATTCCTTGGAGCGAGACGCTTTGCCCTCGCTTCCTCTCACCTTCTTTGAAACCGAAGGAGATTATGATTGCCAGAGCGAGTGTGCCCCAAAAAATAAACTGACTCATAAATACAATATTTGCACTTAAATAGGCCGGTATTGACCCAAGGACGGATCCCGCATCCGGCATAAATGCAATCGGTATGATAAGATACACTGCTCCAAGAGGGTAAACGCCCCATGAAACAGCCTTGAGATATTGTGTTCGTGTATACCGAAGTAGAATTTTTGCTAAATCGAAAAGAACCCCGAAAAACAAGACCACAAAAACAGTATTGGCAAAAATGGATATCAACCAATCGTTGGTCTCACGAATATCCAACCCCACATATTCCCTTATCAAATAAGTAAATAGAAGCATTGCCCATGCTATTTTTCTTTTAATTTCGCCAAACATTGTTGATCAATCCCCACGCTAATAACTCCACCAAAAAGTAATTTAAAGCCCAGCTCATACTTCATTGGAATAGAAAAGGGCCGCTTTACCCCAGCATCGTACTCATAATCTCTTCCAATGAGTTGGTGCGGCAGTTCTCCTGTGCGAGAGAATTTAGTACCCTCAGGGTATGCACCCATGCCTCCATAAGCAACTCCCAAGCCTCCCTTTGCTGCCCCCCCTGAATCTAACCCACTTCTATGTCTTCCTTTATAATCGGCGTATACCGTATAACTCAGTGCATTTATATCAACCGACGCTTTGGCTGGTCCCCATTGGTAGTTTAATCCTGCCTGAAGGCCAAAACTCGCCTCTGAGCCAAATGTTCCGCATTCACTTAGAATATCCAGTAAAGACGGCTCACCCTCTTCCTCATCTGCGTTATCCTCAGGGTAGCTACCGGGTCGGATAACACTAAAATCCGGATAATTACGTGGACTGGATCCAGGGTGGCGATACCCCAAACTCGTTCCTCCACCAGTGAAGCCACG
>Ga0316189_10004764_pt1 | contig 13008 bp, 12 predicted proteins | sample LowCovwburrow_MG_FD_204930 | JGI IMG/M metagenome (GOLD analysis project Ga0316189, IMG submission 204930) | Coastal sediment microbial communities from Maine, United States - Lowes Cove worm burrow | ecosystem: Environmental > Aquatic > Marine > Coastal > Sediment | place: USA: Maine... | reverse complement strand
TTGCAAATCGTTCTGAGCTTGTTTCACGTCAAATTGTGCTCTAGCTTGTTCCGTTTCCTGAACTTTATTTAGGGTGTATGCTTTTTGTTTGTAGTGATTGTACTTCTGAAGACTTGAAAAGGCGTTTTTATAATCATTGGTTTCATTATAGCTTGCTGCTAGATATTCGTAAACTTCCAATGCCAAGTCAGTTATGGAATCTTTATCGGCTTTTTTTGCAACGAATTCCAGTTGATTTATAGCACGACCGTAGCTTTTTTTGGCTTGGAAATATCTGCCGAAAAGTAGTTCAATGTATAGGGTATTCAAACTGTCTATTTTTTTCTTTTTTGAAATGGCCCTAGCTTTATTTAATATGGCATAAGCACTATCTAGTTGATTGTTATCCAAGTAAGTCCAAGCTAAACTGATGTAGATAAGATGAATTTGATCTAAGTCGTCAATTTTTTCATTGATGGCAATACTTTCTTCAAAATACCATATTGCTTTTTCGTATGTTCTCTTATTTTCAGAATAAAGAATCCCGAGATTTAAGGTACCCCAAGCAATGAGGCTGTCTTTTTTTGAAGCTCTTGCAATTTCCAAGGCTTTTTCCGAATAAATTCTTCCTTGTATACTATCGCCGGTTTCAGAATAGATACCTCCTAACATGTCATATCCTAGAAACCTGTAGTAATCTTCATCGTACTGTTTCGCTTTATCAATTGCAAGCGAAGCATATTTAATGGCATCCTTATAATTGTATACTTCGTATGCAACGTTCGACTTGTCGATAAGCAACTCTAGGCTGTCTTTTTGGTTATCAACTATATTTTGAGCTGTTAAATGAAAAAAACTGAAAAGAAAAAGAAATAAAAGTAATAGTCTTTTAACGTTCATCGTGTTAATAAGGGGTAATTGAAATAGTAGCGATTGTTCGTTGTTGCCCTGCTAAGATAGTAATTTGCATTGCGTGCTTTTAGGTGTTCAAGTTAAAGGTCAATCTATACTAATTATTTGACCCGCAAGTGCAAATGGGTCAAGTTCAATTTTTGTCAAAAAGGCAAAACATTATCTCTGCTCCGTGAAATCTATATTAGTTGCCACTAACTTCAACCCCTTCCGTAGTAAACGAAAACGCTTGCGCTCCAAGTCCACCAACCATAACCGCTTGGAAAAGAGGGGTCAGCGGTCTCTTTGAATACCAATCGATAAGAAAATTTGCTCCGCTTCCGCCAGAAGTATCTTGCTGTTCTATCACGTAGTCAATAGATTCCATCGGTCGAAGATAAATCGTTTGGTCAATGTAGCTGCGAACCAAATCACCTTCGGTGTTATAGTAATCGATTTTGCTAATAAAAAGGCTATCCCCAATGCTGGTATTACGAATACTTAGAGTAGCGGTCAATAAGGTTCGGGAGTCGCGCGTTTGATTGTAGATATCAGAATAAATAGGAACATACACTTCGCGCATGAGCGAATCTACCAAGGCCTCATTTATCCTTCTGTCCAAGGTATGTTCATCTAAAATCTCCACGGGCTTATCTTTCGGTTCTGGCCGTTTACATGAAACTGTAGAGAAGGAAAACAGCAACAGATAGGCTAAAATAAAGATGGTTTTCTTAAAAAGAATAGCCAAGCTAAAAATTTTATATTTGTTCATACGTACACTTTTCAACTTTAATTTTTTTCACACCAAACCACTACTTCCAATTTTGTATTATTCCCACGCATTATGAAAAGTTCCTTCCCTATCCAATCGTTCGTAGGTATGTGAACCAAAATAATCACGTTGCGCCTGTATCAGGTTTAATGGTAACCGTGTCGATGTATAGGCATCAAAATAGGTCAGTGAATTGGAGAGTCCCGGCAGGGGAATACCATTTTTGGCTGCGTGTGCCACTAATGTTCTTGCCGAGTCTACCGTACTTTGTACCTTTTCCACAAAGTTGGGAGAAAGTAATAAATTGGGAACCGAAGCATCGGCTTGGTAGGCCTCGGTAATATGGGCCAATAGACCGGCACGAATAATACAGCCTGCTCGCCATATTTTGGCAATGGTCGCGATATCGAGATTATAATTATATTCTTTCGATGCAACCGCTAATTGATGAAGTCCTTGGGCGTAGGTAACAATGAATGAAAAATAGAGGGCATCTTCTGCAATTTTCTTGATTTCTTCTTTTGGTAAGCCTTCTACCTTAGGGCGGTCGTATAATTTATCGGCCTCAACACGCTCGTTTTTTAATGCTGAAATTTCGCGCATGCTAACCGCAATATCAATGGAGGGCACGGGAATGCCTAAATCCATAGCATTTTGGCTGGTCCATTTACCTGTTCCTTTTTGTTTTGCCTTATCCAAAATTTGATCCACAAGGCGACCATTGGTCAAATCGTCTTCCTGTTCAAAGATTTCGGAAGTAATTTCAACGAGAAAAGACTGCAAACGACCCTCGTTCCAACTTTTAAAAGTTTCATGCAGTTCATTATTGTCAAAGCCTCCTGATTTTTTTAATACATCGTAAATTTCTGAGGTCAATTGCATCAGGCCGTATTCGATACCATTATGTACCATTTTTACATAATTTCCAGAGGATTTAGGTCCAAGATATGCTACACAGGGTTCACCTTGGTATTTTGCTGCTACTGCCTCAAAAATAGGTTTGATGTGTGCATAGGCCGATTTCGAACCTCCAGGCATAATACTTGGCCCCAGCCTTGCCCCTTTTGCCCCGCCAGAAACACCAGCGCCAAAGAAATTAATAGCCCTTTCTTGAAGGTATTCTTCGCGACGGTCAGTATCGGTAAAGAATGAATTTCCGCCGTCGATAATGATATCACCTCGGTCGATGTGTGGCAAAAGATTTTCTATAACTGCATCGACAATTTTCCCTGCCGGTACCAAAAGCATTATTTTTCTAGGTTGTTTTAAGGCTTGCACAAAAGTCTTAATTCGGGTAGAGGCATTTACCTTTGCCTCATCACCACCTTCCTCTTTTAAAGCATTTACTTTTTCGGCATCGAGATCGTGCCCGAATGCCGAAAAACCTTTATCCGCTACGTTCAATATAAAATTACGCCCCATAATACCGAGGCCTACCAATCCGAAATCATATTTTATTTCCATTTTATATTTTTAAATTACTTGCTCGGTTCTGAAATGGCAATGAGCAACCTTTACTCTCAAAAATAAACGAAATAGTTGAGAAGTAAGATTAAGTTAGGGTAAACTCGTTGCGATTGCTTTATCTTTTCGATACATTTAACGTTGCGAAATTCACCCATATACTATGACAAAGACAGAAAACCAGATGTTGATTATTTTCGGAGCTTCAGGAGATTTGACAGCTAGAAAATTAATTCCTGCAATTTTCAATTTGGCAAAAGGCGGCGATTTACCGAAAAATTTTGTGGTCTTAGGGGCCAGTCGCAGTTCTTGGACACATGAGGAATTCAGAAAAAATGTCATTACCGAAAGCAAATATCTGAAAGATGAACTTAATGATGAACAGCACAAAATAATTAAAAATTTTGCAAGCAAACTTTTCTACCACGAACTTAGTGGCGATCAAGATTCAGATTACGGACCGCTGAAAAATCGTATCGATGAACTCAACGACACGCACAGTACCGATGGCAACTATATTTTCTATCTATCTACCCCGCCTTCCGCTTATGAACCTATTGCTAAAAACCTTCATGATCAGGGATTACACAAAGAGACCGATGGGTGGAGACGCCTTATTGTAGAAAAACCTTTTGGTTATAGTTTGGAAACTGCAAAAAAATTGAACCATGCTTTACAACGGTATTTTAAGGAGCTGCAAATCTATAGAATTGACCATTATTTAGGCAAGGAAACGGTTCAGAATTTATTAGTAACCCGTTTTGCAAATAGTATTTTTGAGCCGCTTTGGAACCGGAACTATATTCATCATGTCGAGATTACGAATGCCGAAAGCGGAGGAGTTGAAAAACGGGGCGGTTATTACGATAAGTCTGGGGCTTTGCGAGATATGTTCCAAAGTCATTTATTGCAAATCGTTGCCTTGGTAATTATGGAGTCTCCCTTAAGTGCCAATGCGGAAGAAATTCGCAACGAAAAACTTAAGGCCCTGAAGTCGTTACGGGTAATGACGGATGCCAAAACTTTGCATGAAAACACCATTCGGGCGCAGTACATTGCCTCAACTATTGATGGTGAAAAGGTAAAAGGATATCGTCAGGAAGATAATGTAGATCCAGATTCAAAAACAGAAACCTATGCTGCCCTAAAGTTTTTCGTGGATAATTGGCGTTGGGCAGATGTGCCTTTTTATGTAAGAACTGCCAAACGTATGCCTACCAAGGTTACGGAGGTTGTTATTCATTTCAAGACCCCTCACCACCAGATTTTTAAAGATTCAGGAATGAGTAATAAGGATAACAAACTGATTATCCGTATTCAGCCCGATGAAGGTATTTTGATAAAATTCGGTGTGAAAGTACCAGGACAAGGCTTTAAGGTAGAGCGTGCCAATTTAGATTTTTATTATTCAAGTTTGGTCAAAAACCATGTAATGCAAGCCTACGAACGGCTGCTTTTAGATGCTATGCAGGGCGATGCCACCTTATATGCGCGGGCAGATGAAGTCGAGGCTGCGTGGACGTTTGTTGATCCAATTTTGGAGTATTGGAAGAATTCTGACGAAAAAGTTTACGGTTATTCGGCCGGGGCTTGGGGTCCTGAAAATGCAGATGACCTACTCGAAGGCCTGGGCATGTGGCGTAATCCCAGTGAAAACTTAGCTGACGATCCGGGATTTTGTGTGATTTGCTGAATAAAACCCAAGCTCGAGTATCAAGTTCAACACCTTCAAATATGCAACTGAAAGTCTCAAAAACAAAACTACAAGTAGCTCAAAACTTCTCAGACTATCTAGTCGATTTGATGGAGTCTAAAGAATCTATACATATCGCACTTTCAGGCGGAAGTACCCCCAAAATCGTTTTTGACGAACTGGCTTCTCGAACTATTACGGAAAAGATTTGGCAGAAAGTCCATTTGTATTGGGGAGACGAACGCTGTGTGAATCCCGATGACGATGACAGCAATTACAAAATGACCGTAGTACATTTATTGTCGAAAATAGAAATTCCCGAAGAAAATATCCATCGTATAAGAGGGGAGAACGTACCTGATTACGAAGCGGAACGTTATGAAGAAATTTTGGAAAGTAAATTACCGATTATTAATGGATTCCCCAGATTTGACCTTGTTATTTTAGGAATGGGCGATGACGGACATACGGCCTCTATTTTTCCTCATGAGATGGCATTGTGGCATTCCGAGAAGTTGTGTGAGGTGGCTGAACACCCAGAAAGTGCGCAAAAAAGAATAACGATTACAGGAAAGCTCATTAATCATGCTGCGACAGTCGCTTTTTTGGTAACAGGAGAAAATAAGGCCGATAAAGTAGCTGAGATTATTGAGGAAAAAGGGGATTATAAAAATTATCCGGCCAGTTTGGTTTCCCCTAAATCGGGCAATTTACTTTGGTTTTTAGATGATGCCGCAGCTGCAAAAATCACTTCAAAGTAATCTTAACGTTTTCCTGATGCAAGTTTTCTAGATGTTGTTCAATTTTAAATTGCGAACTTTCGAATTGGGTATCTCTTGAAAAGGCTTCATCTTTTCTTTGCTTACTTCGGGCAAACCGACGCACACCCTGTTCATTTTCCAAAATTAGCCCAGGTACTGGAATGCTTTTTCCTTTAGTGTCTTTTGCCACCATGGTAAAATAAGAAGAGTTGCAATGGCGCTTTTCGCCTGTGGTGATATTCTCCGATTCCACGCGAACGCCAACAACCATAGAGGTTCTTCCGGTGTAGTTAATGGAGGCGCGAAGCGTCAACAATTCCCCCACTCCCACGGGATGTAAAAAATCGACCCTGTTTACCGATGCCGTTACGCAATATTGCTGCGAATGTTTAGAGGCACAGGCAAACGCTATTTGGTCCATGAGGTTGAGAATATGGCCGCCATGTATTTTCCCTCCGAAATTAGAGTGAGAGGGTAGCATTAGCTGCGCTATCGAAACTTTTGATTCCTTTGCACTTTTAAATTTTTCCATCAGTTTCTAAAATGCGGGGACTGTTCTTGCTCTACTTTGGTAATAAAATATTTAGTGTCACCTAACCAGAAAAAAGTTGTGTAACGCTCCACATAACTTACTTTAACATACTGCCCTTGGTACTCTTGAAGTTGGTCGATTACCTCTTGGTCTTTATCTAATATCGAAAATGCGAATATCTGGGCACCCGAAATGCCTTGGCTAAGTTCACCTTCCCATGTTTTGACTAGTACGCCCTTATGACTTATTTTAATTAGTTCACCGGATCTTATACCGTCGCTGTAGGGAACGAAATAGATAAAGGCATAGACCAAGGCAAAGAGGGCTATGATGCTTCCTAAGGCTATAAATAGTGCTTTTTTCATATTCTATGGTTCAAGTAAAGTGTTTATGCTTTTATAACTAGGAATTAGAAGTAGCCAACTACTGGCTACTCTCGAGCTCTTCAAAATCGTCTTCTTGAGCACGTTTTAAAATTGGTGCGGGAATTGATTTCTTGGCTTTTGCCCCCATTTTCTTGAGCTTTTCGATACTGGTCACAATGTTGCCACGGCCCTCAACAAGTTTGTTCATCGCACCCTTGTATTCCGTTTTGGCATCGTCCATTTTCTTGCCCACTTTCGTGAGGTCGATTACAAAGCCTTCGAATTTGTCATATAACGCACCGGCCTGTCGGGCGATTTCAATAGCGTTTCGCTGTTGTTTTTCATTGTTCCACATACTGTCTATCGTACGTAACGTGGCCAATAAAGTAGATGGAGTAACTATCACGATATTTTGCTCGAAGGCCTTGTTGTACAATGAGCTATCATTGTTTATGGCAATAGCAAATGCGGGCTCTATGGGAACGAACATCAAAACAAAATCAGGGCTTTCCATTTCATAAAGATCCTCATACTTTTTGGCGGATAATTGGTCTACATGTTTTCGGAGGGAATTGATATGGTCTTTCAAAAATTTATCTCTAAGGTCATCTTCGGCATTTACAAACCGCTCATAATCCGTTAGGGAAACTTTTGAATCCACAATCATCTTTTTGCCATCGGGAAGATGTATAATCACATCGGGAAGCACCCGTGTACCATCTTCCAATGTAAAACTCTGCTGTACGCTGAACTCTCGGTCTTTCTCCAGACCCGATTTTTCTAGAACGCGCTCTAAGACCAATTCCCCCCAGTTACCTTGCATTTTACTATCGCCCTTTAAGGCCTTAGTAAGGTTTTCAGCCTCTTGGGTAATCTTAAGGTTTTGGGTTTGTAGGTTCAACAATTGCTCTTTTAATGCAGAATGTATACTGATATTTTCCTTTTGGCTTTCTTCTACTTTCTTTTCGAACAGCTGTATTTTTTCGTTCAAGGGTGTAAGAATGTCTTTGATGTTCTTTTCGTTACGTTCTGCAAAAGTGGTACTATTTTTTTCCAGGATTTTACTAGCGAGATTTTCAAACTCTTTGGTGAACTTTTCCTGTAGTTTTTCGACTTCCTGTTTTTGCTCTCTATTCTTTAAATCCAGGTTTTCCAAATCGGCTTGATACCGTACGATTTGATTGCCCAACTGCTCTTTTTCAGATTGTAGGTGTATTTTATGTTCCTCGGTATCCCGTAATCGCTGCTCCAATACCGATACATCGGCATGCAGTTGTTGCTCACGTTCTTCCAGTGCACTTTGACTTGATTTGGTCTTTAGGCTTTGGATGTAATTGCCTAATAGATAGCCTAATGCCAGGCAGATTAATCCGATGATGAAGTATATAAGATATTCGTTCATTTGTATTCTAAACTCAAAGAAGTAAAGATAAAGGTTTGACTTCAATTTTCTCAGTGCGTCTCCGTGTTTCTTAGTGTGACGTTGTGTAGTAACTGTTTCACAAAGATTTCCAGAGAAATCAAAGTGTTTTACAGAGTGCTTCAGGATTATTTTTTAATTCTAAAAGAACCCGTATTGGCGTCAAAAGAAACCGTATCCGAAGGAAACAGCGATTCGAATGTTCTTTGCTCAATCAGTTCGCAGGGTTGCCCAAAAGGATTTTTTTTCCCATCCAGCAACAACATTTTATCGCAAAGTTGAATCGCAATTTCGATTTCATGCGTAGTAAATAAAATAGTTTTTTGCATTTTGTGCGCGATGGATTTCAGCAGTTTTAAAATTGTTACTTTATGGTAGAGGTCTAAATGCGTTGTCGGTTCATCTAGTAAAATAATAGACGTGTCTTGTGCCAACGCCCTTGCTATCATAGCCCTTTGTAATTGTCCATCGCTGAGTTCGTAGCATTTTTTATACGTCAAATTTTCTAATTCAAGCATTGTAATGGCCTCCTTAATTTTCGTGCTATCACGTTGTGATAAGGTTCCGATCCAATTGGTATAGGGCTGTCTACCCAATGCGACTAATTCCAAAACCGTCATATTTTTCGAGGCAATGGGTTCGGTCAAGACCATACTGATTTTTGTAGACAGTTCTTGTGGCCGGTAATTTTCTAAAGTTCTTTTATCTATGTTAATGCTTCCCGATAGTCTGGGTTGGGCATTGCCCAAGGTTCTTAAAAGAGTCGATTTCCCGATACCGTTGATGCCCACTATTGCGGTTAGTTCACCAGGGCTTAGGGAAAAATCAATAGCTTCCGCCACAGCAATGTCCTTCACTTTGTTTTGATAGCCTATGGCTAGATTTTTTACCGAAAGCACACTTTCTTGGTTTTTGTTGATGATGTTAGTTCTTTAAACGTAGTTCGAAAAGACTGACCGTTGCATTGTGATAATGGGCGGGAAGTGCTTTTGAAATTTCCAAAGAGAATAATCCTAAAAAATCAAATCCATTTTTTTTGTAGTGGGCAATCAATTTTTTATTTTCTCCGACCGTGTCTAAACGAATAAACTCTTTATCGTTTTCCTTGGCATAATCTTTACACCATGATACAATTTTTTCGACCAGGTTGCTTCCCCTGAATTCTGGGTTGGTAGCAATTCGGTGAATATAGACCGCGGGGTCGTTGTTCTTATCGTTCCAGATATATGGGTCATCGAAAGTGGTCGCCCAAACACAGATGATTTTTCCGCTTTTAGTGATTTTCCATTGACGGCCCTCCTGAATTTCCGTTTCTATCAAATCGCTATCAAATTCGGGCCAAAGTATCGCACCATTTAACTTTTGAAAGTCCTTCGCAAGTCCATAGAGTCTAAAGATTTCAACTATGTCTTCGATGGTGCTATTCTCAATTACCATTGTTCCCCTATTATGCATTGTCTTGCAATTTACCATTTCTTAGAATTCAACAACGCTTCATTTTAAGAATAAAAGGCATGCTAAATATCGTTTTCGTTCGAATTCAAGTGGTGAATCAAAATACCATTTTACGTTTCCGTACCAATAACCAAATTACAACAGGTGCCCCGAAAATACTTGTAATGGCATTGATAGGTAACATATTTACCGAATTTGGAAGTTGCGCTACCGTATCGCATAGTAACATCAAAATGGCGCCGTAAATCAATACTGCCGGTATGAGAATACGATGTTCGGTAGTGTTGAAAATTTGCCTTGTCAAGTGAGGCACCGCCAGGCCGACAAAGGCAATGGGCCCTGCAAATGCCGTAACTCCGCCTGCTAATAATCCAGTAGCAATAATAACTAAATAACGTGCCTTTCTAAGGTTTACACCCAGACTTCGGGCATAGTTTTCACCAAGTAAAAAAGCGTTCAGCGATTTTATCGAGCGTATGCTTAGCAATACTCCGATTAGTATGATACCCGATAGCAATACTAATTGCGACGATGACAAATTGCCCACACTGCCAAAAGACCAATACACGAATTGCTGTAGCTTTTCGGCATCGGTGAAATAGGAGAGTACGCTGACAATGGCAGCGGTAATACTGCCGAACATTAAACCGATAATCAGAAGTGCCATGGTGTCTTTTACTTTAGAGGCGACTACCATGACGGCCAATAACACCAAAAAGCTTCCGATACTTGAAGCAATCGCCAGTGAAACATCGTTTACGATGCCAAAAGCCAAAACTCCTGAAAAAACGGCTGAACCCATGATGAGAATCGCCGCTCCCAAGCTTGCGCCAGAACTGATTCCTAAAACAAAGGGGCCTGCTAAGGGGTTTCTAAAAAGGGTTTGCATCAACAGTCCACTCAAGGCCAGTCCGCTACCGACCAATACAGCGGTGAAGGCCTTGGGTATCCTATAATTCCAGATAATGTATTCCCAAGAGGAGTTTTCTAATTGATTTCCAAATAGGGCGCTTAAGGTTTCCGAAAAGGGAACGGAGACTGACCCTAAACTGATATTTAACCCGAAACATACCCCCAGTGCAATAAGTAAGAGAAAGAAAGAGGTTCGATATGTTTTCGGATTTGTCAATTATTCAAGTGGTTTGAAAAAGAAAAGTTGATGATCGGGCAGCAGTTCGGGATGAAAAATATGGATTAAGTCTTTGAGCACCAAGTCAGGTCTATTTGGCGCGAGCTCGTAGAATAATAGTCCTCCGGTAGCACCCTTTGCAATTGTATTCGAATACACGTTCTTGTTGTCAAATGCCGCGAACTGCGTATAATGGCGGTTCGCCTTTTCCATTTCTTGATAAGAGGTCAACATCGAGGGGTTTAGCCAATAATCTGCTTTCTCTGAAGTTTCTAAAATAGACTCTAAACTTACCGCAAGACCACCAGTTTCATTGGTAGTTGCCCAAAGGTAATCTGCCTTCGCATCCTTAAGAAATTGCGCCATCCAGCTTTTTCCACCAGCTACGTGCCATACATCCTTATAAAGACCACCTGTGAGTACAGTTGGTTTTTTAGTCGCTTTTTTCGCCACTGTTTTCGCGTTGTTATACGAGGTTTCAATCGATTTAAAAATACTATCCGCTTTGTGCTCCATCTGAAAAAAAGGAGCAAAAAATTTTATCCATTCCGCTTTTCCTAATGGGGATTCCTCCGTCCAATCTCCATTATAAACTACGGGAATGTTCGACCGTTTTAAGGTCTCATACACCTTATTTTGATTGTTGATACCAAAGCCCACCACCATTTCTGGATTAATGCCGATAATGATTTCGGTATTCAACGATTCGTTGTTGCCCAATTCTTTAATCGCTCCTTCGTCGATTCGTTTGCGTGTATCCTCAGAGGAAATCAAGTTGGTGTTCGGAAAGCCTACGAGCCTTTCAACTACTCCCAAAGCCTCTAAAGACGGTATGTGGGTTGTTGAGGTTACGACCAACTTTTCAACAGGAACGCCAACTATTGCATCATAAACATCTTTGTTCAGGGTCATCGATGCCATCTTGTCTTTCGGTACTAGCGCATAGATAAAGGCTGACTTGGCACCTAGCCAAGGCGAACTAATTTTTATGGTCGTCAGTCCAGAATCCGATTTTTCAATGGTAAACCCTTTGGCATAATTGATTCCTGAAGTTTTGGCGATACCATCCGTTGATAAAATTTCCTTTTTTTCCGTTTTACAGGCAATAAAAAAGAATAGAAAGAGCGTAAAAAGTATTTTGTTCAAATCATAAATTTTGATGCTTTCAAAAGTAGTATTATTTAAACTTTGTCTCAAAAGATTAAACAAAATGTTTATTTTCGTTCTGAATTTTGGTTTCTATTACTGATTTAGGTGATAGGATTAAAAGGGAATCCGGTGAATTTGATTTGCGAATCGAATAATTCCGGAACTGTTCCCGCAACTGTAAGCTTTGTCCCGATTATTATCGGGAAGGTTACCATTTTCTTCGAATACCACTGCGAATGTTGATTCATTTCACTTAAGCGGGAAGGTCGATGGTAATACGCAAGTCAGGAGACCTGCCAAATTCAAACGACTATTGTTAAACTTTCGGGATAAAGGTTTACGTATGGATACAGACATACTATTCGCTCGATTAGAGATGTAAAAATGAACAAAAACTTTTTGGGATTTTGTGTTGCCGTTTTGGTATGCACAGGTGTTACCGCACAGTCTTTTGAATCGACTCAAGAAAGTAAGAAGCAGAATGATTCTACGCGAATCAGAAAATTGGACGAAGTGGTAGTCAGTGACTCCCGTTTTGCATTAAAGCGAGAAAATTCAGGTAAGACGGTCATTAAAATCACAGCAGAAGAACTAGAACGTAACCAAGGCAGAAACGTAACGGAAATCATTAACACTAAAAGTGGTCTTGAAATAACAGGAAGTCGAGGTCGTGAAGGCTCGGTATTCGGAGTTTTTGCTCGTGGCGGAAGAGGCCGTCAAGTTTTGATCTTGATTGACGGCATCCGAGTTTCGGACCCTTCATCGTTTTCCTCCGAATATGATTTACGACTACTTTCGACCGCCAACATTGAGTCCATCGAAATTATTAAAGGTGCTGCTAGTACCCTTTATGGCACCAATGCTGCTACTGCAGTAATAAATATCACGACGAAAAAGCCCTCTCCAAAACCGATATCGGCTAATTTTCTATCAAGTATTGGTACCAATCAGACTTCAGATGACCAAAATTACAATCTTTCAAGGTTTTCAAACAGCGCCCAACTGAAAGGTACATTGGGTAAGTTCAACTATATTGGCAGTTTTTCGAATCGGTATGCCGAGGGGCTTTCCGATTTGATTACTCCTGAAAATGAAAAAGACGGTTTTTCTCATTTCAGTACCGATTTGCGCTTGGGCTATAGATTTTCAGATGGATTGAATCTCAGTGTTTATGGTAACCAGACAAAGACACGTACTGATTTTGATGAATCTTTCGGGTTTTTAGATGCGCCTTATCAATATCTAAGTAAACAAGAAAGAGTAGGCGTGTCGGTAATCTATGAATACGGAAAAGGCGCTCTACACGTGAATGGCGCATATAGTGATTTTACCTCAGAAAGTATAAGTGCTTTTCCGACTGATTTTAAGGGAAATAACTATGTAGTCGATGTGTATCAT
>Ga0316189_10004763_pt1 | contig 13009 bp, 9 predicted proteins | sample LowCovwburrow_MG_FD_204930 | JGI IMG/M metagenome (GOLD analysis project Ga0316189, IMG submission 204930) | Coastal sediment microbial communities from Maine, United States - Lowes Cove worm burrow | ecosystem: Environmental > Aquatic > Marine > Coastal > Sediment | place: USA: Maine... | reverse complement strand
ACCAGCGCGGGACGACGGGGCTCCCGCGCCTGGGTCTGCACAGAGAGAGCCCGCGCGTCACTCGACGGGCGGGCTCTCGAGCGAGGGCTGAGGCGCGGTCGTTCAGTCGATCGCCGGGGTCACGCCCATCTCGGTCATCAGGTGCTCGGCGTGGTCGACTGCGTCCATGACCCAAAGGACATAGCGGATGTCGACGTGGATCGAGCGGGTGATCTCCGGCATGAAGAGCCAGTCGCTGGCCATCGCCTCGTAGTTGCCGTCGAAGACCAGGCCGATGAGCTCGCCGCGGGCGTTGAGCGTCGACGATCCTGAGTTGCCGCCGGTGATGTCGAGGTCGGCGAGGAAGTTGACCGGGACCTCGCCGAGGTCCGCGTCGACATAGGGGCCGACCTTGCGGGCCTTGAAGGCGTCGAGAACGGCGGCCGGGGTGTTGAAGGGCTCCTCACCGGTGTGCTTGGCGATCATCTCCGAGAGGACCGTGAAGGGCCGGTAGAGCGGCGCCTCGGGGCGGGGTCGGTACCCGCGGACGGTCCCGTAGGTGACCCGTAGGGTCCCGTTGGCGTCCGGCGCCACGTCTCCTCCGTGGAACTCGCGGAGGGCGGCGATGTAGCGGGGTCGCAGCGCCGCCATCGCTCCCTCCTCCTTCTCGCTTCGCTTCTGCCGCTCTTCGATCTGAGGCTCCAGGTCGAGCGCTAGGCGGATGAAGGGATCGCGGCTGCGCTTGAGCGTCGCCGGCTTGGCCTTCTTGAGGAGGCGCAGCCGAGACTTCTCATCCCCGAGCTTGGTCGACTTGTAGAGGCGGTCGAGGGCGCTGTCGATCGCGGCCTCGTCGACCGGACCTTCGCCGACGACGGTCGCCAAGGCGAGGGGCCTCTCGGCCTCGGGGAGGCGTGCGGCGCGGGTCAGGAAGAGCTTGAGGATCGCCCGGTCGAGCGCCGGGTCGTAGACGTTCTGCATCGAGGCGAGGCCCTGCTCCTGGCGGGCGAGATCACGCTTCTGATAGCCAGGGGCCCGGTCGGCGTCCTTCTTGCCGCGTTCGTTCGCCATCTTGACGATCGTCTGGGCGGCCTGGAGGAGCCGCGAGCCGCGGAGGATCGAGGCCTGCGCCGCGTCGCGCTCGCGGTTCGAGAGGTTGGCCTCGTCGAGCGTGGCCATCGCCTCGAGCACGCCGCCGTACTTGCTCTGGCGCTCAGGATCGGCGCTGATCCAGGCCGCGAGCTCCGCCTCGATCCGGGCCCGCTCATCGGCGAGCTTGCCCTTGACCAGGCCGTCGAGCATCCCCCTGAAGTTGGTCATCGCGTTGTTGAGGCCTCGCCGACGGCCCGCGGCCTTGATCGCGATGTCGGGGCGACCCTGGCTGACCGCGTCGAGGGCGGCGATATACTCCTCGTAGAGCTTGATCTGCCGCGGGTAGTACCAAGTCGCGGCCTCCTTGGTCTCGGCCGCGGTGAGGAGGCGGGAGGTCCGGCCGGGGTAGCCGGCGACCATCGCGAAGTCGCCGGCGTCGAGCTGCTCGTCGGCGACGCGGAGGAAGTGCTCCGGCTTGTAGGGGACGTTGGCGGTCGAGTAGTCGGCGGGGTTGCCGTCGGGGCCGACGTAGGCCCGCAGGAACGAGAAGTCGCCGGTGTGCCGGGGCCAGCGCCAGTTGTCGATCTCACCGCCGTAGACGCCCACGCCCGCGTGGGGGGCGTAGACCAGGCGGACGTCGCGGATCTCGAGCTGTTCGATCTGGTAGAACTCGGCGCCGGTGTAGTAGCTGGCGACCCGGCAGCGGGTGTTCGGCGTGGCCGCCTCGCACTCGTTGACGATCTCCTTGCGGCGGCGCTCGATCGCCTTGTAGCGCTCCTCGTCGCTGACCTCCGCGAGGTCGCCGAGGACTCGGTCGGTGACGCGGGTGAACGCTCGGGTCACGTAGACCCGCTTGGTCGCGCCGCCGGAGCGCTCCTCGGCCCGGGTCTTCGCCAGGTAGCCGTTCTCCAGGAGGTTCGCCTCGGGAGTCGAGTTGTGCTGGAGGTAGCCGGTGACGCAGTGGTGGTTTGTGATGATCAGGCCTTCGGGCGAGACGAACGAGGCTGAGCAGCCGCCGAGGCTGACGACGGCGCCCAGGGGGAACGCGGTCGGATCGGTGAGCTGGGCCGGGTCGAGCTCGAAGCCGGCCTGCTTGAGCGATGCCGCGTGGGTCGCGAGCTGGTTGGGCATCCACATGCCGCCTGGGTTCTCGAACGACGCTGTCGCTGGGGGGGCCGCCTGGACGGAGCTGGCTTCGGATCCCGCGGTCGTCGACGGCGCGGCGACATCCCCGTCGCTTGTCGTCACACAGCTGAGCGTGAAGCCAAGCCCGAGAGCGGCGAGGACAGATCGCTGGGGGAGCCTACGGTGGTGAGTCGAACCGCGCATTGCCGCCAAGAGGTAGCAGATTCGAGCCGCCTTCGGGGGCCTGTCGAGGGACGATGATGAGGCGGCGCCTCTCGCGCATCGCCGCCTCTCGCGGCTCTGGGGGGCTGGGCGGTGATACCCTGGCCGACCGTGTCGCGGCCCCGCGTCTCTCTCCTTGTCGGTAATCCGACGGCCCGAACAGGGAAGGCCGCCCGTGCCATCAAGCACGCGATGGAGGCGTTGGATCGGCGCCGTCTCGACCCAGAGCTCTTCGCGACCAAGCCCGACGGGGCGACGGTCCCGGCCCTGGCAGAGCGACTCGAGTCAGGAGACGTCGCCAAGGTCATCTACCTAGGCGGTGACGGGACCTTCGCCGACACCGCCAAGGGGATCATCCTCGCCCGCGAACGTCACGGGATCGACGTTCCGATGGGCATGCTGCCGATGGGGACCGCCAACGATCAGGGGCGCTCCTTCGGCGTGAGGTCCGGTGTCAAGGCGATCGAGCGCAACGTCGAGATCATCGCCGAGGGGATCGAGCAATGGCTCGACGTCGGCAGGGTCAGCGCCTACGACAGCCATGGTGAGGTCGTGCTCCAGGATCTTTGGTTCGACAGCTGGGGCGTCGGGCTCTCGGCGCAGATCCTCGCTCGGCGCAACCGCGACCGCGAGCGGGTCGCCAAGGTCCCGGTCTTTCGCCGGTTCTACCGCGACAAGGCGGTCTACGCCCGTGCGGCGTTCGCCAGCTATTTTCGCAGCCTCCTCGGGCGTTCGCGCTTTGCGGCGGCGGTGACCGTGGACGGCGTCTGCCACGAGTACAAGGGCTGTACCGACATCGTCATCAAGGGGACCCTCCTCTACGGCGGTGACTGGATCTTCGCCCCTGAGAGCAAGCCGGACGACGGCAAGTTCGAGGTCATCATCATGAGGCGGCACGCGGACTGGATGGCGGCGACGATCACCGCCCACAAGCGCAACCCGGTGACGGCCGACGATCTCGCGGTGCTCGGGGTCCGACGGGCCGAGATCCCGAGCGGCAAGGACATCGAGGTCCGGATCTTCCGCTCGCCGCGGATACGCAAGCTCTACGCTCAGCTCGACGGCGAAGAGCTGTTCTACTGTGATCACTACCGGATCGAGAACCTCTTCCACTATCTTCGGATCATCGTCCCCATGGATCCCCACTGGGTGTAGGTCTAGCTGTGCTCGACGCGACCACCCGTATCTGCCCTCTGGTTGCCTTCGCGCTCGTGCTCGGGTTCGGGCTCGGGGCGTTTGGTTGCACCCAGGACACCTCGGAGCAGCTCAAGGGCGCCATCGAGGATCAGCTCAAGGAGCGGCTCGCCAAGAAGAAGCGGGTGACGACCGACGACGGTGGGTCGCAGCCCGAGCTGCTCGCGAACAAGCTCAGCCTCTACCTCGAGTGTGGGCGGGCGACCCAGGGGCTCGTCCGTCAGAGTTGGCGGAGCTACCGCGAGCGGGTGACGGAGGCGGGGGAGATCAAGCCCAGCGGCGGCAAAGTCCCGCTGGTCTCGGCGTCGGCGGTCGAGAGCTGCACCAAGGCGGCGAAGACCGGGCGGCACCTGCAGCCGCCACAGCCCGAGCTCGAGGCCGCGACGGTCGACTACACCGAGGCGCTGAGCAGCTACGCGGCGCGCCTCGAGGAGGTCGTCGGCATCCTCGAGGCGGGCAGCTCGGCGAAGAAGTTCGACCCCGCCGCGGCGTTGACGATCCACGAACTCGCGCCGAGCCTCGACGCCGCCCATAGCTCCTGGGAGGACGCCTCGGAGTCGCTGACGCGGGAGATCAACGAGACTCAAGGCCGGGTCGACACGTCTGTGCTCGCACGGATCGAGGAGCGGAGCGGAAAGGGGGCCGAGTACTACACGCGCGCCTTTGTCATCGCCTCTCGTCCGCTCGTCCGCTGCCTGACCTCGGCGCCGGGCGTCGCCTGCGAGTCGGCCTTCTTCGCGATCGAGCAGGCCCACGGCGAGCTCCACGGCTACCTCGACCTCCACCCTGAGGAGGCTGCGAAGGTCTTCTGGCTCGATCACTTTGTCGCCAGCGCGGACCAGTACTACGAGGTCGCGAGGGCGCTGATGGAGAAGGTGCGCGCGAGCGGGGTGGGGGCGGACGAGGTCGACGCCGTCGTCGACGAGTTCAACGATCTTCTGCGCGAGTCGGGCAACCTGAACTTCGGCCGGGTCGAAGCTCCCTCTGGATCGTGAGCTGCGGAGTGACGTGGCCGGCAGCTTCGCCGAGCTGCCGCCCTCGATCCGTCTCACATGTTGTTGATGTACTGGATCGCGATCTCGCAGTAGGGGTTGATCTCGACCGCGCGCTCGAAGCTCTCGCGGGCGCTGTCGGTGGCGCCGAGGCCGAGGAGCACCGCGCCGCGATAGGCGTGCACGAGGTCGAGCTCTGGCTCCCGCTGCTCGGCATACGCGAGCAGATCGAGCGCGTCCTGGGCGGCGGCGGGGTTGCCCCCTGCGGCGCGGTAGCGGGAGAAGGCGAGGGCCGCGTGGAGCACGGGGACGTCGTAGCCGTTTTGGTAGGCGTCCTCGAAGAGGGTGCAGGCCGAGGCGTAGTCGCCCTCGTTCATCGCCGCGACGGCGTCCTGGTAGCGAGCTCCGCCGATGTCTCCGCTCCCCTCGTCGACCGCGAGCTCGTCGAAGTCGAGGTTCGCGAGATCATCCAGGTCGTTGTCGGAGATGCCCTTGTCGTCACCGTCGCCGAGGTCGATGTCGCCGAGGTCGAGGTCGTCGATGTCATCGAGGTCGAGGTCGTCCAGCTCGTCCAGCTCGTCCAGTGCGCCGAGGTCGATGTTGTCGGCGATGTCGTCGAGGTCCCCGAGCTGGTCGTTGAGGTCGTCGATGTCGGCGTCGATGTCGCCGAGGTCGATGTCGTCGAGGTCGATGTCGTCGATCTCTTCATCGTCGACGACCTCTTCGATCATGCTGACCTCGTCGAACTCTTCGAGGGCGCTGACCTCGGCGATGTCGTCATCGACGTCCGCGAGGTCGGGGAGTTCGTCGATCCCAGAGAGTTCGTCGAGATCGATCTCGTCGACCTCTTCGAGGGCGGAGAGCTCGTCGATCGGGATCGCCTCGAGCGAGTCCTCCGGGGCAGGGGTCGTGGAGGGCGCGGGCTCGGGCTCCGGGAGAGCGAGGTCGTCGATGTCGCTGAGGTCGAGGTCGTCGAGATCGGGGAGGTCGTCGATGTCGCCAAGGTCGAGGTCGTCGACGTCGGGGAGGTCGTCGACCTCTTCGACCTCTTCGACCTCTTCGACCATCTCGACCATCTCTTCATCGTCGAGGAGCTCGACCTCATCGTCGAAGCTCTCCTCGTCGAGGTCGAGCAGAGAACCGTCGAGGGTCGTCGGCTCCGCGCGGATGGCGGGTTCGTCGTCGAGATCGCTGAAGTCCGACTCGTCGTCCTGCGCCTGGGAGAGCTGTTCGGCGCGGCGGACCTTGGCTCGGAGGTCGCGGGTGTCGAGGACGACGCTCTCGTCCTCGTCGAGGGCGGCGACGCCGGCGAACATCTCCTCGTCCTCGGTGAGGAGGGCGGGCATCCGCGAGGTCGACTGGGCCGCCGAGGGCAGACGGTTGGGGAGAGGCGTGTCCTCGTATTCGCCGATGACGCTCGCGGGCTCAAAGTCCGGGGCGAGGTCGGTGTCGCTGAGACCCGCGGGCTGGAGCTCCGGCTTTTTTGGCTTGGGTCGGGCGAGGAGGCGGCGGGTCTTGAGCTCGACCACACCGGCGGCGATGAGCCCGTAGATGAGCGTAGCGGTCCGGGGTACGGGGAGCTCGAGCTCCCCGCTCAGGAGCTCGTCGACGCTGCGGCTGCCGTCGAGACCGCGGAGAACGTGCACCTCTTCTGGGATCAGCTCCAAGGGCGCCGAGTTGCTCGTCCATGCCGGCACCGCGACCGGGTAGTTGCCGGCGAAGGGGCGGAGCGAGTGGCGGGCTCGGTCGTCGGAGTAGCGCGACTGGATCGCTGAGATGATGATGTTCTCGTTGCACTCGCTGGGCGGCGCCTCGCCGGTGTCGTCGCCGCCGGGCTTGAACTGAAAGCGTCCTTCTTCCCAGGAGAAGATGTCGCCGAGCTTGCCGCGGAACTGGGCGTCGAGGCCGTACTGGAGGTTGCCCTCGGAGATCAGGCCCATCTCGATGAGGAGCTCGCCCTGCTTTTTGCCGGTGCGGCGCACTGCCTCGAGGGAGTTATCGCTTTGCTCTTGAGTGATCAGACCCTCGGACGCCAGGATCTGACCGAGGCACTCCGAGATCACGTTGGAGCGCACCGAGACCGGCTTGCCCGCGCGGAAGAAGATGACCTTCTTCGTCTGTCCGTTAAGCAAGTAGAGGCTGCCGGTGACCTCGGCGCGTGCGATCTGCCGGATCAGCTGGGGAAAGGGGATGCGCTTGAGCGACCCCTTGGTCGGAAACCCTGATTCGGTGTCGGCATGCTCGGTCATGGATCACTCGACGGTGTCGCGCTGCCTGGCGGATGCGCTGCGGGCAGGCTGGCACAGGCGCCGCGCTGGCGCCAAGAGGATATCGCGGTCGCCGCAGGTCTGGGGGGGGCGCGCGCTCTGCGGCCTTGTCCGGCTGCAGAGCGCGCGGGAACGGGCTCTACGTCGGTTTGTCGCGGTCTCCGGGGATCACGGGTAGGGTGCGGGCCGTGCAGACGCCGGTGGCAGTGGTCTTGGCGGCGGGCAAAGGTACGCGGATGGGTTCGGATCTGGCGAAGGTCCTCCATCCCGTCGCCGGAGCGCCGATGGTGTACTACCCGATTCGTTCCGCGCAGGAGGCAGGGGTCGGTGATGTGGTGGTGGTCGTCGGCCATCAGGCAGCGGACGTCCAGGCGAAGGTCAAAGAGGCCTTTCCTGCCGCCCGCTTCGCGCTCCAACGCGAGCAGCGGGGCACGGGCCATGCTGTGCTTTGTGCGCTCGAGGCCCTCGGGGGGGTCTCGGGCCCGGTTCTCATCCTCAGCGGCGATGTCCCGATGCTGCGAACGCAGACCCTCAGCCAGCTCCTTGAGGCCGCCGAGGGGGCCTCTGGAAGGCTCGCGCTCGCGACCTTCAGGCCCGCCGCGGCGAGCGGCTACGGGCGGATCCTCCGGGAAGAGGGCCGCGTCATCGGGATCCGCGAGGAGAAGGACGCTAGCCCCGAAGAGCGAGCCATCGGCGAGTGCAACGCAGGGCTCTACTGCGCCGACGTGGGGCTCTTGCGGGAGGTCTTGCCGCGGCTCGGGAGTGACAACGCTCAGGGTGAGATCTACCTCACAGACCTCGTCGCCGAGGCGGCACAGCGCGGCGATGTCGCGGCCGTGCTCGTCGACGCCGAAGAGGTCGCAGGGGTGAACACGCGGGAGCAGCTTGCAGTTGTTGATGCGCGCCTGCGCCAGGTCAGGGAGTGAGCACCGTCCTGAGCGCGGCGATCAGCTCGTCCATCGTGTAGGGCTTTTCGAGGAAGGCGTTGGCCCCCGCTGCGAGCGCCCGGCGGACCTCACCGCGGACCGTGCTCGCGGAGACCGCGACGATCGGCAGGTCGCCCATGGCCCCCTGCTCGCGGATCGTCCGGATGAGGGCGAGCCCGCCGCGACCGGGGAGGCCGAGGTCGACCAGGAGTACGTCCGGGCGCGCCGAGGTGAGTGAGCGGAGGGCTTGGTCGCCGTCGCTGACCGCCTCGAGGGTGAAGCCCTGCCGTTCGAGGATCCGGCGGGCGAGCACCACATGGGTCGGATCGTCCTCGACATAGAGCACGAGCGTCGGCGAGGTCACCGGCTGAGAGTAGCAGCGCGGTCGCGCTGACAATCGCTGAAGTACACTGCCGTCGATGTCCCGTCGCCATCGCGCAAGGCCCGGCCCGGCGCAGCTCCGCGCCGCCCTCGGCGGTCGGATCCGCGGCGTGGCGGTCGCGGTATCGATCGGCATTTCGCCGTCGATGGCCTTTGGCGAGCCCTCTGGCGCCTCCTCCTCGGAGTCGGCGATCTCTTCGAAGGTCGCGGCTGTGCCTTCGCAGGTCGACGACTCGGGCGTCGTCCCGCGCAACCTGCGGATCATCGAGGTCTCGATCGTCGGCACTGAGCAGGTCTCCGACAAGCAGATCATCAAGGCCCTCGAGGGCGAGGCTTTGACCGTCGGTGCGGCGATCCTCTGGCCGGAGGATCCCCGGGTCGAACGGGCACGCCTCCGCCTCTTGATGACCGGGTACTTCGGGCGGGTGACCCTCAAGCTGCGACCGGTCGCCGGCGACGATGAGGGGGCGGTGCTGGTGGTCGACGTCGACGAGCGGGCGTCCTTGACGGTCACCGACGTCTTCCTCGGCTCCTCGGAGATGACCCCCTTTCACGGCGGTCTTCAGCTCGTCGAGCGCAACTTCCTCGGTCGGGCGATCCACCTGGGGGGGGGCTTCATCTGGGGCTCCCAGCCGCGTCAGCTGGCCAAGGCTCGACGTCAGCAGGGCGGTCGTCTCTTCGTCATGGCGCCGCGCCTGCCGGGGACCCGCGTCGGCCTCAGCGGGACCTTCTATGCCCTCTCGGCGAGCGAGCCCTACCGGGTCTCGGGTGCTCGCGACGATCCTTCGCCAAGCCTCTTCCGCAACGTCGACTACACCCGCGTCGGCGGACTCCTCGGGGCTTCGTTCCCGATCACCTCGCGCTTCGGCTTCGGCATCGACTACCGCTTTGAGCAGGTCAACGGTAGCCCGCCCGACAACCCGATCTACCTCGCCCCGGAGGGCTTCTCCTCAGAGGTCGATCTCGGCCTCCTCTCCGGGTCTCGACGCCTGACCTCGACCAATTTCACGATCAACTGGGACGGTCGCGATCGGGCCGCGCACTTCGGCCAGGGCGGCCGCTTTGCCCTCGACCTTCACCTCGCGTCACCTCTGGTCGGCAGCGAGTATGAGTACATTCGCCTGGTCTCAGGGGCAGGTTATACATTTCGCCTGCCGTGGCGCCACTGGATCACCCCGAGCATCCTCGCCGGTCAGATCGCCGGCAACGCGCCGCGTTTTGAGCGCTTCTACGCCGGCGATCTCAGCGAGCTGACGCCCGGTCGGGAGCTCGGGATCCTCTATTCGACCCGGTCGCCCTTTGATCTGCTCGGCACGGGCGTCGACACCCGGACCTTCGGTGAGATCTTCGCCCGCGGCGACGTCGAGTACGTTTGGCCGCTCTTCCGCCGCTCCCGCCTGCGCGGCCTCGAGGGCGGTCATCTCTTCTTCGGCGCCGGCATCTTCACGATCGCCGGAGACGCCGAGGAGCGGAGAAATTGGCGGGCCCTCGGGATGCCGGCGGCGCCGATCGGCCTCAACCTCAACCTCGGCTTGCGCCTCGAGACCGCGCTCGGGACGTTGGATCTCTCGGTCGGCAACGTGATGCGGAGGTTGCCGATTTGAAGCGCCGGGCCTTCATCGCCGCGGGGCTGGGACTCCCGCTCGTCACCGCCGCCGGCGGACGCGAGCTCCTCCGGGCGCGTCGGGCTGACTTCGTCGAGATCGGCGAATCCGTGCTGATGACGGTGAGCCTCCCGGAGCTCCTCTCGACCCGCGATCGCGACGCGATGGCGTCGATCGAGTCGGCGTTCTCGACGACGCTGGTCTTTGAGATCAAGCTCTACCGAAGCGGCTCGGCGCGGGCCGTGAGCGCTCAGCGGCGGATCGTCAAGATCCAGTGGAACCCCTGGAAGGAGCGCTTCGGCGTCCAGACCAGCGATCCGGGGCAGGGGACCCGAACCGCCTACTTCCGCGGCCGCAATCGGGCGATAGCCTGGGCTGTCGGGCTCGATCGGATCCAGATCGCCCGCTCGCAGGACCTCGACCGTGGCCGTGATGCGACCTACTTCGTCACCGTCGTGGGTCAGCGAAACCCGATCACCGCAGCGCTCCTCCCTGAGGATGTCGTCGTCGGCGGGCAGGGGCAGGGCAGCGATCTGTCGGCCTTCTCGCGGTGGATCGGCATCTTTATCCGCGACACGCCGGCGGCGGAGAAGACCTTCGCCATCCGCACCACCCCAGCCTTCTACCTCGTGCCCCGATGAGCGTCCCGTCTCTCCGCCGACAGCGCGCGGCACTCCGGGTCCCCTGGTGGGGGCGGCTGGAGTCGCGGGTGATCACCGCGCTGGTGGCCCTCGGGATCCTCTGCGTCGGCGCCTCGGCGTACCTGGTCAAGCTCACGGTCGAGTACTTCGACGGGTTGGTCGGCGCCGCCATCGAGCGCAGCGATGACGCCGTGGACATCGCCGCGGCCCACTACGGGGACCTGGTCGCGGTCTATAAGGACGCCTACCGGGCGCGGGCGCGGGCGCTGGCGCGGGAGGTCGAGGCTGAGCTCGGCGCGGCGGATCTGGACGACGTCTCGCTGGTGCTCGGGCGGGCGCTCGAGGCCGAGGCTGACCTCGTCGCGCTGAGCCTGGTCCGCGGCGACGAGGTGGTCATCGAGGTCGAGCGGCGCGGACTCTTGCCGGAGGGCTCGGGCGCTTGGATCTGGGTCGCGGCGGATCCCGTCGAGCTCGGGGGGCCGCTCTTCGTCGCCGAGAACCTGGAGCTCTCCGTGCTCTTCGCCCTCGACCCCGCGATCGAGCGGCGACACCAGGCGCTCGGCCGGCTCAAGCGGGAGGGCGAGCACATCGCCGTCGGTCCGCGGGTCATCGTCGATCGCGATGAGCTTGAGAATGCTGTTTTTAGGGCCATCGCGGCCGCTTCTGCGCTCGTGTTGATGATCGCCTTCATCGCCGGATTTCTCCTCGCGAGGGCGACCACCCGCAAGGTCTCGGAGCTCTCACGGGTGATGCGAGAGGTCGCGGGTGGCGACCTCTCGGTGCGGGTGCGCTCGCTCGGAAAGGACGAGCTCGGGGTGCTCGGCGCCGCGTTCAACGGGATGCTCGACGAGCTGGCGGCGGCGCAGGGGAAGGTCGCCTATCTCGAGCGCGTCAGCGCATGGCAGGAGATGGCGCGGCGGATCGCCCACGAGATCAAAAACCCGCTGACGCCGATCCAGCTCGCAGTGCAAAATCTTCGCGACAAGGATCCCAAGGTCAACGCCCGGTTCAGCGCGCTCCTCCAGACCTCCGCCGAGATCGTCGAGGATGAGATCGAAGCTCTGCGACGGATGGTCGGCACCTTCTCCCAGCTCGCCAAGGTCCCCGAGGCTCAGCTCGCCAAGGTCTCGCTCGGCCGGATCCTGACGGAGTTCGAGCGGGCCTACGGCCACCTCACGGAGCACGCGAGCGACCGACTCGAGATCGTCGAAGCGCCGGACGTCCACTGTCTCGGCGATCGTCAGCTGCTCAAGCAATGCCTCGTCAACCTCGTGGAGAACGCGGTGCTCTCATGCCGGGACGCGGGCCGGGAGCCCGTGCAGGTCCGGATTCGAGCAGAGGTCATGGACGACGAGGTCGAGATCTGGGTCGAGGACAACGGGCCGGGGATCGAGCCGGAGCGGCGAGAACGGGTCTTCGAGCCCTACGAATCGTCGCGGGAGGACGGGACCGGGCTAGGCCTCGCGATCGTCAAGAAGATCATCCTCGATCACCGGGGGGAGGTCCGGGTCGAGACGAGCGAGCTCGGCGGTGCGGCGATCGTGATCCGTTTGCCGATCGAGCAGGCCCCGACGTAGTCGCGCACTCTGTCGTCGGCCCAGGGGCCCGATCTTTCGGGAGCTGCGCACCGTGTATGCGAAGCGCCCACCTCGGCGGCCCTGACGTCAACCACGCTCCCCGTGGCCGGTCCTGTAAAAGCGGTTGCAGCCCGCTTTGGGGCTGTGCAACGATCATTTTGCCCGATCTCGGTGTAACCTGGCGGGCGGTGAGTCCTATGGCGAGGTCGAGACACTCGAAGAATGACAGGCGACGCTCTGTCATGGGGAAGGGTCTCTTCGGCGCTAGCGTTGTGCTCATCGCCTGTACCTCGACGGCGACGCCGACCGAGGTACCCGCACCGATAGCCTCTTCGGAGGGGTCGCCGCGGGCGAGCGTGACAGAGGTCCGCGGTTCATCGCCGATCTCGCTGCGAGCCGATGACGGTACGTCGTTTCGCCTGCGTCGACTCACCGTGCGCGGCGAGGTCGACGGCTTCCTCGGGATGACTGAGCTCGACATGGCCTTTGAGAACCCTGAGGGGCGGGCGCTCGACGGACGCCTCTCGCTGGAGCTGCCGCAGGGCGCTCGGGTCGTCCGCTTTGCCGTGCGCGAGGGCAAGTCTTGGCGCGAGGCCGAGGTTGTCCCGCGGCGGGCCGCCTACGACTCGCTCGTCGACGGCGACATCGAGCCGGCTCTCCTCGCGGAGGGCATCTCCGGTGATCGTCTGCTCGCCCGCTTGCCGCGTATTCCGGCGGGCGATCTGCGGGTCGTCGTCAGCTACGTCGAGGAGCTGCGCGGTCGCGAGAAGCCCTACCGCCTCGGGTTGGCCGGGCTCACTCGCCTCGACGAGCTCGATGTCCGGGTCGCCGGCACGGACATCCACGGGCGTGGCCCCGGCGAGCTCAGGGCGCTCGCGAACGGCCGCTCTGTCTACGAATTTCGCGGTCGCGGCCAGGTCGACGCGGACATCGTCGTGCAGGCGCCGGAGCTGCGCGGTCGAGGGATCCGCAACGACAACCAGGTCATCGCCCGGATCGCCCCGGTCCCCCA
>Ga0316189_10004760_pt1 | contig 13014 bp, 10 predicted proteins | sample LowCovwburrow_MG_FD_204930 | JGI IMG/M metagenome (GOLD analysis project Ga0316189, IMG submission 204930) | Coastal sediment microbial communities from Maine, United States - Lowes Cove worm burrow | ecosystem: Environmental > Aquatic > Marine > Coastal > Sediment | place: USA: Maine... | reverse complement strand
TGATGGCGGCCAAATTCAATCGGCAAAGCCGGGTTATTCGAGAAGCTGCGCGAATGTTTAACTGGCGCGCCCTGGCGCCTTATCGCGCGACATCGGAATAAGCCGGAATGAGCGAACCTTCTATCGAGGTTTATCATTGCCAGACGACTGGCAATTTACTTCAGACACACTTCCATGCGGTACGGCCAGCATTTCTCTCGGCTTCGCTTCTGCCGGTGTTTACTGCGTTGGCCTATGTGTATGCCACTTCTGCATCGCTGGATTACTGGTTGGCATTTTTAACGCTATTGGGCATTGCTTTCATCCACTCGGCGGCGAATGTATTAAACGATTATTTCGATTCAAAAAACGGCACGGATGCGATGAACCAGGCGCGCATTTATCCATTTTCCGGCGGTAGTCGATTCATTCAAAACGATGTGCTCAGTGAGCAACAGGTTTTGTATTTTGGGCTGGCGCTTTTAGTCAGCGGAATCTTTATCGGCTTGATGGTCGCTTTAATCAGCGGTCCACTCATTTTGCTGATAGGGTTGATTGGTGGACTCCTGGCTGTTTCTTACTCGGCGCCGCCGTGCCTGGCCTGCAAGGGCCTGGGTGATTTGACAATTGCTACCTGTTTTGGTGTTTTGCCGGTAATCGGCACGGTTTACACGCAGACTGGAAGCATCAGTACCGACTCGATCTGGATTGGTCTGGTGATTGGCTGTTTCGTTTCGGCGATACTCTGGGTTAACTCGATCCCGGATATCGAAGCCGATAAAAGGGCCGGTAAAAACACTTTACCTGCTCGACTGGGCAGGCAGCTTGCGTCGTGGTTGCACGCTGGCTGGTTTATAGCGGGTTTTGCTTTGATCCTGATAACACCATTATTCGAGACTGGTTATTTTGCTTTGCTGGCGGTGATACCGGCCATTGCAGCGATTGTAGCAATCCTGAGGAATAAGCTTATCCCCGCTATTCCATTGACGCTGTTAACGCATGCAGCTGTTTGTATTTTGTTGGGTATTGGTTTCCTAAGCCCTTAAGAGATGCCCTTAAATCAACTAACCGCAAGCGCCTGCGAAACGGTCGCCTCGACTTCATTATCAAGAGAGGAAATAGGCAGGGATTCCGGTCTACCAAAATAATAACCCTGTGAATAATCGACACCTAGTTCGCGAACCTTGAGATACAATTCTTCGGAGCTAACATATTCGGCGATGGTTTCCATGCCCAGGCTCTTTGCTGCGCTGACTATAAGTTTAGTTATGGCGACTGAGTTTGGATCGATCAAAAGGTTCTTGGTGATGGAACCATCAATTTTCAAATAATCGACATTGAGCTTGATCAAATAAACAAGGTTGGAATAACCCGTACCAAAATCGTCGATCGCAATTTTGCAGCCGTAACCTTTGATTCGGGCAATAAAGTCGGTCACCTCCCGGTAATTTTCTATGCCCTGCGATTCGGTAATCTCGACGATAACCCGAGGCCCGACTTCTGGATCCTGAACAAACTGGCATAAATATTCGACAGTCGATGGATCGCGAATATCTCTGACCGTCAGGTTAATGGAAATCGAGCTATCGGTGGCCACCAGGCCTTCTACCACGTTTTTGATGACCGCACGGGTCAAATCCGCGTATTGATGCGAGCGCTGTGAAACTTCGAGAAAATAAAATGGCGTAATGACTTCATCATCCTCACTAATCATTCTGACCAGTGCTTCGTGTTTTACAATTTTGCCGGTCCTGTTTTCCACGATGGGTTGATAAAAGGGGACGATACGGCCATCGTTCAGTGCATTTTTGAGGCGGTTAGCCCAGCGAATATTTTCCTTGTACTGGGCTACTTTTTCCATCGTCGGGTTGAATACAAGAAATTGTTTTTGCTCAATTTTGGCACGTGTCAAAGCCAGATCAGCCTGAAAATAACTCGATTCACAATTGCCAGATATGCCAGCGGAAACGCTAATACTGATTTCTTCGTTGATGAAGTGAAATGGTTTTTCGGTTAGCTCGTCAATTACTCTCAGGCTAAGCCGGGTAAAGGCTTCTTCAGTCATATCGACAATTGAACGTATGACGAAATTATCGCTACCGACACGGTAGACTTTAGCTTTGCCTTCGGATAAATAGAGCAGGCGCACGCCGGTTTCGTACAGTATTTGATCACCACATTCCACTCCGTAAAAATCGTTTACGGCGCGAAATTCGTCAATATCAAACACTGTTATCCGGCACACTGGATCGTTCTTTAATTCCTGCATCAATTTTATGCGGTTGGGCAGACCAGTGACCGAATCCGTGGTTTGCTCGTGTAACAATTCCTCCTGTTTTATCAACCGGGTTACGTCGTTACAGGTCATGATTAATTCACGTATACCACCGAGGTTGTCGTGAATGGGAACAGCGGTATAGTCGAGATACAATGCCTCGCCGTTCTTTGTCGAGCTTTGCACCAGGCCTTTCCATACTTTGCCAGCGGTTACCGTTGCCCATAATTGGCGAAACAGGTTGGCCGAAATTTCAGCATTCAAAATTTGATCGAATTCTTTACCTATCAGCTCTTCTTTGCTGTATCCGAAGGTGTTTTCAAATTCCTCGTTAATTTCGGTGATAATGCCATTGGGATCCGTTTTGGAAACGATGTTGCCTGAGTCCATCGCATGTTTGTATTCATTCAATAAATTAATTTGAATGCGCATTTCTTCATCGTGGTTTTGTAGTCGCAGTTGAGTTTTGACGCGCGCCAGAACTTCGGCTGCCTGAAATGGTTTGACAATATAGTCCACGCCGCCGACGTCGAAGGCTTTTACTTTTTCGTGAGTATCGCTCAGGGCGCTGATAAAAATGACTGGAATGTCCTGAGTGTTTTTTTCCTGTTTTAGTTTTGTGCAAAGCTCAAAACCATCCATCCCCGGCATTTGAATATCGAGCAGGATTAAATTTGGTTTTCTGACCGCGATGGATTGCAGCGCGAGTTTTCCGTTGATGGCGGCGCGTGCCTGAAGCCCTGCCTGATGTAATATTCCGACAAGTACCTGTAAATTGGCGCTCATATCGTCAACAACCAGAATATCGATATCTTTTTCTGAGAAGCCGGGTTGTCGATCTGAATGTGCAGGTTGAGGCATTTAACACCTGTCCTTAGTTCAAAAAATCAATAGCAAAATTTAAGCGAAACCTGACATCTAACAGCGTGCCGGGTTTTACACAGCGGAAACCATTTCACGTTTTAATGACTAGGATTCGATAATGACACTGAATCCTGTTCTCAGTCTACTGAAAGTAAATGCCAGAACCCGGCATGTTTCAGCACTACAGACTCTTTAAAGTACGATTATAGACAAGACTTGCGAATAGCGCTGTACGAATTTGAATAAATAGGCAAATTGAGATTCTAATTAACTCAAAACCCCTTTGCAGTCTCCCTCAAAACGTTTTTCTGGATCTTACCAGTCGCCGTTTTTGGTAATTCCCCAAAAATAACTTTTTTGGGACGCTTAAACCGTGCCATGTTGTTGCCACAAAATTCGATTATTTCCGCCTCGTCGGCTGTCTGGCCCGATTTAAGTTCGACAAAAGCACAGGGTACTTCGCCCCATTTTTCGTCTGCGATGGCGACCACGGCTGCTTCTCCAACCGAGGGGTGTTTGTAAAGCACGCTTTCTATTTCGACCGACGATATGTTTTCACCACCGGAAATAATAATATCTTTGGCGCGATCTTTAACCTGTGCGTAGCCATCTTCGTGGATGACGGCAAGGTCGCCACTCATAAACCAGCCGTCTTTGAAGGCTTTTTGTGTGGCTGCTGGATCTTTCAGATAGCCTTTCATGATGGTATTACCGCGAATTACGATTTCGCCCATGGTTTCTCCGTCCCAGGGTACGGGTTTTCCCGAGTCGGGGTCGATAACATCGACCGCTTCGGTCATGGCGAAACGCACACCCTGGCGTGACTTGAGTTCAGCCTGCTTTTCCTGACTTTGTGCGGCCCAGCTATCCTGCGGCGCGGCTTGCAATATGTGGCCGTAAGTCTCGGTCAAGCCATAGACGTGCATGACGTTGAAACCAAATTGGTTCATGCTTTCCAGCACTTTAGCCGGTGGCGGTGCGCCTGCGGTCATGACTTCAATTTTTCGGTCAAAACGTTTTTGATCGCACTCAGGGGCATTTGCCAGCATGTTCAAAATAATCGGTGCGCCGCCAAAATGCGTGACCTCGTGTTTTTCGATTAATTCAAACGCAAGTTTTGGCTCGAAAGCGCGAATGCACACCACGGTACCTGCCACCGCAGTCATGGTCCAGGCGTGCCCCCAGCCGTTGCAGTGAAACATCGGCACGGTATAAAGATAACGCGGATGTTGGGGCAGGGCCCAGGAAACGACGGTGCCCATGGTCATCAAATAAGAACCACGGTGATGGTAGACCACGCCCTTGGGATGGCCTGTTGTACCCGAGGTGTAGTTGAGGGTCAGTGCCTGCCACTCGTCTTCAGGCTGACGCCAGGCGAAGGTTTCGTCGCCGCGTTCTACCAGGTCTTCGTAATAACTGAATTCGATATTTTCGGGCAAGGCTGGTTTTTCGGTGGCATCAATGTCGTCGATAATGATGATTTCGGGCTGTAACTTCGAGCTTTGTAACGCAATTTCCACCACCGGCCAAAGCTGACGATCAACAATGAAGAGTTTTGATTCACCATGGTCGATGATGTAGGCCACAGTAGCCGGGTCAAGGCGGGTATTAATCGTGTTTAACACCGCGCCCGACATGGGCACAGCAAAATGCGCTTCGAACATTTCCGGGGTATTAAAGGCAAATAGCGAAACGGTATCGTTTTTGCCGAGCCCTCGTGCGGCAATGCTGGAAGCGATGCGTGTGCATCGAGCCCGGGTCTGTGACCAGGTATAACGACGACTATTGTAGATTAGCGATTCGCGATCCGGATAAATATCGGCGGTGCGTTGCAGAAACGAAAGAGGTGTCAGCGCAACAAAGTTGGCGTCGTTGGCTTTGAGTTGATCGTATTCGATGGTCATCGTTATTCTCCGGTTTAATTACGGATCGGTGATCCATTGTCCAGCATAGTATTAATTCTCTCACGTGTTGCATCGGTGGCAACCAGCGAGAGGAATGACCGCCGTTCGGCATCATAAAAATCCTGCTCGCTCCAGACCGTGCCGGGTGCCACATCGCCGCCGGTGACGATACGCGCCATTTCCGAACCGACGTTCACATCGTGTGGCATAAACAGGCCTTTGTCGCGAGCGTCGGCCAGCCATTGACACATTTCTTCGAATAGCGGTTTGCCGGGCAGGGTTAAATCGGGGCGTTCGAATGCTAGCTGCTCAGTTGGGTTTTCGATGGCATTGATGGCTTCATTCAAGATACGGTCACGATTGATGACAAAGCGGTCATTATTGCGCAACATGGCCTGTTTTTTGGCGATGATGGGCGAAGTTGATGTCTTGCCGTAACCCAGGTTCATGAAGGCTTTCCAGCAGGCTTTGCTGATGTCATCGCCGCATTGCAATTGCTCAATCCAGCGATAAAGCGTTTCTTTGCAACCACCGCCACCGGGAACCACACCGACGATTGATTCGACTAAGCCGGTTACCGAGTTGGCGTGACAAATGACCTGTTTGGCGTGCAGAACGACTTCGAAACCGCCACCGATGGACATGCCAACCGGTGCCGCGACCACGGGAAAATCAACTTTCGCCATACGATGGACGGTATTCTGAAAATTAGCCAGAAATTGATCGAGACCATCCATATCGTCATTACGGAAAAATTCACGCACACCTTGCAAATTAACGCCGCAGGAAAAATGCTGGGCGTCATTGTGGACGATCAAACCACGCATGCCTTTGTCTTCAACGGCGCTGATGGCATTGTCGAGCATTGCCATCGATTCGGCGTCGAGCGCGTTGGCCTTGCTGTGAAACTCGACCAGCGCGATGCCGTCGAGGTCATACCAACTGGCAACTTCGCAGGTATTCTCCGGCTTCATAGTCTGGCGTTTTTCGGTAAAGCGGATGATGCCTTCGGCGTGTTTAATGCCACGCCAGTGACTATTGACAATGCGGGACTGCAGTTGCTTGCCGTGTACGCGGTAAAATGCCGAACCGGTGGCTTCGGCCAGAAAAGCAGGCACGTCTTGTCCATCGCTTCGTAGACGGTTTACAAAATAATCGACACCGATTTCATCGATCAATTCGAACGGGCCTTTAATCCAGTTGTAACCCAGTTTCATGGCGTCGTCGATGCCAACCGGATTGTCGCCGACTTCGGGGATTAGCGAGGCGGCGTAGCTTAGTGTTCTTGATAGCACACGCCAGGCGAACTGGCCGTATTTGCCTTCGTCGTCGAGCAAATGTTTGACACCATTTTGTTCGGCCTTTTCAGCGAGGGCTAGATTTAATCGTGGTGCGGGCCCGTAGCTCTCATTGGCGAGATTCAGCACTTCACGCCCATCATCGCCATCACGATAAAACCCTTTTCCCTGTTTGTTGCCGGTTTGACCGTTTTCGATCATGCGCGTCATCAACGGAACCTTCGCAGCCTCGGCGTGGAAAGCATCGTTTTCCGGCAGAATATTCACCAGGCTTTGTACAACGTCCGACATTAAATCGATGCCGATTAAATCGTATAAACCAAAAACGCCGGTTTTCGGAATGCCCATCGGGCGACCAAACAAGGCGTCTGCTTCCTGCGGCGTCAAGCCTAAATCGAAAGCTGCGTGTAACGCACATTGAATGGCAAACACGCCAACACGGTTACCAAGAAAGCCCGGCGTATCCAGGCAGGGTACGACACCCTTGCCGAGTTGCTGCTCACAAAAACTCGCCATGATATCCATAACGGTGGAATCGGTATCTTCGCCCCGCACAAGTTCCAGCAGGCGCATGAAGCGCACCGGGTTGAAAAAATGTGTGATCGCGAATCGTTTGCGAAATTGTACTGGCATGTCTTCGACCAGTAGTTTGATCGGGATAGTCGAAGTATTCGAGGTGATGATTGCGTTATCGCGACAGGTTTCGTCGAGGCGCTGGTAGAGATCTTTTTTGATATCGAGTCTTTCGACGACGGCTTCGGCGACCCAGTCGCAATCGGCGAGTTGATTAAAATCGTCACGGGTATTGCCGAGATGAATAAATGACTCGGCTTCTGTGCTCATCAAGCCCGGTTGATCCGGGTCACGCAGGCGTTGCATGCCGCGTTCGGCGAGTGCGTTGGGGTTGCCGTCTGTGTGCAGGTCGAGTAACCAGACCTCGACACCCGCATTAGCAACCTGTCCAGCGATGCCTGCGCCCATAGTACCTGCGCCGATAACGGCAACCTTTTTAATTTTCATTTGAGCTTTTACTCCGTATGTTCAATCGCGCCAATAAAATCGCGCAGGCGATGCAGGCATTGTTTTGGGGCTTCAATCGGTAACATGTGACCATAACCTTCGATCACGGACACCTGAGCCTTCATGGTCATCGCCAGCGCTTTACCGGCTTTCATCGGTGTCATGCGATCCTGACCGGCAAGCACCAGTTGAGTAGGAATATCGAGTGTCGCAGCGACCGCATCACCGTTTGCATAATTCGCGCAGGCTTGCAGATCGACTGCCAGAGGATTCTTCGCCATGATCGATCGACCAATCGCGATAGGCTGCATGCCGGGTACAGCGCTAATACCCATTTGTGCTTTATGGCCAAAACCCCATTGCAACATCAGATCAGCGGCTTTGACGGATGATTCGAGTGCAGTTTCGATCAAGGCAGGGTTGACCGGAATGGCCGCGGCGGTGCCTATGCCGGAAAGGCTTTTTACTTTTGATGGCGTATTTTTCGCAAGTTCCAATGCGCAGAGAAATCCCTGTGAATGACCGACAACATGCGCAGTTTTAACACCGACACAATCGAGAAAGTCGTTTAACCAGGCACCTTGCAGTTCAATCGATTTCAGCGGCTCACCAGCCGACAAGCTATGCCCTGGAAAATCGGGCGAGAGTACGGAGTAACCATTGTAAGCAAACCAGCGCGTTTGCAATGCCCAACTGCGGTGGTCGAGACCGCTACCGTGAACAAACATAACAACTGGCAGGCTGGCATCAAATTCTTTGCCACCGGTTGCGGCGTAGGTTTTCTGGCCATTAACTTCGAGTTCCATCAGCCTTCTCCCGCAATGCGACTGGCGGCTTTAAAGCCACGAGCGAAGTCGGCTTTGATGTCTTTGATATCTTCGATGCCGACAGAAACGCGAATCATGTCTTCGCTAATGCCAGCGGCGACCATATCTTGCGGTGTCAGGCGCGAATGCGTGGTGCTGCCGGGGTGTAAAACCAGCGTGCGTGAATCACCGACATTGGCGAGATTTGACGCCAGTTGTAGCGCGTCGATAAACGCAGCGCCACCGGCTCGGCCACCGACCACGCCAAAACATAACATTGAACCGGCACCTTCGGGGAATAATACGGGTGCGAGTTCGTGGCTCGGGCTTGATGGCATTTCGGGGTGGTTCACCCAGGTGACTTCTTCCTGTGCCTGCAACCATTCGACCATAGCACGGGCGTTGATCACATGCTGTTTCATGCGCAGATTCAGGGTTTCGATACCTTGCAAAATGAGGAAGGCATTATGAGGACTCATGGTCGCGCCGACGTCGCGCATCGATTCGGCGCGGATTTTCATGACCAGTGCCGAAGGTCCGAATTCTTCCCAGAATTTGATGCCGTGGAAGGGCGCATAAGGTTCGGTCAGTTCGGGGAAACGACCGCTCGCCGACCAGTCGAACTGTCCACCATCGACGATAGCGCCGCCGACTGCGACGCCATGACCACCCATCCATTTGGTGACGGAATGCACGACCACATCCGCACCATGATCAATCGGCCGGCAAAGTGTTGGCGTGGCAAAAGTAGCGTCAACAACAACCGGAACGCCTGCTTCATGGGCGACTTTGGCAATATTTGGAATGTCGGCAATTTCGAGTCCGGGATTGCCGATAGACTCACAAAAAACCATCTTGGTATTGTCCTGAATGGCGTCTCGCAAAGCTTGCTCATCGTTGATTGGAATGAAAGTACATTCGATGCCGAGGCGTTTGATGGTGTGTTTTAACAAGGTCGCGGTGGAGCCGTATATCTGTGCCGAGGAAACAATGTGATCGCCTGCCGAACATAAGGTGATGAATGTCGTAAACAGCGCGCTCATACCCGATGCCGTGCAGATAGCGCCACTGCCGCCTTCGAGCGCGGCAATGCGTTGTTCGAGTACGGCAACGGTCGGGTTGGTGATGCGGCTGTATATGTGCCCACCCTGTTCGACGTTGAATAAGGACGAAGCGTCACCGACACTTTCGAATACGTAAGAAGTTGTCTGGTAAATCGGCACCGCGCGTGAACCATGATCGCTTTCGGGAACATAGCCGGTGTGCAGCGCGATGGTATCCGGTTTCAGAAAGGAAGATTTCGCCATTCGAGTGTCCTGTGTTTTTTTAATATGTGTTTAATGCCTCAGCACTAAATGGTAACGCGGTTATCTGTGCGGTAACACCGTTGATTTCAATCGTCGAGTGATTTGCCAGGTAGTCACGATTCATCATCGCAAAAGCAAGCTGCTTTCGGTAGCGCGGTGACCAGATTTGTGATGTGAGTTCACCGACTATTTCATCGTTTACTTCGAGCATATTTCGGTAGCGCGGCGACCAGACTCGTGATGTGAGTTCACCGACTTTTCTACCGTCTACTTCGATATAACGATGGGAAAGATAGATTTTTTCATGCGCTATTAGCCCGACTAATTGTTTTGTGTGCTGACCGGCCATTTCGCGCAAAAACGGCAGGCTGAGTGATTCGATATCAGCATCGAGTTTGATGAATTGATCGAAACCGCATTCGAAAGGGTTATTGCTTTCGTCAATATCGTTGCCATATGACAGCAAGCCGGATTCCAGGCGTTCGATCAAATTGGGGCAACCGGCGCGGACATGTAAGTCTTCGCCGAGTAGAAATAATTCATCCCAGAGATCTTCGCCAAGGCTCGGCTCATTCAGATAGATTTCGAAACCACCCTGTTTGCTCCAGCCAGACCGTGCCATATACATTTCCTTACCTTTGAAGGTGACCATGTCACCACGGAAGAAACGTATGTCACGAATTTGCTCGCCGAATAAACGCGCCACCAGGTCTTCGGCTTTCGGGCCCTGTACCGCGAGCGGGAAAACATCGGGTTCGGAAATTTTGACGTCGAGTCCATAGCCGGTTGCCAGTCCCTGTGCCCAGAGTTTTACATCGCTGTCGGCAATCGATAGCCACCATCGGTTTTCTGAATGCCGAATCGCAATCGGGTCATTGATAATGCTGCCAAACTCATTGCACAACGGCACGTAAAGACATTGTTTGTCGACCGCTTTACGGATATCGCGTGGCGTCATTAATTGCACCAGACGCATGGCATCGGGACCATTAATTTCGACCTGACGTTCGGCGGAGACATCCCAAACCTGAACATGCTCGCAGAGATGCCAGTAGTCTTCTTCGAAACTAATGAACTCAGTCGGCAATAACATGTGGTTATATACGGTATAACCTTTAACACCTGCGGCTTCGACGAGGGTAGTGAATGGGGTCGCACGAGTGCGCCGCGAGATACTTAGAATTTTATCGTTCAATGCCGGGCCTCTTCGATGGGTGGCGTTAAAAAGCAGCGTTATAGTATTATTTTTCAATTTGTCTTACAAATAGCTATATAGTCGGAATACGACCTGCTTTAGTGGTTTTGCGACCCTGGTTTTTTATTGAAGCTATGGTTTGTAAGCTTGTACTCAATAGTCGCTTTGGCTTAGGCTAACGGCAAATGAATACAATACGATCAAATCATGTTTAACCCCTTTCCCGTCGAGTATATCGAACCAGTCTTTCGCCCGCCCAGCGAAAGCCGGTCACTGATATTCCAGGTCACCAATGGTTGTAGCTGGAACCGCTGCACCTACTGCGATATGTATACCGATCCGCAAAAGAAATTCCGCCCAAGAGCCGAGGCCGATGTGATCGAAGAGATCCGGCGTTGTGGTGAAAAGGGCAACTATCCGCGTCGTGTTTTTTTGGCCGATGGTGATGCCATGGTGTTATCGATGCGTCGCCTGCGCACGATTTTGCAGGCAATCCAGACCCATTTGCCCGATGTCAGTCGTGTCTCGGCCTATTGTTTACCGAGTAATCTAAAAAATAAAACAGTAGCTGATTTACGTGAACTCGTTGCCCTGGGTTTGAAATTAATCTACGTCGGTGCGGAAAGTGGTGACGACACCGTGTTGAAATATATCGACAAGGGTGAAACCTATCGCAGCACTGCCGATGCATTGATCAAGGCACACGAGGCGGGTTTGAAATCCTCAGTGATGATTATTAACGGCATGGGTGGGAAAAAATATAGCGAACAGCATGCGCTGGCTTCGGCGCGTTTGGTTAACGAAACCCAGCCGCATTATGTTGCCACATTGGTACTGACTTTTTATCGCGATCAGCAAAAAGTGCTGGATGGTTATCAGGGCAATTTTGAAGAACTGGATACCATCGAGCTTTGTCAGGAGATACAGACTTTCATCGCTGCGACGGAACTGAAAAGTTCGATTTTTCGCAGTGACCATGCCTCGAATCATTTAGTGCTCAAGGGCGTGTTGGGCAAAGACAAGCAAGCCATGTTGGCGCAGATTGGGCAGGCGGTTAGTCACTTTAAAGAGCACCCTGAATTTGAACATATCAACCGTGGATATTAATGACTGACTGGAACCAACTCAGCATCGATGACATTCGCGCGCGTCTGCAAGCGCAGAACGACACCACCTACGATGTGCCACCCGAATTATTAACCGGCGACAGTCGCGAGGCAGCAGTGCTGGTGCCTTTCGTTCGAATCGAAGATGCCTGGCATATACTTTATATCCGCCGCACACAATACGAGGGAGATCGACATAGCGGGCAGGTGGCTTTCGCAGGCGGTAAACGCGATCCGCAGGATATCGATCTAGTTGCCACTGCGTTACGTGAAGCAGAAGAGGAAATAGGCGTTGCAAAAAACGATATCAATCTGCTCGGCAGTATCAGCCATCATCACACCATCAGCGAATTCCAGGTCACGCCTTTTATCGCCGAGATGCCCTGGCCTTATCCGCTGACTTTAGATGAAGTCGAAGTTGCACGGGCGTTTACCTTGCCGCTGAGCTGGCTAGCCGAAGCATCAAATTATCGGACCGAAGCGCGTATGCACCCGGATTCGAACCGGCCCTGGCCGGTGGTTTATTATGATTACTTTGATGGTGAATTGCTTTGGGGAGCGACTGCGAGGATGACTTTGAGTTTGGTTGAGGTTTTGAAGCGTTAATACTAAATACTAGTAGGAGCATTGTTTGAATGATTAATGGAAGCTGCTTATGCGGAGAAATCAAATATTCGATTAATCGCAAAATTGGTGAAATAACCCATTGTCACTGTACAACTTGCCGCAAAGCACATGGCGCTGCTTTTTCGTCCGTGGCTGCCGTTCAAAAAGAAGACTTCGAGTTTAAATCTGGAGAAGAATTAATAAAATGTTATCCCTCATCACCAGATAAAGTGCGCTGCTTCTGTTCAAACTGTGGGTCACATATTTATGCACATAGAAAGGGGCAATCACATTATATACTGCGCTTGGGCACTCTAGATGATGACCCAGGTGTTAAGGCAGTAAACCATATTTGGCTAAGCAAAAAAGCACCCTGGTATGATCCAGAAACCGATTGTTCACTACCAATGTATCCAGAGTGGTCGGATGATCGATAAATAACGAAAACAGAACGAATCAGAATTTAACCATATTCGTCATCTGGGTTGACAGTGTTGCGCAGCATGCTGCACAGGTTGTAGGTAGGATTATCCTGGGGTATTTATTTACCAGAAGGCACTTGATTTGGGTGCTTCTTAAGTGACGCCAGTTTCTGACTGGTTTTGTTTATTTCCTCAAGCGCCAGGAGGCGTTCGCGAACTGTTAATTTCAGTG
>Ga0316189_10004759_pt1 | contig 13015 bp, 11 predicted proteins | sample LowCovwburrow_MG_FD_204930 | JGI IMG/M metagenome (GOLD analysis project Ga0316189, IMG submission 204930) | Coastal sediment microbial communities from Maine, United States - Lowes Cove worm burrow | ecosystem: Environmental > Aquatic > Marine > Coastal > Sediment | place: USA: Maine... | reverse complement strand
AGAACTGACGACAAACTTTGATAAAATGACTCATCTTCACAGCGAGTCCACTAAGATGCCAAAATTTATTCCTTATGATCCGAACCAAAGCAAGATGGTGGTGATCAATTATGCCGATCAGTTGCAGCTTGGCACCTTTGAGTTTGCCATCAACCACATTATCGATCACAAACTGGATTTAACGATCTTCCATCCGCGTTATCAGAATGACGACGGTGGCCGACCGGCATATGATCCGGCCATTCTGCTGAAAATCATCTTGTTTGCGTACTCCAAAGGCATTACTTCCAGCCGCGAGATCCAGTGGTGTTGCGAGACCAACATTATTTTCAAAGCATTGTCGTGCGATACGGTGCCGCATTTCACGACGATCGCCAGTTTTGTGAGTGGTCGCGGTGAAGAAATCGAAGTCTTGTTTGAACAAGTCCTGTTAATCTGCGATGAGCAAGGTTTATTAGGCAAGGAACTGTTTGCGCTGGACGGTTGCAAGATGTCAAGCAATGCCGCGAAGGAATGGTCAGGGACCTTTAAGGAACTCGCGCAAAAACGCGATAAGATCCAGCGCCAGCTACAATACTATATAAAAGAACATAAGACACGGGATACCACCGACACGCGTGACGATGAACGCCTGCTGCGAACGCAACAAACGATTGAGACACTCAATAAAGCCCACGACAAAATCGACCAATTCCTAAAAACAGCCAGTCCAAGGATGGGCAAGGGCCGACAAAACAAGGAAGTAAAAAGTAACATTACCGATAACGAAAGTGCCAAGATGACGACTAGCAAAGGCACGATCCAGGGTTATAACGGTATCGCCACGGTCGATCAAAAGCATCAGATCATTGTTGACGCGCAAGCGTTTGGGGAAGGACAGGAACATCACACATTACAGCCCGTATTAAATAGTGTACGAGCGCGTTTTAAACGTTTGGGCATCAAGACCCATCACCCCATCATCACAGCCGATACCGGTTACGCCAACGAAGCCAATATGCAATACCTGCATGAAAATGGCATTAACGGTTATATCCCGGATAACCAATTTCGCAAACGCGATCCAAAATTCATCGCACAACAGACGCATCACAGCCAACGCAAGGCAATAACCGGTAAAAAGAAGGCCACCACCAGCGTGATCCCGGCGTCGGCATTTGACTTTGACCCGGTCAACTTATCCTGTCGTTGTCCGGCGGGTAAAGCCATTAGTTTTCGAGGCAAGCACACCGATCAACATGGGCATCTGAAAGTCTTTTTTGAAGGGCGCCTGTTGCAATGTCGACAGTGTGATCTTAAAGCGCGTTGCATGACAAATCCGGACTCCGCCAATCATCGTAAGGGGAATGGACGGCAAGTCTCCTTTATACTGGAAAAAACCCAACGTGCCGCCAACTACACCGACTGGATGAAACGTCGTGTAGACAGCGACAAAGGAAAACAAATATACAGCCACCGAATGTCCGTGGTGGAACCGGTATTTGGCAATATCGGAACGAATAAGCGGCTTAATCGATTTAGTTTGCGATGCAAAAAGAAGGTCCAGGGGCAATGGCAACTGTATTGTTTGATACATAACATTGAGAAGCTGAAAAATTACGGCGAATTGGCCAGAATGAATACTCCAAATTGAATCTAGCCGGCTTGAAAAATGAAATCGATCAAGGCACAGTGGGTAAATCTTAATTTTAAATATAGGTCTGTAGAATGCCGATGTTGTAAATGGGTTTTTCTACAGGCTCGTTAGGGCTAAAAAATATTAATTGGAGACTATATATGTATGTCATTCTTCTTAGGTTTTCTGAAAATAAGAGCAAAGCTGGTGAATATATGGACGGTCACAACTTGTGGATAAAACAAGGCTTTGAAGATGGTGTGTTTTTATTAGTTGGTAGCCTTCAACCCAATTTAGGCGGTTCTGTAATTGCTCACAACACTTCTATATCTGAATTGCAAGAGAGGGTAAATAGTGACCCATTTGTTGTAGAAAATATTGTAAGTCCTGAAATTATTGAAATTGATCCTAAAAAAGCTGATGACCGGCTTAATTTCCTGATTGGGTAATAAAAATGAGTAAAATAATTAAAGGCCCAGATGGTAAACCTCGCTGCAGTTGGTGTGGCGCAGCACCTGAATTTTTTGATTACCATGATAGTGAGTGGGGATTTCCTGTAGATGACGATATTCGCTTATTTGAAAAACTATGCTTGGAAAGTTTTCAGTCAGGTCTGAGTTGGCGAACCATACTTGCTAAGCGCGAGAATTTTCGATCTGCTTTCCACCATTTCAATTTTGAAAAAATTGCACGCTTCACGCAAAGAGATGTTAATAGACTGCTCAAAGATGAAGGTATCGTACGCCATAGAGGTAAAATTGAGGCAGTTATAAATAATGCCAAACGAGCAAAAGAACTTGTAGAAAAAGAAGGTTCACTGTCAGCTTTCTTCTGGAGCTATGAACCTGACGAGAAGAATCTTTCTGAACCCCAGACGGCATCAACTTGCGAAGAATCGGTTTCTCTCTCGAAGGAACTAAAAAAAAGAGGATGGAAATTCGTTGGCCCAACCACAGCTTATGCCTTTATGCAGGCAATGGGGCTAATCAACGATCATGCCGAGGGCTGCATATATAGAACCAAAGTTAAACAGGCTCGCAAACAATTTAAACGCCCATGAAATGGAAAATAGTTGGAGTAATAAGCCCTAACAAGGCGCTCGTTCGGACGCAAACTACGCTGTGATCTAGCACCACTTTAGTGGACGCCTTTAAGCACACAGTTTTTCATACCTTTCTGGTGATTGGTAGTCCAACGATGAGTGCAATCTTTCACGATTGTAAAATTCGATGTATTCCACAATATGTGCCACAGCTTCGATCTCATTCTCAAAGGTACTTTGGTGAATAAGCTCTGCCTTCATGGAATGGAAGAATGATTCCATGACAGCATTGTCGAGGGGGTTACCCTTCCGACTCATGCTGCGGCTGAAGCCAGCTCCTATCAGCATATCGCGATATTCATGAGCCGCGTATTCAATGCCTTGATCTGAATGAAAGAGACAACCTGGCTTTGGCCTGTTTCTCATCAGCGCCATCCGCAGTGCGCTCTTGGTCAACTCAGTGTTTCGCTTTTTGCTGAATGACCACCCAACCACCTTGCGGTTAAACAGGTCGAGTACCACCGCATGATAAATCCAGCCGGAATTCGTGCGCAGATAGGTAAAGTCTCCAACCCATTGTTCACCAGGCTGTGATGGCGCTTCCCTCTTGGCAAGCTGGTTGCCTGTTGAGGAATAAAACTCGTGCTGCCCGGGCCGCCAGGCATACAGACCCACTGTCGTCGCCTTGACGCCCATTTCCCGCATCAACCTGTTAACTCGCCTCCTACTACAGGGGTAACCTCTCCTGCGCAGCTCCTGGTGCATCCTGGCCGCCCCATAGCAACGGCGAAGTCCCTGGTGTAGTTCCCTGATAAGCTTCATCAGCTGCATGTCATATTGCCGGTGCTCACTGACGGGGCGTTCGCGCCAGGCATAGTACCCGCTACGCGAAACACCTAATAGCCCGCAGAGTTTGGCGACCTTGTGGAATCGGCGATTCTTCTCGATGAAGGCAAACTTTACCTCTTTGCTTTCGAGAAGAATCGCCTGGCCTTTTTTAGGATGTCCAGCTCCTCCTGACTCGCGGCCAGTGACTTTTCCAGTTCCTTTATTTTATGTGCCTTGAGCAATTCCGCCTCAGCCTTAAGCTTTGCGTTGGGCTGTTGCTTTGCTTGGGGTGTCTGTGGGGCTTTCTTCTTCATGGGATAGCCATCTCGCAAAGTACCGTTCTTTTTCTCCATGCGCCAACGATACAGCATGACGGGATGTATCCCCAGTGATTCAGCCACGGCTATGGCAGTGATGCCAGAGTGGTCGGCCAGCTTGATAGCCTGAAGTTTGAACGACAAGGTGTATCGGTCGTACTTCGTCTTTATTGTTTTTCCCATTTGACCCTCTTCAGTAATACAGTGATAAACTGTCTACCAAAGTGGTGCTAGATCATCGCCTATCGGCTCAGAGCCAGTTAGCAAAACGTTATGCACCCACAAGGAGGACCGATGAATGGGCACGCAGTACAGGATGGCGATAAATCTAATACCATCAATTCCAGCCAACCTATAAGTCAACGATGCCCATTACCCCAAAACCTTCATGAATATAGATTAAATATTGTTTGTTACACTATCTCCCGGTTATTAACACGCTACCAACAAGGGATGAGTATGGACGATCAGCTAGAAGTTACCGCAGCCACCTCCGCTGTATGGGAAAATCATGTCTCAGTTCCTGATACGCCCGAGGGCTTTACCGTCAGGACGACCTATCCCGGCAACCCGGACGGTGCCGAAGTCATGCTGGAACGCTGGGAGGCAGGTTCAGAAGAACCGCCCCATTCGCATCCCGGTGACGATATGACCGTAGTGGTTGAAGGCAAGATGTCGATCCAGTTTTACATAAAATCCGCCGATGGCCTGGTTCCAGATGGTGACAAGATCTACCTGAACAAAGGTGATACCGGGTATATCAAGGCAGGGCGAATCCACGATGCCCAATACCTGGAAGACTGTAAGCTGGTCTACGTACACGACAAGGCCTTTGGCTTTATTCCTGAAGGCTAATCCCCAACAACTTCAAACCGTCCAATTCACCCGACTACCTACAGCGTCGGGGGTTTTAGGCGTTATAATGCGACTCAGGCAATTCAATACAAGATAGTGGGGACGATGGGATTAAATAATAATCAAATAATTTTTTTGATTAGAAACTATTCCCTACATCCCTTTTAACAAGGCTGAAGCCTTCTCAATGAACATATTTATTCTTGATAACGATATTAAAAGTTGCGCTGAGTATCATTGTGATCAACACGTTGTGAAAATGATTCTTGAGAGCGTTCAGATGTTATGCACTGCATTAAATAAGAAAGGCTTTTCAACCCCCTACAAGTCAACCCATATCAAACACCCCTGTGTACTATGGGTTGAAGAATCTTTCGAAAACTTTAGCTGGCTTCAGAATCTCGCTTTGGCGCTCAACGACGAATATCGATTCAGGTTTGAAAAGGATTCAAATCACAAATCTATTTCAGTTCTCAAAGAGATTTCTACTTTTACCTATGAAAATCGAGGCTTAACTGAATTTGCCCAGGCAATGCCCGTTCAATATAAGGTGCCGGGAGATGCCGTTAAGGCCTACAGACAATTTTACCTGGGTGAGAAGATGTCTTTTGCTAAATGGACTAAAAGAAGTATTCCTGACTGGGTAATCAGTTAAATATCAAGATCTAATTCTTCTGATCATTTAACATTCCAAAGTTACTTAATAACGGCATTTGTGGCCTTGACTCAATGATGCCAGATGCCAGGCATCATCACGAAAAACTATCGAAACGTTCAAAACAATCGATTAGTCAAATGAATCGCTGCCAACTATAACTACACATCTCGACAAAATAAATTCAGAAGCACCATAGGAGATAGCATTATGAGTGAAACAGGTAAATGCCCGGTGATGCACGGCGCTGCCACAGAAAGCAGCATGTCTAACATGGAATGGTGGCCCAAGGCCCTGAACCTCGACATTCTGCATCAGCACGACTCCAAGACCAATCCGATGGGCGAGGGATTCAACTATCGAGAAGAGGTCAAGAAACTCGACTTTGAAGCGCTCAAAAAAGATCTGCACGCACTTATGACGGACAGCCAGGCATGGTGGCCGGCGGACTGGGGTCACTACGGTGGTTTGATGATCCGCCTGTCTTGGCATGCGGCCGGTACCTATCGTACAGCTGACGGCCGGGGAGGTGCGGGTACCGGTAATCAACGCTTTGCACCCCTTAACTCCTGGCCGGATAACGCTAACCTGGACAAGGCGCGCCGTCTGCTCTGGCCGATCAAACAGAAATACGGCAACAAGCTAAGTTGGGCTGATCTGCTCGCCTATGCCGGCACCATTGCCTATGAATCCATGGGATTAAAGACCTTTGGTTTTGGCTTTGGCCGTGAGGATATCTGGCATCCGGAAAAGGATATCTACTGGGGTTCGGAAAAAGAGTGGCTCGCGCCCACGGACAACCCCAACAGCCGCTATTCCGGCGAACGAGACCTGGAAAACCCGCTGGCCGCGGTGATGATGGGTCTGATCTACGTCAACCCGGAAGGTGTAGACGGCAATCCCGATCCAGTCAAGACGGCTCACGATGTGCGCGTCACCTTTGCCCGCATGGCCATGAACGACGAGGAGACTGTTGCGCTGACTGCCGGTGGTCATACCGTGGGTAAAGCACACGGCAATGGCGATGCCGCCTTGCTCGGTCCGGAACCCGAAGCCGCCGAAATTGAAGAGCAGGGCCTGGGCTGGAACAATAAAACCAAGCGTGGCATTGGCAACGACACTGTGACCAGTGGCCTGGAAGGTGCGTGGACGACGCATCCCACCCAGTGGGACAACGGCTATTTCCATCTGCTGCTCAACTACGACTGGGAATCAAAGAAGAGCCCGGCCGGTGCCTGGCAGTGGGAACCCATCAACATTAAGGAAGAAGACAAGCCCGTTGATGCCGAAGATCCCAGCATCCGCCACAATCCGATCATGACCGACGCCGACATGGCCATGAAGATGGACCCGGAGTATCGGAAGATATCCGAGCGTTTCTACAAGGATCCAGAGTACTTCTCCGAAGTCTTCGCGCGGGCATGGTTTAAGCTGACCCACCGTGACATGGGCCCAAAAGAGCGTTACATCGGTCCCGATGTACCGAGTGAAGACCTGATCTGGCAAGACCCGGTACCCGCAGGTAACAGCAACTACGATGTACAGGCCGTGAAGGACAAAATTGCCGCCAGTGGTCTCAGCATCAGCGAGATGGTCGCCACCGCCTGGGACAGTGCAAGAACCTTCCGCGGTTCAGATAATCGAGGAGGCGCTAACGGCGCACGCATCCGCCTGGCCCCGCAAAAGGATTGGGAAGGCAACGAACCCGAGCGTCTGTGTAAGGTACTGCCCGTGCTTGAACCGATTGCTGCTGAGAGCGGCGCAAGCGTCGCGGATGTGATCGTACTGGCAGGTAATGTCGGTATCGAGCAGGCCGCCAAGGCCGCGGGCTATGACGTTACCGTTCCCTTCTCCCCTGGCCGCGGCGATGCAACTGAGGAGATAACCGATGCGGAAGCCTTTGAACCACTGGAACCCATCCATGATGGTTATCGCAACTGGCTTAAGAAGGACTATGTCGTCAGTGCCGAAGAGTTGATGCTCGACCGCACGCAACTGATGGGACTGACTGCCCCTGAAATGACAGTACTGCTTGGCGGCATGCGTGTACTTGGCACCAACCATGGCAACACCAAGCACGGTGTGTTCACCGAGCGCGAAGGTGCTCTGACGAACGATTTCTTCGTAAACCTGACGGACATGAATTATTCGTGGAAGCCAGCCGATAATAACTTGTATGAAATCCACGACCGCAGGACGGATAAGGTCAAGTGGACCGCGACACGAGTTGATCTAGTCTTCGGGTCCAACTCGATCCTTCGTGCCTATGCCGAAGTCTATGCACAGGATGACAACAAGGAAAAGTTTGTTAATGACTTTGTGGCAGCCTGGAACAAAGTAATGAACCTGGATCGCTTTGACCTCGTCTAATCTCGGCACAGTTTCATCGAAGACTAATGAGGGTGGTGTTTCAAACACCACCCTTTTTAATGTACTTGCACTCTCACATTCCTGATTATGCTCGCTATCACCCAATTCCTCGAGCACCTTACTGTCTCATAAAAACCAAACATGGATTTTAACGTTATAATGTAGCTTAAATGCTTGGAAGACAGATGGCAGTCATGGCAAACATCCTTATACTTTATTCCACCACGGATGGGCACACCCAGGCCATCTGCCAGAAAATTGAGTCTATTGCCGAACAGCAGGGACATCAGGTCACATTAGTTTCCATCGACGATGCAATACAGCCAGACCCGAGTCTATTCGACAAGGTTGTCGTTGGCGCCAGTATCCGTTATGGAAAACACAGAAAGGCTGTATATGAGTTTATCCATCGGCATCAGGCAGTACTTGCAGAAAAACCCAGTGCCTTTTTCTCGGTCAATGCCGTCGCCCGCAAGCCGGAAAAAAACCGGCCGCACACCAACCCTTATTGTCGAAAGTTTATGCAACAGATCCCCTGGCAACCGGATCAGGCCGCTGTTTTTGGCGGCGAGATTGCCTATCAAAAATACGGGATCCTTGATCGCCTGATGATACGATGCATCATGTACATCACACATGGCCCCACGGATCCTGATTCCGTGACCGATTTTACGGACTGGAACCAGGTCGAAACCTTCGCCCACACCATCTGCGACATGTAATACAAGGCACCACATTATGAATACCCGGATTCAGACTCAAGGCATCCTGATACTCTTATGGTTGCTTCTAGCCATCGTTCTCTCTGGCTGTGGTAAAGAACAGAACCAGGGGCCTGCGCTACAGGATATCCCCCTGTATCCGAATGCCACCATAGGTGAAACGATGCAGGCCAGCATGTTGGGTATGATGGGTGGCAGCCTGGCACAGTATTCTACGACCGACTCTTATGACGAGGTGCTGTCTTTCTACAACGAGTCGCTCGCGACGCATAACCCCGAAGTCATGAGCCATAGCTCTGATCTGGGACGCCAGGCGGCCTTATCAATAAGAAAAGAAAATGGAATGGTGACGGTTTCCGTTCAGGAATTCACGGAAGAAAACACGGTGGCCATCACCTTTATGGAAGTAGCCCACTGATACCAGGAGCAGGGATTACTCCTTCCATCCATGCTGCCTCGCAGCTGACTTCCAGACGGGAATCAGGTCTTCCTCCAGCACCTGTTTCCAGCTAGGCCAGGCGGACTCTATATGCTGCCTGGCATGAACACCCATTTCTTTAAGACGATTCGGTTGCTCGATTAAGCCGGCAATAGCACTGGCCCAAACACCGGGATCCTGCCCGGTAATGATCAGGCCATCTTCGCCTTCTTTATTGATGAGTTGCGAGGGCCCACCCAGATTGGAGACCGCCACCGGGGTACCACAGGCCTTGGCTTCGACGACGACATTGCCATAGGTCTCGGTCTCTGAAGAAAAGACCAGCAGGTCTGCACTGGCATAGATAAATCCCAGTTGCTCCTGCGGTATCACGCCCGCTAACGTCACCTCATTACCCAGTAATGCACTGATCTCATCGGCGCAACTACCTCGGCCCACGAACAGACCATGAACTGGCTGGCCCTGATCGACCAATGCCCTGATCGACCTGGCGACGGTCATGACCTGCTTGGCAGCATCCAGGCGTCCGACATAGAGCAACAGGGTCTTATCCCTGGGCACGCCATAATCGCTATCCAGCTTCTCCCTGTTGCATAGGGCTGGGTTAAAGCGTTCAAAATCGATACCGCGTCTCAGCCGATGGATCTTTTCCTTCGGCAGGATCTTTGCCACATGCTCATAATCACTCTGGTGCGAAACAATGACGCTGTCGCAATGACGCCAGTACCCTTCCAGGTTTCGCTCCTTGGCATCACCCGCCTTTTGAGCAATCTTAAAACGCTCCAGCAACAGGCGGCTGAACCAGTTATCACCGACCAGCCTTTTAATAATGTCCGCCGTGAATACCCGCGTATAACGGGGCACATCGGTATGAATCGAATCCATCAGGGCCCGGTTATGCTGCTGGGCAAACTTTTTCACCGTCGCGCCATAGGTAAACAGGGAATGGGTCGACTGCAACACATCGTAGTGTTCCAGATAGGGCAGTAAGCTGGGATTGGATGATGCCAGGTCGGTGTGGTCGGCAACCCCTTTTAAGAAGGGCAGGCGCTCGGTACTGAAACGTGGCGGCAACAGGACATAACGCACATGGTCCGACAAGGTTATGGTCTCTTCCTTCTCACCCAGCATATGCAGGGTAAGGTCGATAGGGTCGTCCAGTTGTGTTGCCGACTCGGCAAATCGTTCCCAGGACTTTACATGTCCACCAGCCCTGGGGCTCCAGTAAAGATCAATGAAGACACCGACGCGTAACATGTGTTCAGGCCTCAAGATTTTGAGGTTTGCGCTGCCCCAGCACAGAAGGTAATACCAGGATCGTACAGACCATGGTCACCAGCACACCAATGGTCAGTAACTGCCCCATACTGGCTGTTCCCGGATGAGAAGAAAAAGCGAGGTTTCCAAAACTGGCCACCGTGGTCAGGGCACTCAGGATCACCGCCCTGGAGGTACTGGTATGTAGCAGGTTGCCATCGGCCGGCATGGCGGTCCGTGCCCGGCTGACCATATGTATACCATTGTCCACGCCAATTCCCAGGAGTAACGGCAAGGTAATGATATTGGCAAAGTTGAAGGGAATATCAAACAACACACTAGCCGCCGTTGTCAGGATGCCGGCCAGTAACAGGGGCAGCAGTACGAGCAGGGTATCACGCAGGCTGCGGAGTAGAACCCAGAGTAAAAGGCTGATGAGGATCAGCGCCGTTATGAAGGCCTGCTGGAAGGCCCTGACCGCGGCTTCGCCCGAGGCCAGGTTAATGATCGGCAGATCGGTAACCTGGGGCACTTGTCTACTGACTTCATTGACAAAGCGCCGCAGTTCATTGATATCGGACAGATCATTTTTAGCAAAGACCATGAGACGCCAGGTGCCCGATTCACTGACCCAGCGTTTCCGCAGCTCTTCAGGCAAGGAATTCAGTTCGGCCGCTTCCTGGTCCAGACTTTTTTGCAGGGTGTCCAGGGTTGGGCCAAAATCACCCATCAGCAGTTCATCCAGTTGAAGCAGTCCCTCCTGACGCTTTTCGTTCGAGGATGCCTCCAGTTTCAGAATCGCTGCCTGCAGGGCATCATGCAATGCGCCTATGGATTCATCACGCTCAGGATTCGATGAATCAAGCTGCTCAAGACCCTTTAAAATCGATTGCAGTGCCTTAAGCTGGCTTTGGCCTTCTGTAGCCGCATTGGCCTGGATACCTGCCAGTTGCTTGCGTATACCCAGCAGGACCTCAGCCTTGCTAGCGGCATCCACGGGTAAAAGATCATAGACATCAACCACCTTTTGAACGCTTGGCAGACCTTCCAGTCTACGCCGGTATTCCCTGGCCTGAGATTCTGATTCCGCCAGAACGGTCAGTCGCCAGGGAGGTGTCTCACTGGTGGCCAGCAGGTCACGATAGGTGGCCACGGATTCGCTATTCTGATCACGAAGATTCAGGACATCATAATCAAATCGGGCATGGACCAAGGTGTAGCTGGCAATAACGCCAACAATAATGATCCATACCGTTATGGACCCCCCAAAGCGCTGAACGAACCGTGCGAAGGGACCCGGTTCATGGCTAACCTTTTGATGCAAACGCGATGTCATGCGTACTGGTGACAGGGCAAATAACGCCGGCAACAGGGTCAGGCTGACCAGCAGGCTGATAAACATACCCGTGCCCGAGATCAGGCCCAGTTCTGATACGCCAACAAAATCCGTCGGTATAAAGGCGTAAAATCCGATCGCCGTCGATACCGCACAAATCACCAGGGCACTGCCGACATCTCTGGAGGCCTCTCTGAGGGCAGCACCATTAGCCATATCTGAATCACGAAATTCCGAATATCTGAGGCTGAAATGAATAGCGAAATCTATGCCCAGGCCAATATAGAGCACGGCAAAGGCCACCGAGATCAGGTTCAGGCTACCAATGCTCACTGCGGCGAAACCTGCCGTCAGGCAAAGCCCTACCAACAGGCTGATCATCGAATAAACCAGGATGCGAAACGATCCGGTACCTAACCAAAGCAGGGCAACTACGATGAGCAGACTCATCAGGGCCGCGGTGCCCATGCCCTGGCTGACGCTCTTCAGTTCCTCGTAGGCTAGTGCTGCACCCCCCGTAATCCTGAGTGAGATCACCTGACCTTCACCGATACCCAGCTCGAATGACTCGGCACGAATACTCCGAATGGCGGTCCCGGCTGCAAACAGATTACTGAAATCCAACTCGGGCTGAACAATGAGTAACTGCCTGTTTATGGCCTGCTGCCTTGAGTTCGGCGTCAATAACTGTTCCTGCCAGGCCAGGGGCAAAGATTCATCTTTGTTATAGGCGGCCAGGCTTTCCGTCGTTTGCCTCAGTAACTTTCCCGTTTCCTCGGGGAGCTCGCTCCCTGAAGCCAACAGTGCTCCCTGTAGACTACCCAACAGACCTTGAGCCGTGGGCTGGCTCTGTAACTGCGCCAGCAATGGTGCGCTCCTGGAAAAGCGACTGGCCATCGCCGAAAGCTCATCAGCACTCAGGTAGTAAAGGGCCTGATCCTCGAAAAAGGCACCACCACCCGGCCAGTAAATGGTACGAAATGCTTCCGGCTGTTGTGCCAGTCGCTGGCTCAGTCTCTTTGTCGCCTCATAGGTTGAATCTGCATCGGGTCCCTCAATAACAAGCAGAAGATTATTGCTCTGTTGGGGAAAGGCCTGCTTATAGACCTTGAGTGTCTGGCGAAAGGGCAGGGACTCATCGAGCATATCCGAGTTATCGGTATTAATGCCCAGATGACTCATGGCGTAATAAAGGCTACCGCCGGCCAAAAGCAGGAATGTCAGAATGACCCAGACGGCATGTTTCGCAGTCCAGTCGGTCCAGCGTGCCAGGGCATTTCCGATACGATATTCTATTGCTGCATTCATGCCGATGACGACCTTTCATCATGCGGCAGGCCCATCTGCAGTCCAAGGTTTTCGATGGTGGTCTGCATACTTTTTTTCGCCTGAGCAAAGGCACTGCCCAGTCTTACCATAGCCACCACATCAGCCGGATGCAGGAACAGTTGCCCCAGCAGCCGCATCAGTCGAACCTGACCCTCTGCGTCCAGTGATGTCATCAGGCTAACAGGTAATGCCATATCGGCTGGATCAACAATATACCGAAGGCTAAGAAAGGGGAGTCCCTTTTCCGATG
>Ga0316189_10004758_pt1 | contig 13015 bp, 15 predicted proteins | sample LowCovwburrow_MG_FD_204930 | JGI IMG/M metagenome (GOLD analysis project Ga0316189, IMG submission 204930) | Coastal sediment microbial communities from Maine, United States - Lowes Cove worm burrow | ecosystem: Environmental > Aquatic > Marine > Coastal > Sediment | place: USA: Maine... | reverse complement strand
TGAATACTCTGCCGGTGCTTCCTCTGGAGGAAAATGTTGCGCATCAGTACGGGGAAATCAGGACTGTTTTAGAACGTGCAGGTCAGCCCATCGGGGGCAACGATCTGTTGATCGCCGCTCATGCCCTCGCCCTTCGGCTGACCGTTGTTACCGCAAACTTGCGAGAATTTACTCGGGTTCCCGGCTTGGCGGTGGAAAATTGGCTTGAGTGAAACGGAGAAATGATACTACCGGGAGTCCTCTGCCCGATTGGATGGAAGTGTAGCCATATTTACTCAGGATACCGCTGCCCCTCCGTATCTCCACCTTGCTTCTTGTTGTACAAAAATCAAGATAGTATCATTTTGATTTCTGCACAAATCAAAAAATACAACTCTTGATTCCCAAATAATCGTCGCCTGTGAGTTGCGCTATGGAGCCTATAAAATCCGTTGATTCTGCAACCCTAATTTTTCCCTTGTAATTCCTTGTCAATATAAAGTATAGTTTTTTTTATTGCATTTCATTCGCAGGATGATCGACCTGAAAATAAAGGAGGAAACGCTATGGCTCTTCTGACCAAAAGAAAATACTCTTTTGTCTCCAAAGCAGCAGACACAGACTGTTTTGCCGTGGTCAGCTTCAGCGGCTTTGAGGCACTCTCCACACCCTACCGGTTTGAGATCGTCCTGATTTCAGAAAAAAAAGATGTCGATCCCCTCCAGATACTCCAGCATACTGCTGCGTTCACCATCCACCGGGACGGTGAGCAGGATGTGGTCTTCAACGGCATCCTCATACAGTTCGAGGAGACTCAGGAGTTTAACGGGTACCTGTTCTTTAGAGCCGTGCTCATGCCCAAGCTGCAATGGCTCTCCCTGACCAGCCATAATCAGGTCTTTCTTGATCAGACCGTGCCCGACATCCTGCAGGCCGTGCTCAAGGAATGCGGTCTGTCCGACAGCATCGACTTCGAGTTTAAGCTCCAGAACGATTATCAGCCTCTGGAGTATGTGTGCCAGTACGGCGAAACCCATCTGAATTTTATTTCCCGCTGGGCGGAACGGGAAGGCATCTATTATTTCTTTGAGCAGACCGACCAGGGCGAAAAGGCCATCTTTACGGACACCAAAATTTCCCACACCGACCTTGCCCAGGGCAAAGACCTGATCTATTCGCCGCAGTCTGGCTTGGATTCGCTGCAAACTAAAGAGGTTATCAGAGATTTTCTCGGCAGACACAATCTGCTGCCGCAACAGGTTTTTCTCAAGGATTATAATTATCGCAAGCCCTCTCTGGCTATGGAGGGAAAGGCCGAGGTTGATCCAGACGGCAGAGGCGAGACCTATCTCTACGGTGAGCATTTCACAACCCCGGAGGAAGGCGACCGACTGGCCGGGATACGTGCGGAAGAATTCTTATGCAGGAAATCGGTCTATTACGGCAACAGCTCTGTTGCCTTTATGGAACCCGGCTTTACCTTTGATCTCCAGGAACATTATAACAAGACCTATAATAAAAAATATCTGCTCACTGAGATCAGTCATGAAGGGCATCAGACCGGCTACCTTATCTCCGGCCTGTCAGGGGCAGTGGCCCCTGTGGATGAGCCCATGTTCTACGCCAACACCTTTACCGGAATTCCGGCGGATACGCAGTTCCGGCCCGAGCGGACAGCAATGAAACCGAAAATAACCGGAACCCTTAACGCCAAGGTGGATGCGGCTTCCAGCGGCCAGTATGCGGAATTGGATGATCAGGGCCGCTATAAGGTCATCCTGCCTCTTGACCGCAGCGGTCGCGGCAGCGGCAAGGCATCGGCTTGGTGCCGGATGATGCAGCCTTATGCGGGCGGTGATTACGGTATGCACTTCCCCCTGCACAAAGGCATTGAGGTGCTGCTCACCTTTATTCACGGCGATCCGGATCGGCCCATCATTGCCGGGTCTGTGCCCAATCCGGAAACCGGCAGTCCGGTCAAAGGGCCGAATCAGACCCAAAGCATGATCCGTTCCGGCGGCGGCAACCAGCTCCATTTTGAAGATCAGCAGGGCAGCGAGCAGATCTATCTGTTCGGCACCAAGGACTGGGAGATTGCCATTACCAATGATAAAAATCAAAAAGTGGGTAATAACGAGACCCTGTCGGTAATTACCAACCGTGACAAAACTGTGGGCAGTAATCAAACCGAAAGTATCGGAACGAATAAGACCATCACGGTAGGCAGCAACCATACCGAAACCGTCGGTGCAAACATGAGCCTTACCGTGGGCGGCAACCGGACAGAGACCGTGGCGATCAACAGCGCGGAGACTGTGGGCGTGGCCAAAGAACTGACCGTGGGCGGTGCAATGCAGGTAAGTGTCGGTGCCGTCATGAACACCACTGTGGGCGCGGCTCTGGCCGAAGAAATCGGAGCTGCCAAGTCCGTGAATGTGGGCGGCAGCAGCAGTGAAAATATCGGGTCCAACAAATCAGTGGATGCGGGCAAAGACATCAGCGCATCATCGGGCAAGAAGATGAGCCTGACTGCCGGAGACGATTTCGCGGTCAGCGGCGGCAAAAAAGGCGTGATTGAGATCAAGGATCAGCTGACTATCAAATGCGGCAAAGCCACCATCACCATGAAAAAGAACGGCGACATTGCCATCAACGGCAAGAAGATCAATGTTAAGGGGTCAGGCAGTATCGTCATGAAAGGCAAGAAAATTCTGGAGAACTGAGCATGAGCAAGGCAGCTGATACCGCCCTTCCCCGCCCGCAGTACGCAACTTCGGGCAAAGAAGCCGCAGAGGGCGTACGGGTGGGCCGGGTAGTCAGGATCAATGACAGCGGTCAGCCCCTGGTGGATTTTTCCGGCAACCAACGCGGCCCCTTGGCGGCCCGGTTTACCGGCTCTCTGGATTTGGCTCTGCTCCGGGAAGCGGCTGCGTCTGGCAAGGAGGTCCTGCTGGCTTTTGAAAATAACGACCCGGCCCGACCAGTGATTATTGATACCCTGTTTTCCCTGCTGGATGAAGTTGACCTGCCTGCCCCGACGAGAAAGGAAGCTGCTGAAGAAGCTATGGAGCTGGAACCGGAAGAAGAGCTTACCGATGTAACTGTGGATGGCAAACGGGTGTGCTTTAATGCGGAAGAAGAGATCGTGTTGCGCTGCGGCAAGGCCAGCATCACCCTGACCAAGGCGGGTAAGGTGATTATCCGGGGGGCCTATGTGCTCAACCGCTCTTCCGGGGTTAACCGGATCAAGGGCGGGTCGGTGCAGATTAATTAGCCGGGATAAAAAATGAGAACGCTGACCGATAAATACATCAACCTGTTTACAGATTTCGGCTTCAAAAAACTCTTTGGTACCGAGTTCAATAAGCCGTTACTGGTTGACTTCCTCAATCAACTCATCGGCCCGGAAACTGGTCTCATCAAAGACCTCACCTTCCTGTCAACCGAACAGCTCGGCAGGAGCCAAGCCGACCGGCAGGCAATCTTTGATATTTATTGCGAAAACGAAAAAGGCGAAAAGTTTATCGTTGAGCTACAGAAAGCTAAACAAAATTACTTCAAAGACCGGAGTATCTACTATTCCACCTTTCCTATTCAGCAGCAGGCGAAAAAAGGTGAGTGGAATTTTAAACTGAAAGCAGTTTACACCATCGGCATCCTTGATTTTGTCTTTGAGGAAGATAAAAAGGATGACCGGATCGTCTACCGAAAAATTCAGCTGATGGATGTAGATTCAAGCAGGGTATTTTATGACAAGCTGACCTACATCTATCTGGAAATGCCCAAATTCACCAAAAGTGAAGAGGAGCTGGAAACCCATTTTGACAAGTGGCTCTATATTCTGAAAAACCTGCACTTGTTGACCGATCGCCCCAAGAAGATACAGGAACGGATATTCGGGCAACTTTTTGAACAGGCGGAAATCGCCCAGTTCAGCGAACAGGAGTATCAGGAATACGAAAACAGTCTGAAATATTACCGTGATTTAAAAAACTCAATGGATACTGCTTTTGATGAAGGGAAAATCGAAGGCAGACTCGAAGGCGAACAGCTTGGAATAGAAAAAGGTATTGAACAGGGAAAAATCGAAACAGCCAGAGTAATGAAGAGCAAAGGATTAGATCTTTCTATCATTGCAGAAGTAACCGGGCTGGCTGTTACGGAAATCGAGAAACTGTAGTCCAGCTGCCAGCAGGCCGTGTCCTTGAAATGGCGGTGGGAACTGCATTAAAGGCGGATCAGTGCAGATTAACTGATAAATATTAAACCCACACTGCTGTTTATTCATCATGCTGACCAAAGAAAAAATTTCTGCGATTCTGAAAGAAAAATATCCCTATCTCCATTCGGAGTACGGCGTTAAAAGGCTTGGTCTGTTCGGTTCATATGCGAAAGGGGAGCAGACTGAGGCCAGTGATGTGGATATCGTGGCGGAATTTGAAAAACCTATCGGGTTAAAATTTATTGAATTTGCTGAATATATTGAAAAAGTACTGGGCAAAAAAGCAGATATCCTGACCCCTGAAGGGGTGCGGCAGATAACGGCGAAAAGGGTTGTCCAGGATATCGAAAAAACGATCGTGTATGTCTGAGAGAACCGAATGGTTTATGATCAGAAAGTTTTCTACTCCCTCAAGGTACGGCAAGGGATCTCATGCGATATTGTCATAAATTGAACTGGACATAAAATTTCCCCCTCTACCTGTCTATGCGCCTCGAACACATCACCGGCATGGAAGCCGGATATACAATGGGAATGGAACCTTCGGGCCGTGAACTGCTGGTGGTTTGCATAAAGGGTACCTTTTCCTTTCCGAAACAGGAGGATGAGGAGCCGCAGCTTGCCGAAGAACAGGTTCCGCTGACCGAGGCTGACACCTTTACCGGTGAGCCGGGCTTTTCTGCGCCGGTGTATGAAACAGACTATGCACCATACAAGGCGAACTGCGATGTGTTGCTCAAGGGCAGTGCCTACGGGCCGCTAGGCCGGGCGGTCACCCATGTGCCGGTGACCCTTCAGGTCGGTAAATTGCGCAAGTCCTTTAAGGTGGTCGGCGACCGCTTCTGGGTAAATGAATGGAGCGGTATTTCTTCCACGCGACCTCAGCCGTTTACAGTGAAGAAGATTTCTTACGACAAGGCCTTCGGTGGAGTGGACGACAGTTATCACGACCCGGCAAAGGTCCATGCATACATGAACAATCCGATTGGCACAGGTTTTCACTATCATCTGGATAAAGCATTCATCGACGGCAAACTGCTGCCCAGCACGGAAGAGCTGAAAAACCCTATCACCAATCCGAGCGGCAATTACCGACCCATGTCCTTCGGCCCGGTCGGGCGTGGCTGGCAGCCCCGTTCCGGCTATGGCGGCACCTATGACCAGAACTGGATCGACAATATTTTCCCTTTTCTGCCGCCGGATTTTGACACCCGCTATTATCAGGCTGCACCCGAGGATCAACAGATGCCCTATCCCCAGGGCGGTGAGCAGGTGGTTCTGCTGAACCTGACCCCGGAAGGTCGTACCGTGTTCCGGCTGCCGCACAAACACATGCTGGTCTGGTTTCTTCTCCAAAACGGCGAAGAGGTCGATAAGCCAGCCCTGCTGGACACCATCATTCTGGAGCCAGATGCCCGGCGCTTTATGCTGGTCTGGCGGGCTACCATCCCCCTGAAACGGAATATGTTTGAGATGGAAATGGTGGTGATCGGCGACAACCCGGAGGCTCGGAAGCAGGTGCTCCCTGATGAGGAGCCGACCTTTCCTTGGCAGCTCGGGCAAGATGAAGAAACAGAAAGCGGCACGGAGAAGGTCTGAATGACGGAACTCGCACTACTTGCCTCCGGCATGGTCACCAGTGTGGGGCTAAATGCCCCGGCTGCCTGTGCAGCTATCCGCTGCGGTCTGGACAATAACCAGGAAACTCGGTTCATGGACCAAAGCGGTGAATGGATCTCTGCAGCAATGGTGCCGCTGGAACAGCCCTGGCGGGGATTGGCAAAACTCAAACATATGATTGTCCCGGCTATCCGGGAATGCCTGCAAGCGGTTGATGCAGCTGTGCCGGTCTCGACCATTCCGCTTTTTCTCTGTATTGCCGAGGAGAGCCGACCAGGAAGAGTGCAGGGTCTTGATGCGCAGTTCCTGAACACGGTGCAGGAGGAACTGGGCCTTACTTTTCATCCCCGGTCCGCTGTTCTTGCCCAAGGCCGGGTTGGCCCGGTACAGGCTATACAGCAGGCACAACAAATGATAGCCCGGCAACAGGCAGGATACTGCATTGTGGCCGGGGTGGACAGTTTTCTCACCGCAGGTACGTTGCGGGCCTATGAAGAGCGGATGCGTCTGTTGACGGAAAAGAATTCCAACGGCTTTATTCCCGGTGAGGCAGGAGCAGCGATGCTGCTCGGCCGGAGAGATTCCGGGCTGATGATCCGGGGGGTTGGGTTCGGCAGGGAAGTGGCGCATATTGAGTCGGAAGAACCCACACGGGCGGAGGGCCTCACACAAGCCTTTCAAGCCGCTTTTACAGCTGCGGGATTGGCAATGCGGAATATGCATTACCGGCTCACCGATGCAAACGGGGAGCAGTATAAATTTAAAGAGGGTGACTTGGCAGTGACCCGTACCCTTCGAGACCACAAGGGTGAAATTGACATCTGGCATCCTATTGAATGCATCGGCGAGGTGGGCACAGCCATAGTGCCTGTTATCTTGGCTGTGGCCGAGGCTGCAAGCCGGAAAGGCTATGCGCCGGGACAGAACATTCTCTGTCATTTCGGCAATGATGACGGTCAACGGGCCGTGATGATTCTCCAATCCAAGCAATCACGAAGTTAATGAATGAACACTTGATTTCATGATATTATCCAATATATTTAGATACTATTCCGTTCTGTAAGGGAGTGTAAACATGGCAAATGATGTTTTTGCAAACGGCAGGGAGATAGCCTGTAAAAAGGCGGACGGCAAATCCATCTGCGCCTTTCCCGATGTCTGTTTTACGCCTCCGGAAAATCCGGCAACCCCACCCGGTGTGCCTATCCCCTACCCGAACACGGGCAAAGCAAAGGACATGACCTCCGGCAGCAAAAAGGTCAAGATATCGGACAATGAGATCATGCTCAAAAACAAGTCATACTTCAAAAAAAGCTATGGCAATGAAGCAGGTTCTGCTGCGAAAAAGGGTGTGGTGACCAGTGTCAACAAGGGGAAGGTGTATTTTATTGCTTGGTCGATGGATGTTAAGGTTGAGGGGAAGAATGCGGTTCGGCATCTGGATATGACTACGCATAATCATGCATCGCCGACAACTAATACGCCGCCTTGGGCACATATAGATACAGGCGTTTTTGCTACATCCAAAAACTGTAAACAAGCTCGTAATAAGGTTAAAAAGAAATGCACAGGCGACAAAGAAGAGGATTGCAAAGAACCGTATAAAGATAATCCTTGCGTAAAGGCCAAAAGATGTCAATTAGTTCCTAAAAATCCTAAGTCGGGATGCTGTCCAAAACAAACGGGACACCATCTTGTTCCAAAACATCATTTCGAAGCATTTAAGCCAACATATAAACAAGAGGATGCTCCTTGTGTTTGTTCAGAAGGACACTCTTGGCATAGAAGTGATAGAAGTAATTTTCCTGATGAAGATAAAACGCATCCGATTATGCATGACTTACAAGATGCAACTGAACGACTTTATGTCGAGAATAACTGGGAAATGCATTATGACGAAGCAAGAGAAATCGGGATTGCTACTCATAAAAGTACTTTTAAATCGAACTGTGATCAGTGTCTAAGAGAGCAACTTGACGCATATCATAATAATTGCGGAGTACAAGATGATAGTAAAATGAAAGTAAAAGCAACAGGTAGTTCTGAGCTCCCCGAAAATGTCGATGAATTATGGAAAAAAATGGACAGGCATTGTGATGCATTTTTTGGAAATTAAAAATATTAAATAAATTATGACAGGATAGTTTGATTTATTTTTAACTTGAAAGGACTAGAAATGGGCGATTTTTCCAAAGTGTTTGTTGCTGTGTCAGGATATGCGGAAAGTGTTAACAGAATCTTTATATTAGCTCATCTGCATGATGCTTTGCGGGAAAAAATCCCAAGTGCCCAATTAATGCTCTTAGAAAATGGGGAGAAATGGATTGATGCTGGCAGGTACCGCTGGGATGGGGTTGGAGTTTCAGGAGAAGATATCGCTGGAGATCGAATTTTAGTTTTAGGACGAGATGGGCAGATTGCAACGTGGGAGAATATGCTTACTGGAGAAATAAATGCCATTGATAAGAATATAATATTGGGACCAATGAAGGGGATTTCAAAGATTGGTAATGAAATATTCGCTTATGGGATGCAGAGACAACTATACCGAAAAACAAAAAATAATAAATGGACACCCTGGATAAAGGGTATGTCAAAACACTATACACATAACGAGATAAAGGATAATATACATGATATTATAAATAAAGTAGGTGGAATTACTTCAGTGGCCGGTTCTGACATAACAAAGATGTATGCGGTTGGTATCAATGGAGAAATATGGAAAAATAACGGCATAAAATGGAACCGTTTAGACTCTCCAACAAATTTGAATCTTTATGGAAGTGCATTAACTGAAAGCGGAAAATTATATATATGTGGTCAAGGGGGCACCTTGTTATATGGACAAGGAGATGAATGGAAAATTTTGGAACACGATGAGATAGAAGGCAAGGACCTATATAGTATTGCTTGGTTTAAAAAAAAGTTATATATGGCAGACGGACATTCTTTAATGATGCTTGAAGATGGAACAGTTTCTAAGGTAGATATGGTGAGCAAAAAAAGCGATACTATTCCATCCCATATGTTATTTACAAATGGCAACTTGCTGTTGTCTGTGGCCGGGAAAGAAATATTCATAACAGAGGATGGAGAAAACTGGACTTCTTTAATTTAAACAAATAAATAAAATCTTCTTGCCTTAGTGTTTCACTTCATTTATGACTGTTGTCATTAATATTGTCACCCAACACGCCGAAGAAGCCTCCTTCCAATGGCTCATCCGCGACAGTGCCGTCCACGAGCCCCACTACACCTTCAAAGACCTTGCCAACCGCGTCGAAGCCCATCTGGACGGCCTGCGCATCGTCGGAAATGCAGGCTGGCAAATCTGCAAACAAGCCCTGATCGACGAAGAACCGGGCGAAGTCTTTGCCGCTACCGTGCTCGCCTTCAGCAGCAACGATGAAGAGCGCATAGCTATCTAGCTAGCATGGCAGAGAGAAAGGTATGAATTTAACAGAACAAGATACAGAAAAGACATGAATAGCACATACGACATGGAAAACGACCTTCCGTTCGACGGCCCAAGCGAATGGTACCCGTACCATTGCCGCGCCTGCAACTACAAGGCACTGGTCGAAGATGTCTTCATTGACTCCTTTCCACCCAATGGCCCCGGTAATTGCCCCATTCTGGGCTGTCCGGAATGCGGGGGAGATTTCGTCAGGCACACCACAATCCCGACAACCATGAGTACAACAGACCTCAACCTAATAGCTGATAATGCACAAGATAATCCATGATAATTTGAACAGGATTACAGCACTGTGTACAGTGGTCTTCAGATTTTAGAGCAGGAGGAAATGAATACATGGAATGCTTTCATTGTAAAGGAAAAATGATTAAAGACACCGCACCGTTCAGTGCAGACAGAAAAGGATATCATATATTATGGGAAGCTGTTCCGGCCTGGGTATGTCTGCAATGCGGGGAACCATTCTTCGAATCAAATGAAGTAGATCTTATCCAAAGAGCCCTGCAGAAGATTTATCATGAAACCAATCTGTTGTCTACCGAGGCCGCTTGACGGAAGTTTTCAGCATGAGAACCCTGACCGACAGATACATCAACCTGTTTACCGATATCGCCGAAGATGTAGGTTAGGGCCTATTTCGTGACCATCAGCACCCAACACCAGGAATGTCTGTTCATTGAGACCTCTTGACGCTGTGAATAAAATTGAATACCATATATTCATACACCTTCTCCATCTCAAAAAAACAGGAGGACGAAAATGAAAACAGTGACTATGCGGGTTGATGATGCGGTCTACCGGATGATAAAAACAGCAGCGGATGGGCAGAAGAGGAACCTTTCCAATTTCATAGAATTTGCCGTGATGCAGTATCTTTCCTCTGTACAGTATGTCGATAATGATGAAATGGATGAAATACTCCGGGATACCGAGCTGGTACAAAGCTTAAAGGACGGCATCAAAGAGCTTGAACAAGGAGAGTACACGCTTGTTTGAGTTCAGGATTGCGGAGTCCAAAAAATTTGAGAAACGCAAAAAGAAGATTGATCCGTCTCTGTATGCGAAGATAAAGAATATTGTGTATCCTCAGCTACGAAAAAATCCCTACTTCGGAGCGAATATCAAAAAACTGAAAGGAGACCTCTCGGGATACTATCGCTTCAGAATTGGGAATTACCGCCTTTTTTATCTTATTGAGGAGGAAAAAGTGATTGTTGTCGTCGTGGATCTCCAGCATCGGCAGAATGCCTATAAATAACAGGAGACGTCTCCCTGTCAAAAATTTATTTAAGCACCACAACGATATAGACCCCATCGTTGGTTGATATTGATGATGCCGCCCCTTTGTCCTACGCAGACAAGTCTTCAGCATGAGAACCCTGACCGATAAATACATCAACCTGTTTACAGACTTTGGCTTCAAAAAACTCTTCGGCACCGAGTTCAACAGTTCAATAATTCGTTAATGTAATGATCATAGAAGACATCATAACCCAACACGCCGAAGATGCCGCTTTCCTCTGGCTCCTCCGCGACAGCGCAGTCCACGAACCCCATTACGACCTCAAAGATCTGGCGGAACTGGACAACCGCGTCGAAGCCCACCTGGACGGCCTGCGCATTGCTTCGACTACGCTCAGCACAAGCGCCGGAGATGCAGGCTGGGAAACCTGCAAGGAAGCCCTGAGCTACGAAGAACCGGGCGAAGTCTTTGCCGCTGCCGTGCTCGCCTTTAGCAGCAACGATGAAGAGCGCATCCAAACCGTGCTGGAAACAGGCAGCAACGAGTCAGAGCTGGTCCGGGGTATCATCTCCGCTCTGGGCTGGCTCACCTGGGAGCAGGCGGAACAACCTCTCCAAACCCTTGCCGCCTCCGAAAACCCGCAACACCGCTTCATCGCCCTGTCCGCTTACGCTACCCTTCGCAAAGATCCCGGCCTCCTGCTCACACAAAGCCTTGCCGACCCTGATCCTCTGCTCAAGGCCCGTGCCCTCAAGGCTGTTGGTGAACTCGGTCGCACCGACCAACTTTCTTCCCTACGCTACAACCTGAAGGCCGAGGATGAAAAATGCCGCCTCTATGCTGCTTGGTCCATGCTGCTGCTGGGCAATACAGAGTCTGTCACAACTCTTCAGGAAATCGCCGTAAAGGGCAGCCTGCACCCAGAAAATGCGGAAAAAGCCTGCGCTGCCGCCCTGCGCAGAATGCCGCTGGATATCGCCCATGCCTGGTTGCGGGTGCTGTCGGAGAAAGAACAGGGAGCACGTCTGTCTGTGCAGGGAGCCGGTGTGCTCGGTGACCCGATTGTCGTGCCCTGGCTCATCGAGATGATGGCCGTCCCTGAACTGGCCCGCGTTGCCGGGGAAGCCTTCTCCATGATCACCGGCCTTGATCTGGCCTATGAAGACCTTGAGAGCGAATGGCCGGAAGGCTTTGCAGCAGGCCCCACCGAAGACCCGGAAGATGAAGATGTTGATCTGGATTCGGATGAGGATCTGCCTTGGCCCGCCCCTGCCCTGATTGCCGGATGGTGGCAGGAAAACAAAGGCAAATTCACCACCGGCACCCGCTATCTGGCAGGTCAGCCCATCGCTCCCGCACATCTCAGCCAAGTACTGGCCTCTGGTTTTCAGCGGCAACGCGCTGCCGCCGCAATGGAACTGGTCCTGCTCAAGCCGGAACAACCCCTCTTTGAAGTCAGGGCACCGGGTTTCCGACAGGCCCATCAGTTGAAGGAGCGGTAGATTCGATTCAATTTCTTGAATGCAGGAACGCGTGCCTATCTTCCCGTGATGTTTCTCGGCACAGCCCATATTATTTTACAATAGAAAAATCAGCTTATTAAGCAAGAATTCCTCTGAAGTTCCAGAACCTCCCTCTATTTTTTGTTTGAAAAGAATCATAATATGTTTTAATAATCGCCTTTAGTTAGCTTTTTCCGTTAACTTTTTTGTTTCCTGCTGCTGCATCCGGCCTCCCTGCAGCAAAAAAAGAATGAAACAAATTAAAGAAGTTAACTTTCTTCTTGTAACAACAAGCAACATGATTAAAAAAATTGTATCCGGTAAAAGAAAAATATACCTCCCTCTTCTCCTCTGCCTTGCGCTGCTGACCTCCTGCGCGGCCGAAGACCCTAAACCGGAGTGGAAATACGGGGAAAACAGTATTGATATTGTCTACCGCGCAGCCCCGGATCTCAATACACAGGACGGCGATCCCAATTCATTGCTGCTGGTGATCTATCAGCTCAAGGAAGTCAATGAGTTCAACCGCCTTTCCGGGTACAAGGAAGGCCTGAGAAAATTACTCGAAGCCAAGGTCTTTGATCCCGGTGTCATGGCCCTGAAAAAGATTTATGTCGAGCCGGGCGGTGCGCGGAGGATTACTCTGGATCGGGCAGAGCACACCAAGTATGTCGGCATTGTTGCCGGGTATTATGATCTGAAGCCCTACCGCTGTGTCACGGTGCAGGATATCGGGTACGAGACAGAAGAGCACGGTCTGTTCAAAATCTGGAAAAACACCAAAATCAGTGTACTCGGTATCAGCCTGACCCTTGGACGGGACGGACTGCGGGTTATACGGAAAACGGAGGTAAAGCGTGGTTCCTGAACAACCGATCTTCTGGCACCAGGGCTTGTTTCTTCAGCCCCAACATTTTCAGCACCTGGACCGCTATCAGCAGTCATTGCTCTATCCGGCCCAGTTCTGC
>Ga0316189_10004757_pt1 | contig 13015 bp, 10 predicted proteins | sample LowCovwburrow_MG_FD_204930 | JGI IMG/M metagenome (GOLD analysis project Ga0316189, IMG submission 204930) | Coastal sediment microbial communities from Maine, United States - Lowes Cove worm burrow | ecosystem: Environmental > Aquatic > Marine > Coastal > Sediment | place: USA: Maine... | reverse complement strand
AAGGTCCGCCTTCGGCGGGATCAATTAATAAAAAAAGATCATAAAAAGGCGGAGCGAAGCGACATCCATAGATCTTCAGTCTTCAATCTTCAATATTAAATTCGTTACCCCTCAGAGCCGCTTTTTCCGAGTGCTGCCTCGGATAAAGCTTAAATACTCAGCGTTTGCGTTTTTTTGTTCATCAAAACATACTCAAAGATCAGGCGTGATACAATCAGGGCGGTAAACATACTGGCGACAACCCCCAAACTCAAAGCGACGGCAAACCCTTTAACGGGCCCTGTGCCAAACTGGAAAAGAACAACAGCGGCAATCAAGGTGGTGACGTTGGCGTCCAGAATCGTCAAGGTCGCCCGATCATAGCCGGCATTGACCGCCGCTCGGGGGGTTCTACCCAGTGTCAGTTCTTCTCTGACCCGTTCAAAAATAATGACATTGGCATCCACTGCCATGCCGATGGTAAGTATAATGGCGGCAATTCCGGGTAGAGTGAGGGTGGCGCCAAATCCGCTTAATCCTGCGGCAATCAGCAGTATATTCAGAAACAGTGCGATATCGGCGATTAGACCAGCCATTTTATAGTAAATGATCATGAACACGATCACCAGTACCCCGCCGATCATCATGGATATCAGACCCTTGCGGATGGAATCGGCTCCCAGAGAAGGACCCACGGTCCGTTCTTCAAGGATATTGACCGGGGCCGGTAGGGCACCGGCTCGCAGCACAATCGCCAAATCGCGGGCTTCCTCGGTAGTAAATCGACCGGTAATCCGTGCCTGACCGCCGGCAATCTTTTCCTGGATCACCGGGGCGGAATAGACACTATTATCCAGTACGATGGCCAGACGATTGTTGACGTTATCACCGGTAATTCTTTCAAAAATCCTCGCCCCCTTTTTGTCAAAATTGATGGAAACATAGGGTTCATTGAACTGGGAGTCTATCTGAACCCGTGCATCCGTCAGGGAGGCGCCGGTTAACAGGGCCCGTTTTCGGAGAAGAAACGGTGTCTTGGTGGTTCGCCGGGTTTGCGGGTCTTCTTCGACTTGATACAGCAGCTCTCTCCCCGGAGGGACCGTGCCTTTGACGGCCGCATCCACGGATCCGGTATCATCCACCAGTTTGAACTCCAGAAGGGCGGTTTTACCGATCAGATCTTTGGCTCTTTGGGTGTCGCTGATGCCGGGCAGCTGGATTAAGATTCGTCGTTCACCTTGGCGGCGTATATCCGGTTCGGCCACGCCGAACTGATCGATGCGGTTGCGGATCGTTTCAAGGGCCTGATCCACGGCCAGTTTTTTTATCTGCTCGCGATCCGGGTCAGGTATGTCCATTACGGTTGCAAATTTACCGCCGGCTTCTGTTTTTGAAAGCTCTCGCAGATCCCTGAATTCATCGTCAAGAAGCGCTTTAAGTTTATCGATGCTTTCTTCCTTATTAACCTCGACGGATATCCGGGAACCTTCTATTCGATTCACGGAAACATGCCGGATGCGCTCTTTTTTGAGCTGCTCACGAATTTCTTGGGAAATACGTTCGGTGGTGCTGTCTACGGCTTTTTCGGTATCTACCTCCAGAACCAGATGCATGCCGCCCTGGAGGTCGAGGCCGAGATTGATCTGTTTGTGAGGCCAAAGGGCAGGTTTAAAGCTCGGAAGGATATAAATGATCGCCGTGACAAGCACGGCGAAAACCAAAACCAGTCGCCAAGAAATATTTTTCAATGATCTTTTCCCTTTTACACTTATTTGCCGTTCACTTAAAAAAACATTGGTTGAGCGTTTCAACGTTCACGGTTCCCAGTTAAAGTGCCCTAACTGGTCTCTAACAATCGTATAACGCGTCAATCGGGTTGAATTCCATATTTTACCCATAGGGTGAAAGAAGACAATCCAAACCATGGTCTATAAAGTTACGAAAATCAGTATTTAAAACCTTTGAACCCCTGGCCCAGACCTGACCTTTCAAGATGTGGTGATAAAAACCAAATTCCATAAAATGTGAGAGCTGTTTCATAGACACATCACATCGCACCAGGACGGGCTTAAACTCTGAACCTGGGTAAGGTTTGTGCGATATCATCATACGAAAGCCCCAGATAATTTGTTAAACGGATCGTCGGCTGAATTGTTCATGGGAGAAAATTACTCCGATGCTCGAAACCGGATCGGAACACCCACCATAACAGTTTAGCAAATCCGCTACTTAACAAAATTGTATGGGGCTGACAATTGTCGATACTTGCTGTTATTTTTTCGCCGGTTGACTCGGAGCTGCCGCTTGAGCCAGGGCCGATACATTTCCGCGGGCGACTTTTACACGAACCTTGTCGGCTATTTCCACTGTCAATGTCACCTCATCCATTCCCGTAATGCGACCGTGGATACCGCCGCTCGTAACAATACGATCGCCTTTCTTTAAACTGGCAACCATTTGACGGTGCTCTTTGGTCTTTTTTTGCTGGGGGCGGATCAGCAAAAAATAGAAAATGACAAACATCAAAATTAACGGGATAAACCCGGTAAAACCTGCGGCGCCTTCTCCACCTCCGCCGCCAGTACCCATGGCATAAGCTATATCAAACAAAATAAATCCTCCTTCTCGCTTAAAAATCTCTATTTTAGTCTAATTGCCTGTCAGTGACAATGCATTTAAAGAAAATATTTTAAAATGGCGCTGATATACTTTAAAAGAACAATTTCGTCAAATCTTTCTTGAAATTTTTTATTTATCACAAACAATCTTGCTTTCTCCCGGCATCATGGAACGATCGCCTTCGATTTCAACACTGAGATCGCGTCGCTCCTCGATGTCAACAATCTCCCGGCGTTTTTTATTGAGAAGGTAATCAGCCACATCAAGAGGTACAATTCCTTTTACCCGACTGGCTTTTTCCTTCAACGTTTCCAGGCTTAGTTTTCGCAGAAAGCCGATGCCCAATGTTTCCGGAGACGGCACCAGACCTTTGCCCTGACAATATTGGCATGGCAAATGGCTTCCGAATTCAATCGACGGACGGATTCGCTGTCGTGACATCTCCAGCAGCCCGAACCGTGAAATCTTGCCGACTTTGGACCGAGCTTTGTCTTCCTTGATATGTTTTCGCAGTGTACGCTCCACTTCCGCCCGGTGCTTCGGGTCCCTCATATCAATGAAATCTATTACAATCAGTCCCCCCAAGTCCCTTAACCGCAACTGCCGTGCAATTTCCTCGGCGGCTTCGAGGTCGGTTTGAAATGCCGTCTGTTCAATATTTTTTTCATGGGTCGATTTACCGGAATTTACATCTATCGAAACAAGGGCTTCGGTTTGTTCAATGACTAGGGTCCCGCCTGATTTCAAACTAACCCGGCTTTCAAATATGGAAGCGATCTGATCTTCAAGCTGAAACTTAGAAAAAATCGGTTTGGCACCTTTATAATGTTTGACGACCTTGTCGTGTCCACGCGAAAATAGTTTAATAAAATCCTTAACTTCATGGTAAAGGGAGGTGTCATCGATGAGGATTTCGGCCACCTCCGAGGAAAACGAATCTCTTACCGAGCGTATGACGAGGTGCCGGTCTTTGTAAAGCAGGGCAGGGGCCTTGTTTTTCATGACACTACCCTTGATTTTTTTCCACAATCGAAACAGGTAGTTTAAATCCTTAGAAAGTGCTGTTTTGCTGATGTTTGCAGCGGCTGTGCGGACAATGACACCGAAATCTTCCGGCAGCTTCAGCTTGCCGACGATGTCTTTTAAACGTTGGCGCTCCTCTTCATTCTCAATTTTACGAGAAACGCCGATCGTCTCATTACCGGGTCTGAGAACCATATATCTTCCCGGCAAAGAAATATGGGTGGTCAACATGGCACCTTTCTTCATAAAAGGGTCTTTGATCACCTGCACCATCAACTCCTGCCCCCGCTTAACAAGCTTGTTAATGGCATGTTCTCCGGTAGAGGTATCCAGAAAATAATCACTGTGAATTTCGTTCTTTTGCAGGAAACCGTGTCTTTCCGCACCGTAATCGACAAACACTGCCTGCAGGCTAGGCTCAATGCGGGAAATGATTCCTTTATAAATGTTTCCGTGGGTGATTTCCTTTAAGCTGCTTTCAACATGGAACTGCTCAAGTTTATTTTCTTTGACTGTTGCGACCCTGCATTCTTCAGGATCGACGGCATTAATTAAAATCTTAATACTCATAAATTTTTATCCTTGCACCTGGAATATAAATAATAATATTAGTCAGTGGCTGAAAGAACTAATCCGCCCTATACGGACGGATGTTAATTTCTTTATTCCCCTATTTGTTTTAATATTAAATTGTTAGATACAAGTCAATTAATTTCTAGCTAATGAAACCGCCCAGGGGGTTATGAATTGGAAATCAGCGACCACCAGCAGCTGTGGGGGTATTCGGATCGCCCCTGGAAGGCGCCCAGACCATCTCTGTAGGTGGCCGCTGATTTTTAAAAGAATTTTTAGATCTCTGTTTTATCGGATCTGTCGATATTGATGACCACTTGACCAATTCATCATTGGCAGTATTTTGTTCGCTTCAGTCGGATTTGGTGCTGGTTGTTCAGCTGGCCTATGGCAATAAATTGTAATATATAAGCTAAAATTCTTTTTTATCTCAATTCATAAGCCACCGGCATCGATCAGTTTTGCACCATGAAGCATGCCCTCGCGGTAACGGTAGAATTTTTTAATTCTCATCGGCATGGCCGGTGGATTATGAATTGAGTGATCGGCAAAAGTTTGCCCTTTGCAATTCAGATGAGTTGACGGAATGACCGGTTGTTTGTATTATATGAGACACAAATACTATCCAAATGAACAGAGGAAATGAAACCTAATGGATGAGAGATACGATCCAGCGGCAATTGAGTCCAAATGGCAAAAACAATGGGATGCATGGAGTTTATTTAAGGTAACGGAAAATCCATCTTTGCCGAAATATTATCTGCTCGAAATGTTTCCCTATCCATCCGGCAATATCCACATGGGACATGTACGCAACTATTCCATCGGAGATGTGGTCGCCCGATATAAACGCATGCGGGGGTACAATATCCTCCATCCGATGGGATGGGATGCATTTGGTATGCCGGCTGAAAATGCTGCCATTGCCAATAAGACCCATCCTGCCAAATGGACTTATGCCAATATCGATGCCATGCGCAGCCAACTAAAACGCCTGGGTTTCAGCTATGACTGGGAAAGAGAACTTGCAACCTGTCAACCGGAATATTATCGCTGGGAACAGTGGCTGTTTTTAAAAATGTTTGAAAAAGGCATGGCCTATCGCAAAGAATCCTTTGTGAATTGGTGCGAGGACTGTCAGACGGTGCTAGCCAATGAACAGGTTGAAGCCGGTTTGTGCTGGCGCTGCGGTCTGCAGGTTCGCCAGAAACAATTGTGGCAATGGTTTTTCAAAATTACCGATTTTGCCCAGGATCTGCTACTGTATTGTGACAAATTGCCGGGATGGCCGGAGAAAGTCATCACCATGCAGAAAAACTGGATCGGTAAAAGCGTTGGGGCACGAATCGATTTTGCCGTCGAAAACCGGGATGAAGTGATATCCGTATTTACCACCCGGCAGGACACCGTATTCGGGGCGACTTTTATGTGTCTAGCGCCGGAGCATCCCCTGGTGTTCAAACTTTCAAGAGATACCCCCCACGAGAGTGACGTGCGACAGTTTGTCGAGCGCATTGCGTTGCAGGACCGATCAGCACGTAGCATCGAAAACTATGAAAAAGAGGGGGTTTTCACCGGTGCCTATTGCCTAAATCCCATGAATGGTAACCGGATACCGGTATATACCGCCAATTTTGCCTTGATGGAATATGGTACCGGTGCGGTCATGTCTGTCCCTGCCCATGATCAGCGTGATTTTGATTTTGCCAGAAAATACGGTTTGGAGATTATCGCAGTTGTAAACCCTGAAGATAAGGATCTTGACGGGCAGACCATGACTGAGGCCTATGTGGGCAGCGGCGTCATGATTAATTCCGATCGTTTTGACAATATGGATAATCGAGAAGCTCTCGAAAAAATTGCCGATCACCTGGAGCAGAATAACCTCGGAAAACGGGCGGTCAGTTTTAGATTGAGAGATTGGGGAATCTCCCGGCAGCGATACTGGGGCGCACCCATTCCCATGATCCATTGCGATGAATGCGGCATCGTACCGGTGCCGGAGTCGGACCTGCCGGTGGTTCTGCCGGAGCAGGTAGATATGCTGGAAGGAGGCAAATCCCCGCTGCCTGATCTGGATGACTTCGTCCGGGTATCCTGTCCGCATTGCGGTCGTTCGGATGCAAGACGGGAAACGGATACCATGGACACCTTTGTGGAGTCTTCCTGGTACTTTGAAAGGTACTGCAGCCCCCGATGTGACTCCCATATTTTTGATGCCGATGCGGTCGACTATTGGATGCCGGTTGATCAATACATTGGCGGGGTTGAGCATGCGATTCTGCATTTACTCTACTCGAGATATTATACCCGCGTGTTGAATGATCAAGGCCTGGTTAAATTTAAAGAACCGTTTACCAATCTGTTGACCCAGGGGATGGTCTGTAAAGAGACAACGTCGTGCCCGCAGCATGGATTTCTCCTGCCCGATGAAATAGACACCCGTAATTCCGAGCGTGTTTGTAAAATGTGCGCCAAACCGATTACCGTCGGCCGGGTTGAGAAGATGTCCAAATCCAAAAAGAACGTGATCGATCCGAATATATTACTTAACAAATACGGCGCCGACACGACCCGATTTTTCTGCCTCTTTGCAGCGCCGCCAGAGCGGGATTTGGAATGGAGCGAGCAGGGTGTTGAAGGCGGTTTTCGGTTTTTAAATCGTGTTTGGCGACTGGCGGCGGCGGTGATGGATCGGCTAAAAGACGTTCAGCCTTTCGATGGAAATCCCGAAAATCTGGAGGATTCATTGCAGGGACTGTATCGTAAAACCCATCAGACGATTCAAAGGGTAACCCGGGACATTGAAAACCGGTTCCATTTCAATACCGCCATCAGCGCCGTCATGGAACTGTTTAATACCATGAGCGCCCTTGACATGCAAAAAAAAGATGACGACCAACTTTCGGTGATGCGATTTGCCATGGAATCGCTGACGCTTCTTCTATCACCGGTTGTTCCGCATTTTGCTGAAGAACTCTATGAGGCCCTCGGTCATCGATCCAGTGTACTATTAGCGCCATGGCCACAATACCGTGAAGATGCAATCGAAGAAGATGAGGTGTTGATTGTCGTCCAGGTGAACGGTAAATTGCGCAGCCGATTCCGGGTGGCAACGGATACTGATGAAGAAACCATCAAAGAAAGCGCATTGACGGATGAACGAACCCTAAAATTTATTAGAGGCAAGACGATTAAAAAGGTGATTGTGGTCAAAAATAAGTTGGTGAACATCGTGGTGTAAGGTCTAACAGCGCATGGAGCCTGTGATTTTAGTTTCCATATGTTGTCAGAAAAATGCTCCTAAGGACCTAAACCCGGATAAATCGGAAATAACAAACTACAAGCACCAAATGACAAATAAATTCCAAATTACAACATTCAAATCTCAAATAAGGTCAAAAGCCAATTGTTTGGAATTTTGAATTTAGCTCATTGTGATTTGTTTGGTATTTGTGTTTTGTTATTTGAAATTTTTTGATTGCTGAAACCTGAAACCTTAAGTTATTTTCAACTTGTTGTCAGATAAAACTCAATAAGGGCTTAAATGCTTCGTTGCGATTCAGGAGGAATTTCGTTGATTAAAGTCAGGATTGTCGCATTATTTTTTCTGTACGTACTGATGACCTACGCTTGCGGTTATCGGTTTGCCGGCTCGGGGGCATTTCCCGATAACATAGAAAGAATTTTCATTGAGGTTTTTAAAAATCGTACGTCGAAAGCCGGAATTGAGAGAATCGTCACGAATCAACTTATTTTCGAATTTACCCGGCAAAGAAAGAATAGCCTGGCAAGCGACGCCAACAATGCGGATGCAACTTTAAAGGGTGTCATTAGGAAAATACGTACCAGTACGATCTCCCGGGTGGGCACTGAGGTGGCAAGCCAACGGGAAGTTATTATGACAATCGATTTGAGCTTGATCAATCAGAGTGGAGATGTCATCTGGACAGCGAAAGCGCTCTCAGATCGCCAGGCTTATGATGTTTCAGAATCGAAGCTTGAAAACGACCGCAACGAGAGCCTTGCCATAGCAAGACTGTCGGAACGAATATCGGAAAGAATTTTCAGTCGGTTAACCGACGATTTTTGACAGCTTATCTCCGTATCCAGACACTTATCGGCTTTTTTCCGATAAGATGTTGTCAGGACACGTAACCCATCTGCAACTTACCAGTAAACCATGCGAAATTTAGGTTTTGGCGGAATTGACCAGTTTTACGAGGCGAGAAATTTTTCGGGCAGCGGTCTTTTTGTGAATGACACCCTTTTTTGAAGCCTTATCAAAAAGTGATTGGGCGGCAGTCAGTTTTGCCATGACATCCCCGTTTGATGATTCTTCAACCGAAGCACGCACATCTTTGACGATACTTTTAGCTCTCGTTTTTACTGCTTTATTGCGCAAACGACTCAGTTCGTTTTGCCGGGCTCGTTTTAATGCCGATTTGTGATTTGCCAACGGTAAACACTCCTTTTCTGAAGAATTATAAAATCGTATAAATATGAATTTAAAATGAATATGTCAAGAATTTTTACAGATTTAGCCAGAAAATTTGTGGATAGTGAAAGTCCATGTCTGAAAATTTCCGGGTCGTAAAAGCTGCCGGCGTCGTCGGGGCTGCAACGCTCGCAAGCCGTATCCTGGGTTTTATTCGTGATGCGGTGATTGCATGGTTTTTTGGGGCCGGATTCAGCTCCGATGCATTTATTGCAGCCTTTAGAATACCGAACCTGTTGAGACGCCTTTTTGCAGAAGGTTCGTTGAGTTCCGCCTTTATCCCGGTTTTTATGGAATATACCGTTAAACAGGGTCAGGCCGAGGCCTTTCATCTGGCACGTTCAGCTTTCAGATTGCTGGGTATCGTATTGATTGTTGTTGCCATTTGCGGCGTGATGTTGTCTCCGTGGATCGTACGGTTGATTGCTCCGGGATTTTCGGCTGACAAGCTTGCGCTGACCATCACCCTGACGCGGTTAATGTTTCCGTATATTTTCTTTATCGGACTGGTTGCCCTCTGCATGGGCATCCTTAATGTCCTCGGCCATTTTGCCGCACCGGCATTTGCACCGGTTTTATTAAATCTAGCCATCATCGGATCCGCGCTTTTTATTTCTCCGTCACTGCCACAACCGGTAATGGGACTCGCTGTCGGCGTCCTGCTCGGAGGTTTTCTCCAACTGGCGCTTCAATTACCGGTTCTGATAAAAAAGAGGTTCTATTTTTGGCAAGCGTCAAGATGGATCCACCCCGGTTTAAAACGGGTGGGCACATTGATCCCACCCGTCATTATCGGGGGTGCAGTATATCAAATCAATATTCTGGTGGGGACCTTACTGGCATCACTTCTAGAGCAGGGAAGCGTAACCTATCTGTATTTTGCCGATCGTCTGGTTCAGTTTCCCCTTGGCATATTCGCAATCGCAACGGCCACCGCCGTTTTGCCCAGTCTATCCCGTCAAGCTGCAGCCGGAGATATCGACAAGCTCAAAGACACATTCGATCGTACGCTAAAGCTGGTTTTTTTTATTACGATTCCCGCCTCGGTCGGTCTTATCGTCCTTCGAGAGCCCATTGTCGCATTGTTGTTTAAACGGGGAGAATTTGATATCCGGGCAACGCTGTTGACTGCCCAGGCACTTTTATATTATTCTATGGGACTATGGGCATTTTCGGCTGTCAGAATCGTTGCGGCCGCCTTTTTCGCTCTCCAGGATACCAGAACCCCGGCAATAATGGCGGGCATATCGATAATTGCCAATATCATCCTTGGGGTTGTGCTGATGAAACCGCTATCCCATGGTGGGCTTGCCCTGGCCACGTCACTTGCCTCGATGTTGAATCTGGGGCTTTTGCTGGGTGTCTTGGGAACCAGACTGGGTAACCTGGGATGGAAAAGCATTGCATGGTCTGTCTGCAGATCGCTATTATGTGCCATATTAATGGGGATTGCCGTTCGCATGGCGGTGTTGTTTATGGTTCTGGATAAAAACAGCACCCTGCCCGGACTTATAGGGGGCGTTGTCGGCAGTATCGCCGTTGGGCTGTGTGTTTATGGAGCCTGTTCATATTTGATAAAAAGCCCGGAATTACGTCGAATGCTCATTGAAGCCGGCAGAGGTATCGGTAAAAAATGACCAAGACACAAGGTATTCTGATATCGTTTGCGAGTCTGTTGCTTGCCGCTTTGTTATTTTTTATCATCGTCAGTGAGCATGGGCTTGCGGATCTGGTATTCTTAAGACAAGAACGAGGCAAGCTGGTTGAGAAAACAGAACAGCTCACCCGGGAGAATCTTTCCATCAGTATTGAAATCGATCGATTAAAAAACGATCCCAAGTACATCGAAAATATCGCCAGAAAAGAACTCGGGATGATCGGTGAGGATGAAGTTATTTTAAAAACCCAGAGCCAGCCGGAGCCAAAAAAATGAGCAAGGAAGTCGGTATTTACACCGAGACGATGGCAAAAGTGTATGCCTCACAGGGCCATTGGGGAAAGGCGGCTGAAATATATCGACACCTGCTTAGCGAGGCACCGGCCCGAAAGGATTTTGCCGATGCGCTGGCTGAAGCCGAAAAAAAGATATCCAATGATTCACATAAGGACCCTGAACAGCTCGTGCCTTTATTTCGGGAATGGATCGAACTCTTATTCAGACATGATAAATTACAAAAGCTGAGGAACCTGCGCAGACAATAAATGATATTGATTAAATCCTTTTTGCGATCGACAATGTAACACCATCCCCGGGCATCCATTTGGGCCACGTCACCGGTGAAAAAGCGCCCGTTTTTAATCGCATAGGCGGTTTCTTCCGGTTTTTCCCAGTAACCGTCGGTGATGCCCGGTCCGCAGACAACCAATTCTCCCTCCTCCCCGATGGGCATTTCAATATCCGGATTCTCGAGGTCCACGATCCAGGCCTCATGCCCGGGAGTGACCAGTCCAACTGAGAGGGCGCCGGTGTGCTTATCCACCGGGTCTTCCATTGCTTTTTTAAATCTCGATAAATCAAAACGTTTGAGTTGCGGGTGGTTCAACATGGCAATGTACACCGTGATCGACGCAACGGTGAATGTTACCCGGTGCTTTTCGATCAATCTCAAGGTTTCCTGCACATCAAACCGGGCGAACATGACCATGGGAATGCCAAGATGAAAGGCGATGGCTTGGTGTGCCACGATACCGGTGATGCGGGATAAGGGCGCCACCCCCAAAACGACGTCGCTGCGGTCCAGGCGGCATGCCTCCTGATAGACGATCGCGTTGTGAAGCACATTGCGGTGACGGATCATGGCCCCCTTGGCAGGCCCGGTGGTACCGGAGGTATACACCAGATAGGCCAGGTCATCGGGTCGGGGAAAAACCATCGCTTTGACAATACCGGCCCGGAAGATACCGTTCTTTTCTGCCCTGAATTGACAAGCGATGCCTTCTTTAGTAAGTGATACCGACGATTATCACAGATTTTACGATACAACGAAAGACATGTGCCATTTCCGGATGGTACGGTATAAACTATTTCTATGGCTCAAATTGGCTCAATTCTGATAATTCATTGGAGGACTTATGTCAGATATTCTGGAATCCTTAAAGGCGAGAGATCCGCATGAAAGAGAATTTCACCAGGCCGTTCAGGAAGTCACCGACAGCATAAAGCCGGTGCTGGATCAGAACCCCCAATACGGCCAGGCGGCGGTTTTGGAAAGAATCGTTGAACCCGAACGGATTATCACTTTTCGCGTGCCGTGGCTTGACGATCAAGGCAATGTAAAAGTTAATCGCGGGTTTTGTGTGGAGATGAGTAGTGCCATTGGCCCTTATAAAAGCGCTTTACGATTTCATCCCTCCGTCAACCAAAGTATCCTGAAATTTTTGGCCTTCGAACAGGTCTTTAAAAACGCCCTTGCCACTTTGCCCCTGGGAGGCGGCGCGGGTGGCTCCGACTTTGATCCCAAGGGTAAATCCGATGATGAAATGATGCGCTTTTGCCAGAATTTTATGACCGAACTATACCTGCATATCGGTCCCAACACGGATATTGCCGCCGGTGATATCGGTGTGGGGTCCAGAGAGATCGGATACCTTTTTGGCATGTATAAAAGATTGAGCAATGAATTTACCGGGGCCTTGACGGGCAAGGGCCTGAACTGGGGCGGCAGCCTGATACGCGCCCAGGCAGCCGGCTATGGGTGTGTTTATTTTGCAGCCGAAATGCTTGCCACCCGCAATATGACCCTTGAGGGCCAGGTCTGCCTGGTTTCCGGCGCCGGCAATGTGGCCCAGCATACTGCCGAAAAACTGATCGAATTGGGCGCCAAGGTCATCACTCTTTCGGATTCTTCCGGCTATGTCTATGATCCCGAGGGGATCGATAGAGATAAACTGGCCTATGTCAAGCGGCTCAAAAATATCCGGCGGGGCAGAATTCAGGAGTACGCCGATAAATATCCCGGCGCTGTATTTACGCCGCTTGACACCAACTCGGATTTCAATCCGTTATGGAGCCACAGGGCCGCATGCGCTTTCCCTTGCGCCACCCAAAACGAGATTTCCGAACAAGATGCCTACGCAATTATCAACAACAACGTCAAGTTGATTTGCGAAGGCGCAAATATGCCCTGCACCCCTGAAGCCACTGATATTTTTATCGACAAGTCGATTCTATATGCCCCGGGCAAGGCGGCCAACGCCGGCGGTGTCGCGGTTTCCAGTCTGGAAATGGTCCAGAACAGCATACGACTCAACTGGATCGGCAAAGAAGTGGATCAACGTCTAAAAATTATCATGAAGGGGATTCATAAAACCTGCCTGGACGCG
>Ga0316189_10004756_pt1 | contig 13017 bp, 7 predicted proteins | sample LowCovwburrow_MG_FD_204930 | JGI IMG/M metagenome (GOLD analysis project Ga0316189, IMG submission 204930) | Coastal sediment microbial communities from Maine, United States - Lowes Cove worm burrow | ecosystem: Environmental > Aquatic > Marine > Coastal > Sediment | place: USA: Maine... | reverse complement strand
TGATTCTGCTATAGGTGTTCTATAATCTTCTTCACCAGTTAATAGCATGGTTGGTGTTGTAACGTTTCCTACATAAGATAATGGAGAGCGTTTTATATAACTACTTGGATCTTCCCAAGGTTTGTTAGGGAACCAATATTTATAGAAAAAAGGAGTGCCATCTGCATACAGTACAAAACTATACCAATTGATTACAGGTTTAGCTACCACTGCTGCTTTGAAACGACCTGTTTTACCAACGATCCATGCTGTTAAAACTCCGCCACCACTTCCTCCAGTTACGAATAGATTTTTGTCATCTACATAGCCTTTTTGAATCACTGCATCTACACCTGACATTAAATCATCATAATCATGGTTTGGATAATCATGATGTATTAAATTACCAAATTCTTGTCCATAACTAGTGCTTCCTCTTGGGTTGGTGTATAGCACTACATAACCAGCAGCAGCAAATGCCTGGATTTCCGCTGAATAAACAGAGCCATAACTGGCAAACGGACCACCATGAATTTCTAGTATAAAAGGATATTTTTTACTTGAATCAAAATTTGGAGGTGTTACAATCCAACCTTGGATATCTCTTTGGTCAAAAGATGATTCCCACCATATTTCTTCAACATTGCCTAAGTTTCTAAAGGAGAATAAATCATCATTAACAGCTGTTAGGCGCTTAGTGCTTTTCCCATCTGTTACTCCCAAATCTGAAGGATGATTCGTACCACCTAATGTATAAGCAAATTTTCCGTTACCAGAAATAGAGTATTCTGCGGCATTGTATGGACGACCTAAGGATAAGCCACCAAGTTTTTTTGCAATGGTTGTAACTTTTCCATTTAAGGTGATGTGGCCAATTTTTGTATCTCCTTTATCATCATATTGAAAATAAAGACCCTTTCCGTTAGCATCCCAATTAATACTTACGACATCTCTATCAAAATCTTTTGATATTAGTTTAGAATTAGAGCCATCAGCATTCATAATGTATAGCTCTGTAACTTGATAACCTTGATAAGTGTCATCAGAGCCAGTATATGCAATCTTGGATCCATCAGGTGATAAAGCAGGGCCTTGATCTGGACCATATCGTTTAGTAAGTGTTTTAATTTTTCCTGACACAACATTAATTTGATGAATTTCACTGTCGTTTGGTTCTAGTTCTTCATCCTTATGGAAGTTTGCACTGAAGTATAAATCTTTATCATTTTTTGACCAAATTGGAGTACCATGATCAAATTCAGAAAATGTGAGTTGTCGTGGTGAACCTCCATCAGTTGATAATGTAAATAATTGCATGTTACCACTTTCTAAATAACCTTGACCATCTCCTCTATAATTTAGATCATCTATATATTTTGGAGGTGTATTCCATTTTGCGCCTTTAGGTTTTGCAGGCATTTTTATAATTGATGCTCTTGCCTTTGGAACAAACATATTGAATGCAACATGCTTATCATCATTAGACCATGTTACTTGTCCTGGTGATTGTGGTAAATTGGTTAGAGGCATAATCTCTTTAGTATCTAACCACATAAGATAGAGTTTCATTTTACTATCTTCTTTATTAGATTTAAACACTATTTTTTTTCCATCATGTGACCATTTTGGACCAAAATCATTTTGATTTCCAGTTGTAAGAGGTCTATTATTAGAACCATCGTAATTGCTAATCCAAATGTTAGACAAATTTCTATCTGTCATGACGTCTTTAAAATTTCTCACATAGACTATTTTTGTCCCATCAGGAGATATTTCTGGACTAGAAATAAATTCCATATTAAAAATATCTATAAGTTCTAAATTGCCTTGTATTTGTCCAGTTAATAGGGCAGAACCCAAGAAAAAGAAAAGAATACTTTTGAAATAAGTTTTCATATAATAAAAAGTTAAATGTTGGTTTTGTTATTAATCTTCCATGATAATTGCAGGAAGGCCTAAATCTTTATAAAGCTTATTATAAGCCGTCATCTCAGTTTTAATTATGGAGTCACGCTCATCTTGATAAACTTTCCAATCTTTTAAAAGGTCAGTTAAACGTTCTTTAGCGCCTTTTGTGACTTTTGGGTCTGCTGCTTCAATATATCCTTTAAGATGTAACAATTGCGAGTTCAATTTATTATTGAAATTAATGACGTCCTGAAACGTTTTTTGATCAGGTTGAATGAGGTTTCGCTCCCAAGTATTTATGCGGTCAATCATTTCTTTTCCATCACCTAATAATTCTTTTGCCTTATCATTCTCCTTAAGCAGTTTTGAATAGCCTTTAAGTTGTGCTTTTGCAGATCGCATATCATTTACGGATTCATGAATATCGCGAATAGCGCTTTCAATTTGCTCCATTATTGCTTGTTGCTCGTTGTAATCAGCTTCTGTTGCTTTTACATTTGGATCTTTTAAAATGGTCACTGTAGTTTCTGATACGTCATCTCCTAAAGTAAGTCTTAATGTGTAATTTCCAGGTGAAACACTTGCACCAGTATGACCTCCATGCACAAAAACGTTTTCAATTCCAGGAAGATCGTCACGATTAAAATTCCATGTAAAGCGATTATATCCTTTCTTAGCTGGAAGAAGTTGAGGTATTGAAGGTCCTCCAGGCCATGATTTAAACCCTTTTTGTTTTTTGCTTTTTATTGTTCTTAATGTTTTTCCATTTTTGAGTACATCAAGTTTAAGTTCTAGAGAATCAATATCATTTGCTAAATAGTAATCGAAAGTAACACCACTTTTAGGGTTTTGCCCTAAACCTGGAACAAATCGACTTACACTTCCACCATAAATAAGATAGGTGTCTTTTGGTTTGAAAATTGAGACGGATAGTTTTGAAGATTTTATATTCTGAATTGCTCCAAGATCATCTAGTATCCAAAACCCACGACCTGATGTAGCAGCAACTAGATCATTATCTTGAATATATAAATCATTTATAGGTGTCGTTGGTAAATTTAACTGGAATTGTTGCCAATTAGATCCATCATCAAAAGAAACGTACAATCCAGTTTCTGTTCCAGCATATAAGAGCCCTTTCTGTTTTTTATCAGCTCGAACTACTCTGGCGAAAGTATGATCACCTGTAATGCCATTGGTTATTTTTGTCCAAGTTTGTCCATAATTTGTAGTCTTAAAAATATAAGATTTCAAATCCATTGATTTGTAACGCATTACTACAATATATGCAGTTGCAGGGTCATGTTCAGAGATATCTATACTATTAATGATGCCATCAGTAATTCCCTTTGGTGTAACATTTTCCCAGCTCTGACCACCATTTCTTGTTACATGAACTAAACCATCATCACTTCCAGCATATAAAACACCTTCTTCATGTTGCGATTCAACTAAAGACATTAGAGTATTATAGTTTTCTCCACCTGCTGCTTCATTAGTATAAGGTGTTCCTCCTGGACCATGTTTATCCTTTTCATTCTTGGTAAGATCTGGGCTAACTGTAGTCCAACTTATTCCACCATCTGTTGTTTTAAAAACAACATTTCCAGCATGATAAATAGTGCTTCTATTATGCGGAGAACTTATTATAGGAGCATTCCAGTTATAGCGATATCGTGAGTCCTTAGGTGCAATACTCAAACCAAGTTCTGGATATTCTTTAATTGACTTTTGCATCCCAGAGGCTCTTTCCCATTTACTGATATTACCTTGATATGTTCCACCATAAATCGTTTCTGGATTATCAGGATCGAAGGCAATAAAAGCGCTTTCGCCACCAGCTACAGAATACCAATCTTTCCAATCAATTCCAGCATCTTTTGTGCGACTCGCAATTGAGATTGCAGAATTGTCTTGTTGACCACCATATACATTATAAGGAACTAGATTATCAGTAATCACTCGATAAAATTGTGCAGTTGGCTGATTTTGTTGAGTACTCCAACTTGTTCCACTATTAAAAGAAATATTAGCACCTCCATCATTGGAGTTAATCATATTAGTATTGTCATTTGGATTTATCCACAAGTGATGATTGTCACCATGGGGAACTGAAACATTACTAAAACTTTTTCCTCCGTCAATTGATCTCATCACAGGAGCGTTTAGTACATACACAATATTCTCATTTTGTGGATCTGCAAAAATTTCCATATAATACCAAGAACGTGTAATGTTAATCCTATCAGAGTTTATTTGTGTCCATTTTTTACCTGCGTCATCAGATCTATAAACTCCAGCTTTTTTACCTTCTGCTTCAATTACCGCAAATACTCGATTTGAATTTGCTCTTGATACAGAAATCCCAGATTTACCAAAAGCTTTAGGTAATCCTGTTTTCATTTGATTCCAAGTTGTTCCACCATCTGTAGATTTGTATAAACCAGAGTCATCTCCTCCAGATTCCATAACCCAAGGGTAACGTCTGTGCTGCCACATAGCTGCATATAAAATACGAGGATTGTTCATGTCCATTGATAAGGACGATGCTCCAGTATTCTCATTAACATAAAGCATCCGTTCCCAATTTTTTCCTCCATCTATTGTTCGATAGACTCCTCTTTCGCTTGAAGGACCATATTGTGAACCTTGAGCTGTCACATAAATAATATCTGGATTTGTTGGATGGATAATAACATCAGAAATATGTCTAGAATTATCTAAGCCAATATGTTTCCATGTTTTTCCAGCATCAGTAGATTTATATACGCCGTCTCCCATTGAGGTCATAACACCTCTAGCTGCATGTTCACCCATTCCTGCAATTACCACATTTGGATCGCTTTCAGAAACAGCAATAGCTCCAACGGTTCCAGTATTTAAAAATCCATCAGAAATGTTAAGCCATGTTATTCCTGAATCGGTAGTTTTCCAAATTCCTCCACCTGTACTTCCCATATAATAAATATTGGGATGCCCAACAACACCTGTTGAGGTTACACTTCGTCCACCACGAAAAGGACCAATATTTCGCCACTTGAGGTTGTTGAAATTTTTATCTAAAGTTTGTGTTTTTGTGGCAGTTGTTTTCTTGTTTCTATTCTGACTCGTTAAAGTCATTGGACATAGTAACAAGAAAACAAGGGATAGTTTAATAATTTTCATTGCGTTGGTTTTATAAAGTTTGTTGTGTTGTTATTATTAAATAATCAATAATTGCTTGCACTTCAAGTTTGTCTTGTGAGCTGCTAATAAAGATTTTTGCTTCAGGGTTGTTATTGTTTAAATTTGGCGAATTTGTTCTTAAAAATTCCCAGCGTTCTAGTATTGTTTTTTGTACCAAGGTCACATCACTTTTTACGTCAACTAAAAATAGCACACCATTAATAGAAAAGGTGTCTAATAAAAAATCGATCTCATACTCACAACCTTTACGTTCTGATGAAAAACCTCTTAAATCCATAAGAATGACTTTACTGTTCTTAATAAACTCGCTCACTGCAATTTTCCAAGTATTGTCATAACAAAACATGGGTAAATTTTTAAAAGTCATATCAATGTTACGAGGTTTACGAATAACTTTATTAATTTTCTTTTTTACAGTGGTTTTGTCTTTTGCATAGCTCCTAGAAATCATAATTTTCCAGTATTTAAAATACAAGAACCAAGCAATTAACATTCCAGGAATCATAGCAAATTCTTCAATTTCTGCATTAGATGCAAACCCATCTGGAGCGATTGTTTTAATTAATGGAGCAATATGTGGTCCTAAATATATACCTACAATAATTGCTATAATAAATATTATCAAAAGTGTAGATAAGGTTCTTAAAGTAAAGGTTCTGTATTTTCTTGCAATAAAAGAAGGATCTACAACCGTAAACCAAGTGCCTATATGTTTCCAAAAGTTGGTGAGTCTACCAAAGGTTAATAACATTTGTTTTTTGTCACCAAAAACACGCAATATTAAAAGTGACAAGTTGGGCACTTGACGGTTCTCTTTTCTAATTTTAAGAATTAACCATAAATGAATAAGAGAAGCCAAGACATAAGCCACTATAGTCCATAATGTAGTAGCTCCTTTAATAATGTTTCCTGATTCGTCTTGTGTTTCCATACCAAGGAAACCAATACTTGCTAACATGAAAATCATAAAAAGGGTAAAAAAGCTTTCCCATTGTGGATTCACTAATTTTCTTAAAACTGTGATTGCTGGATGTTCTATTCTTATTCCAAATGTTGCATTTTCGGGTCTATATTGTCTTCTGTAAAAGTAATAGACAAGGGTTATGTAAACAAAATATAAAAATGTTAGTCCACCAATCATTGCCAATTGCTCGTTTACAATATCAGCACTTTCAGGACCACCAAGTTTCCCAAGAACAAAAGGTAGAAATAGGTATGAAATACAGGCAATAACACCGTAAAAATATTTTTTCCTGAATAGTAGAAAAGCACTTTTTACATAGTGTTCTCTTAGCACAATAGCTTCATCTCGTTCTGTTGCTTCATAGAGATGTACAAATTCAGGTTGATTTGTGGCTTTGGTTTCTGGTAATTTTAATACTTCTGGTTCTCCTGTTTGTTCTATTGCTGAAGATTTGTTCATGACCTTCAAAACATGTTTCATCATGAATTTACGCGAAATGAATAAACTAATAAGCCAAAGAACAAGAGTAATTAGGAAGAAACTTCCGTCGCTTTCCTCTTGTAAAAGAGTTAAGCTCGTTTTAGAAAATAGGTAAACGGTTTCTAACTTTAAAATTAGAGTTGAAAATAGCATCGTTGATTATATTGATTAACGAGGCAAAGCACTGTAGATTTTGGTTTTCTAAGGTTGTGAAAACGTTTATGATGTACTAAAGAATAGCCGAAAAACTATTAAATTATTATGGTTCATTGTTAATTGATTGGTTGGTTAAAAGCTAAATAAGACTAAACGCATGTAAAAATGCGTTTAGTCTTTCGTAAATATAAGAAAATTTATTTTGTGTTATCTCACTTTTAACCGTTTGGGTCTATATAAACCAAAGGCATAAAAAACAATCAAATTTATTTTGATAGGTAGTATATATTATTAAAATTCCATGATTTCTTGATTTTTAAGTAAATCATCAAAAGTCTCACGTTTTCTAATGAGATTTGCTTTATTGTTATGCCATAATACTTCTGCTGGACGATAACGAGAATTGTAATTGCTTGCCATAGAAAAGCAGTAAGCGCCAGCATTTTTAAAGGCTAAAATGTCTCCTTCTTTTAATTCATTAATACGCCTGTTATTGGCAAAAGTATCTGTTTCACAAATATACCCTACAACAGAATAGAAACGCTCTTTTCCATTTTCATTAGAAATATTGATTATTTCATGCTGTGCTCCATAAAGCATCGGACGAATTAAATGGTTAAAACCAGAATCTACTTGTGCAAAAACTGTTGAGGTTGTTTGTTTAACTGCATTTACTTTAGTCAAGAAATATCCAGCTTCACTAACCAGAAATTTTCCTGGCTCAAAGGCGAGCGTTAATTCTTTACCGTAATTTTTGCAAAAAGTAAGAAATCTAGCCGTTAGTTTTTCTCCAAATTCTTCAACATTAGTTTCAATGTCTCCAGTTTTATAAGGCACTTTAAATCCTGAACCAAAGTCTATAAAATCTAAACTTTCAAAATGTTTTGCAGTATCAAAGAGTATTTCGCTAGCATAAAGAAAGACTTCAATATCTAATATATCACTTCCAGTATGCATATGTATACCATTTATATGCATTCCTGTATTTTTAACAATTCTTAATAAATGAGGCATTTGATGAATTGAAATTCCAAATTTAGAGTCAATATGACCTACGGAAATATTTGTATTTCCTCCAGCCATTACATGTGGATTAATACGAATGCATACAGGAATATCTGGATGTGCGTTTCCAAATTGTTCTAAAATAACAAGATTATCAATGTTTATTTGAGCTCCTAGTTTAGCAACCTCTTCAATTTCACTTAATGATACACCATTAGGAGTGAAAATGATGTCTTTAGCTTCATAACCTGCAATTAAGCCTAATTTCACTTCTTGAATTGAGACCGTATCTAATCCTGCTCCAAGTTTGTTCATGAATTTTAATATAGAAATATTTGAAAGTGCCTTCACGGCATAATTAATCTTTACATGTTTCACTTTACTAAATGCTGAACGTAGGCGTTTATATTGAGATTCAATTTTATGTGCATCATACACATAGACAGGATTCCCAAACTCGTTTGCAATGTTTAATAAAGTTTCATTTTTCATTTTAATTAATTTAAATACGTGACATGTAAATTGACTTATTTTTGAGTTGCTAAAATTATAAAGTTTTTATTTATCACACAGGTTTAAATTGAAAAAAGTATTAATAATTTTTAGTGTATTGACATCATAAAAAATATTGGTTAAAAGTATAAGGTTGATTACATTTGCACTGCAAAAAATAATTTAATAACATGAATTTACACGAATATCAAGGTAAGGAAATATTAAGCGGATTTGGAGTTAGAATACAACGAGGGATTGTTGCTCATAATGCTCAAGAGGCTGTTGCAGCAGCTAAGCAATTAACAAGTGAAACAGGTACAAGTTGGCATGTTGTTAAAGCGCAAGTTCATGCTGGAGGACGTGGAAAAGGTGGAGGAGTAAAGCTTGCTAAAAATTTACAAGAAGTTGAAGAAATTGCTGGAAATATAATTGGAATGAACTTGATAACACCTCAGACATCTGCTGAAGGTAAAAAAGTACATCAAGTTTTGGTTACTGAAGATGTATACTATCCTGGCGAAACGGAAACTGATGAATATTATATGTCAGTATTATTAAATAGAGGAACTGGTCGTAATATGATTATGTACTCTACTGAAGGAGGAATGGATATTGAGACTGTTGCTGAAGAAACTCCTCATTTAATATATACAGAAGAAGTTGACCCTTCTACTGGACTATTACCTTTTCAAGCAAGGCGTATAGCTTTTAATTTGGGTTTATCTGGATTGGCATTTAAAGAAATGACAAAATTTGTTACTGCCTTATATACTGCTTATGTAAAATCTGATGCATCGTTATTTGAAATTAATCCTGTTTTAAAAACAAGTGATAATAAAATAATGGCAGTTGATGCTAAAGTAACTATTGATGATAACGCAATGTATCGTCATAAAGATTATACAGATTTACGTGATTTACGTGAAGAAAACCCAATTGAAGTAGAAGCTGGAGCATTAGGACTCAACTATGTAGATCTTGATGGTAATGTAGGTTGTATGGTAAATGGAGCCGGCCTTGCGATGGCAACAATGGATTTAATTAAACAATCTGGAGGTGAGCCAGCTAACTTTTTAGATGTTGGTGGTACTGCAGATGCAGAAAGAGTAGAAGCGGCTTTTAAAATCATATTAAAAGATCCAGATGTAAAAGCCATCCTTATAAATATCTTCGGAGGAATTGTTCGCTGTGACCGTGTAGCACAAGGTGTTATTGATGCATATACAAATATGGGAACTATTAATGTACCTATTATCGTTCGTCTTCAAGGAACAAATGCAGACATTGCTAAAGAATTAATAGATAATTCTGGACTTGATGTTATGAGTGCAACAGAATTTCAAGAAGCTGCTGACAAAGTTCAAGCTGTTTTAGGATAAGATAACATTAAAACATTTTTTTAATAAGAGTAGTGTAGCACACTACTCTTTTTTTGTGCATAATTTTGTATTGTGTTAATTGAGAGTATGTTAAAATACTATTAATTAACGTTAATCATTGTTAACAGATGTAACAATAAAAATATAGAACCGTCTATATAGTATCAGTCAATTTAATTCAATCAATTTAAAAACGAACAATTATGAGAAATTTAAAAACATTACTACTAGCTGTAGCGATTACTGCTAGTGGATTACTTCACGCAACAAGTGATGACGACAAAAAAGCGGATACAGTAATTATTACTGACGCAATTGGAAAACTATTAAAAGACCCTAGTTTTTTAGTAGACAAGGATATCGTGGCAAACGTTACTCTTACATTAAATAAAAATAACGAGATGGTTGTTTTATCTGTAGACTCAAATGAATTATACGTTGAGAATTTTATCAAAAGTAGATTAAACTATAAGGAATTGCCTTCTACGTTTTCTAGTGATGATAAAACGTTTAAGATTCCAGTGAGGGTTACAGTAGATAAAGAATAGATCTTTTATTTTGAATTAGTCTATAAAAACTCCTAAGATCGTCTTAGGAGTTTTTTATTTGAATATGTGAAACTTATGTAGCCGTTATATGTGCCATTAATAAAATAATTTAGTGCGATGTATTTCATCGATAATGGAAAAGTACTAAGAGTAAACTAGAATATTATCAAAATATATATAAACATCTAATAATCAATATATTAAGTAATTTTCATATATAAACTCCTTGAAAATATCGATGAAGCGAAGTTGGTTTTTCGATGATGTACGCTTTATCTACGATTATAAAAGGATTATTCTACTTAATTTTATATTGTAATAATTAATACTCCCTACCAATGATAAATCGTGTAGAAAAATTAAGTTTACTCTCCGAGATGATAGCATTTGCTCGGATTGATAAAACGTTGAAGGAAATAGAATATAACTTTCTATTGGGTGTTGCAAAGCAATTAGAAATTACTAGAGAAGATTTCGATTATTTGTTGGACAATCCTGTTACTCATATAAATTTAAAATCTCATAGTGAACGTATCGTTCAATTTCATAGATTAGTTTTATTAATGAATTTAGATCAGGATATTTCTGATAGAGAACTTGTAAGACTCCATAATTTTGGATTACGAATGGGTTTAAGTCATGAGTCTATTAATAAGGTTCTTGATTTGATGGAAAGCTTTCCAAATAAAATCATTCCACCAGATTTCTTAATAGATATTTTTAAAGTTCAATATAACTAAAACTATACGCTTAGGTCTGAAAGTTTACTTTGATAATTTTTAATTTCATCTCTTAGTTTGGCAGCAACTATAAAGTCAAGCTCTTTAGCTGCTTGTTCCATTAACTTTCGTAATTCTCTTATTCTCTTTTCTAATTCTGGTTTTGTTAAATAAGCACTTTCAGGTTCTGCGGCTTTTAAAGCTTCTAATTCATAATAATAAGAACTAACTGAGTTTTTGGTCATTGCATTATTTAAACTTTTGTTTAATGCTTTAGGAGTAATATTGTGTTTGACGTTATATGCAATTTGCTTTTCTCTTCTATATTCAGTTTCATCCATCGTTTTTTGCATACTCTTGGTGATCTTATCAGCATACATAATAGCCTTGCCATTTAAGTGTCGCGCAGCTCTACCAACAGTTTGAGTTAGCGAACGTGCAGAACGAAGAAAACCTTCTTTATCAGCATCTAAAATTGCTACTAAAGACACTTCAGGTAGATCTAATCCTTCACGCAATAAATTTACACCAACTAATACATCAAAAACTCCTTTACGTAAATCTTGCATAATTTCAACGCGCTCTAGGGTATCAACATCGCTATGAATGTATCTACATCGTATTTGAATTCTCGCTAAGTATTTAGTTAATTCTTCAGCCATACGTTTTGTTAACGTAGTGACTAAGGTTCGTTCATCTTTTTCAACACGTAGCTGAATTTCTTCAATTAAATCATCAATTTGATTTAAACTAGGTCGAACTTCAATAACTGGATCCAATAACCCTGTTGGACGAATAACTTGCTCTACATAAATACCATCCGTTTTTTGAAGCTCATAATCTGCTGGAGTTGCGCTCACATAAATAACTTGATTTTGGATGGCTTCAAACTCTTCAAATTTTAAAGGCCTATTGTCCATTGCAGCTGGTAATCTGAAACCATATTCTACTAAGTTCTCCTTTCTGCTTCTATCTCCTCCATACATGGCATGTACTTGCGAAATGGTAACATGACTTTCGTCAACAACCATTAAATAATCATCAGGGAAATAATCGAGTAAACAAAATGGTCGTGTTCCTGGAAGTCGTCCATCGAGATATCTTGAATAGTTTTCAATTCCAGAACAGTAACCTAATTCACGAATCATTTCAAGGTCGAATTCTGTACGTTCTTTTAGTCGTTTGGCTTCGAGGTGTTTCCCAATGTCTTTAAAATAATCATACTGTAGCATGAGATCATCTTGAATGTTTTTAATAGCGCCTTGTAATACATCAGGAGACGTTACAAACATATTTGCTGGATATATAGTAAGTCTGTCATATTTTTCAATAACTTCATTAGTTTGAATATCAAATACTTCGATGTCTTCAATTTCATCACCAAAAAAGTGAATCCTAAATGCATTGTCTGCATAACTTGGAAAAATATCAACGGTATCTCCTTTTATTCTGAAATTTCCATGTTTAAATTCAGCCTCAGTTCTTGAATATAAACTTTGAACCAATTGATGCAGCAATTTTGTTCTTGAAATGACTTGATCACGTTCTATTGTGATTACATTTTTTTGAAATTCTACAGGATTTCCAATACCATAAATACAAGATACAGAAGCTACAACTAACACATCACGACGACCAGAAAGGAGTGAAGAGGTTGCGCTTAAACGCATTTTTTCGATTTCTTCGTTTATGGATAGATCTTTTTCAATATACACACCAGAAACTGGTATATAGGCTTCAGGTTGATAATAATCATAATACGAAACAAAATACTCAACGGCATTATCAGGAAAAAACTGCTTGAATTCAGAGTACAGTTGTGCAGCCAATGTTTTGTTATGTGCAAGCACCAATGTTGGACGTTGTACTTCTTCAATAACATTCGCAACTGTAAATGTTTTACCAGAACCAGTAACGCCTAGTAGTGTTTGATATTTTTCGTTAGTATTAATTCCATTAACGAGTTGCTTGATTGCTTCAGGTTGATCTCCTGTTGGGCTAAATTCTGATTCAATTTTGAATTGCATAAAGCTAAATTAATTAAAATTTTATCGCTTTAAGCTAAAATGACCACGATATTCTTGTCCATCAATAAGGGTTATAGCATACCAATAATCATCAGTTGGTAAAGGAATACCTTTGTAAGTTCCGTCCCAACCTGGAGTGTAGTTATTTAGTGACGTAATAAGTTTTCGACT
>Ga0316189_10004755_pt1 | contig 13018 bp, 11 predicted proteins | sample LowCovwburrow_MG_FD_204930 | JGI IMG/M metagenome (GOLD analysis project Ga0316189, IMG submission 204930) | Coastal sediment microbial communities from Maine, United States - Lowes Cove worm burrow | ecosystem: Environmental > Aquatic > Marine > Coastal > Sediment | place: USA: Maine... | reverse complement strand
TTACTAATGTCTGACTTGTTACTAATGTCTGACTTGTTACTAATGTCTGACTTGTTACTAATGTCTGAATAGTCATTGTTTCCTCCTTGAAACGAGTTATCTAGGTTTATTTTTTCCCTAACGTCGAACCATTCCATGCTTCGATGCAACTAAGGTAGCCCAAACTGAGCTTAAGTTCAATGATTTCTCGATATGTTTCGTGTTTGAAGCTGCAAACTCTACCTGGTGTTCGCATGCTTTGGATTATACTTGTGGGTCGCTATTAATTTTTTAGCCACCGAGTAACAACCCCTTTATAAAATGAATCGAAAATTTCAATTAGTAAGTGATTACAAGCCTGCAGGCGATCAACCGCAAGCCATCGCTAGTTTGATAGAGGGTTTGCAAAATGGCGAGGCTTTTCAAACGCTGCTCGGGGTCACCGGCTCGGGGAAAACGTTTACCATCGCCAATGTTATACAATCATTGCAGCGGCCAACTATTGTCATGGCGCCAAATAAAACACTGGCTGCGCAGCTCTATTCAGAGATGCGAGATTTCTTTCCGCATAATGCGGTTGAATATTTTGTGTCTTACTACGACTACTATCAACCAGAAGCCTATGTGCCGAGTTCGGATACGTTTATTGAGAAAGATGCCTCAGTAAATGAGCATATTGATCAGATGCGGCTTTCAGCGACCAAGGCCATACTTGAGCGAGAGGATGTAATAGTAGTAGCTACTGTGTCGGCAATCTATGGCTTGGGTGATCCGCAGGCTTATCATGAAATGATTTTGCATATTAGTGTTGGCGATATTATGGATCAACGCGCGATCTTGCAGCGATTGGCAGAATTGCAATATACGAGAAATGATACTGAGCTCAAACGAGCAACCTTCAGAGTGCGCGGCGATGTTATTGATGTCTATCCGGCGGAGTCGGAGCGTTATGCGATTCGAATTGAATTGTTTGGGGAGGATGTAGAAAAAATATCTCGGTTTGACCCATTAACTGGTGCGGTTGAAGAAGATTTGCAGCGCACTACAATATTTCCGAAATCACACTATGTAACCCCGCGTGTACGTGTATTAGAGGCCTGTGAGCATATACGCTTAGAGCTTAGGGAGCGGTTGGCGCAGCTTCGAGAGTTGGATAAGTTGGTCGAGGCTCAGCGCTTGGAGCAACGCGCTTTATTTGATCTAGAGATGATGCAGGAGTTAGGCTATTGCAATGGCATTGAGAACTACTCACGCTACCTTTCTGGAGCGCAGCCGGGCGAACCACCGCCAACTTTAATTAATTATCTACCTCCCGATGCCTTAATGATATTGGACGAAAGCCATGTCATGGTGCCGCAGCTAGGCGCAATGTATAAGGGTGATCGATCGCGAAAACAAACGCTGGTTGAATATGGGTTTAGGCTTCCCTCGGCGATGGATAATCGTCCACTCAAATTTGAAGAGTTTAAAAACTTACAGCCACAGACAATCTTTGTATCGGCAACGCCAGGTGATTACGAAATAGAACAAAACCCGAACACCATCGATCAGGTGGTGCGGCCTACCGGTTTGACCGATCCTGAAATAGAAGTGCGGCCAGTTGGCACTCAGGTTGACGATGTTTTATCTGAGATTACAAAACGGGTTGCGCTAAGCGAACGAGTTCTGATTACCACGCTTACCAAACGTATGTCTGAAGACCTTACCGATTACCTTGCAGATGCTGGAGTAAAGGTCAGGTATCTACACTCTGATATTGATACGGTGGAGAGGGTGGAGATTATTCGTGACCTTCGGGCTGGTGAATTCGACGTGCTGGTCGGAATCAACTTGCTGCGCGAAGGCCTTGACATGCCTGAGGTATCCTTAGTCGCAATTTTGGACGCAGACAAAGAAGGGTTTCTTCGGTCCAAACGGTCATTGATCCAGACCATTGGCCGAGCAGCGAGGAATTTAAACGGTCGCGCAATTCTTTATGCAGATCGAATCACCAAGTCAATGCGAGCGGCAATTGATGAAACTGAGCGTCGGCGCACTAAACAGGAAGAACACAATAAGCTGCATGGAATTGTACCCACCAGCGTGACTAAGGCAGTGCGAGATATCATTGATGGTGCCACCAGTAATGCTGCACAAGAACTCGCAAAACTTGATCTGCCCTTAGGCGATTATGAACTGCCACGTAACCCTAAAGAGTTTGCCAGCGTTATGGGGAGTCTTGAGAAGGAAATGTATGAGTTTGCTGAAAATTTGGAGTTTGAGCAAGCCGCTCGAACACGCGACAAGATAGAGGAGTTGCGCTCAGCTTATTTGAAAAGCTAAGCTGTTGTTGAGCACTATCTCGGTGTTGTCTTGATGTGAAGCGCTGGGGTAGGCGTTGTTTCGAGTAGGGGTATTTAACAAGCGAGGGTCGCGATGCTTTGTATTCTGCACTATACGTTATTACAAGCTGTGGCTATCAAAATTGCCTCTATCACTGTCGAATTTATTGTGATGGCAAAAAAAGTAATAAAAACAAGCCTAGTTTTTAAGCACACTGCTCATACGAAAGCTTGTTCTGGGTAGAATGCAGAACGTCAAATTATTGTTGGTGGAAGTTGTCAATGACGTATTAAATATGTTGAGCCTTGAACTAGAATAGTCGTCAATTAATCGATGTTTATAACTAGAACGAGAAGACACTATGTCAAAACAAACGGAAACTTTTCTACAATCAGTAGAACGAACATATGACCATGCTGCCGATTTGGTTGGAATATCTCCAGGTCTACGAAATAAAATCAAAGTCGCAAACTCAACTTATACGGTACGCTTCGGGGTTAGGTTGCGTGGCGAGCTTTTTACATTTACCGGTTATCGCTCAGTTCACTCTGAGCATATGGAGCCAGTCAAGGGCGGTATTCGTTATTCGCCCTATGCCGACCAAGATGAAGTAGAGGCATTGGCTGCACTAATGACTTATAAATGCGCATTGGTGGAAGCGCCCTTTGGCGGATCAAAAGGGGCTTTGGTGATTGACCCCAATGAATGGGAGGTTGACGAGTTAGAAAAAATCACCCGGCGGTTTACTCAAGAGTTGGCTAAGCGCTCGCTTATAAGTCAAGCGCAAAACGTTCCGGCACCTGATATGGGTACCGGTGAAAGAGAGATGGCCTGGATGGCCGATGAGTATAAACGATTGAACCCATATGATTTGAACCCGTGGGCCTGTGTTACTGGTAAGCCGGTGAATAAAGGGGGAATTCGAGGCCGTGTTGAGGCGACGGGCCGAGGTGTGCAATACGCGTTGAGAGAAGCCTTTAGACATCCCAAAGATATTGAGTTTGCCGGTATGACAGGCACTTTGGAAGGTAAGCGAATCGTGGTTCAGGGGCTTGGTAATGTGGGGTATCACGCGGCAAAGTTTTTGTCTGAAGAAGACGGTTCTATAATTGTCTCGGTACTTGAGCGCGATGGCGCAGTGGTCAATGAATCGGGCATTGATGTTGAAAAGTTACATGCCTACATAGCTGAGAATCATGGCGTAAAGGGCTATGAGGGTTACACCGAAGACTCACAAGCTTGTCTGGCAATGGATTGTGACATTATGATTCCGGCCGCAATGGAGGGCGTGATTACCAAAGAAAATGCCAATAACGTGAAGGCCAAGATGATTATTGAGGCAGCTAACGGCCCGATCACCTATGCCGCCGATCTAATATTGCGTGAACGTGGGTGTTTGATCATACCCGACCTCTATGCCAACGCGGGCGGTGTCACGGTTTCATATTTTGAGTGGGTTAAGAATATCGGCAAAATCAGGTTTGGTCGATTGCAGCGCCGACAACAGGAACGACAGACCAGATTGTTGGTTGCCACCATTGAAGAAATGACCGGTAAGCAATTTCCACCGGAAGTGCTTGAAGATATTGTATCTGGAGCCACCGAGCTTGATTTGGTGCGTTCAGGTTTAGACGATACTATGCGAGAAGGTTATCGAGTAATTAGTGCGAAATGGCATAGTGATGAGCGCATCCCGGATCTACGGATCGCTGCAATGATGATTGCCTTAGAACGAATTGTGGACTCTTACAAGTCGTTGGGGATCTAAGCCCCGACAGCTGAGTACCTTGGCCTATGGTCGCAAATCAGCCCAAGCGCGCGGCTGACTAACGCCGAGCTACACTTAAGTTTTCTCGTGAGCCTGTTCGTGAGGGAGGTGAATCTCTTCGAGCTCTCCCGCGTTGGGGTCGTAGTAGACGCTTTCATCGAAAAGGCCCTCGCTCTTGCCAAGCACAATTGAAACCATGGCGTCCCCGGTTACATTAACTGATGTGCGCAGCATGTCTAGCAATCTATCGATGCCTAATATCAGTCCTATGTGTTCAATCGGTAAGCCCACTTGACCAAACACAATGGTGAGCATAATAATTCCCGCTGACGGAACCGCGGCGGTACCAATTGAGGCTAATACTGCGGTGACAATCACCATTAGATAGCCGGCCATGCCTAGCTCAATTCCGTAAATGTTAGCAAAAAATACCGTGGCGACACCCTGCATCATTGCGGTACCGTCCATGTTGATTGTGGCGCCGAAGGGTACGTTAAATGAAGCAACTGAATTGTGTACGCCCAGTCTTTTTTCAACGGTGCGCAATGTTACTGGAATGGTGGCTGCCGAACTCGATGAGCTAAATGCAAACAGCTGAGCGGTTCGCATTTTCTTTAAGAAAATACCAGCATCTAATCCCGTCAATAGCTTTAGAAAGATGGTTTGAACCACCAGCATATGGAATAGTAGGGCGGCAGCCAATACTAGAAAATACTCTAGCAATTGCATCAGTAGGTCAATACCCAACTCAGCCAAGGCTTTGCTGACTAGGCAAAAAACAGCGTAGGGAGCAAAGGTCATCACCATCGAAACCATCTGCATTATCACTTCATTGACTTGCTCAATTAGACTCACCAACTCAGGTGCTCGTTTGGCAATAGTTAAAAGTGCAATGCCGAAAAATATGGCGAAGAAAATAATTGCTAGCATGTCACCGTTGGCAAGCGCGGCAATCGGGTTGCTTGGAACTATTCCAATGATAACGTCGCTAAATGAGCGTCCTTCCTGTACTTGAAAAGTAGCTTCGGTGGGAATTGACATTCCATCGCCAATACCAAACGCAGTCGCGAATAAAATAGCAAAGGTGATTGCTACGGCTGTCGTAACCAAATAAAGGGCAACAGCCTTGCCGCCGATACGGCCGAGTAAATTGACATCGCCAATCCCCAAAATCCCTGGGATCAGCGAAAAAAGCACCAATGGCACAACCAGCATCTTTAAAGAGTTAACAAACAGCTTGCCAACTACATGAAATAGGCCGTAAACCAGATTTTGGTCAACCCAAGGGTTGCCAGCTAGCCCTGACAAGTTTAAGCCAAGTCCAACGATGGCGCCTAAAATTAGCCCAATTAGTACTTTATTTGCAAGATTCATATTTTAATTTTTTTGTGGTTTCCTTGATCTTAAACTAATTGAGCAATCAGGGCGAGTAATCCGCTGCTTGGTCAGATGCGAGCGAACCGACAGCGCACAAAAAAAGGCGACCTCAAAAAGGTCGCCTTTGATGTTTTGGTGCCGGCGTATTTTCTACTTTAGGAATTTGCTGGCTAATCCTGCAAGACCAGCAATACCGCCAACGGAGTCTAATAGGTTTCCGCCACTGCTTGATTTGTCAACCACTTGCGGCAACATGTTTTGCAGGCCGCGTAGTAAATCATTTTGATCTGCACCGAGTTGAGATGCTGCTTCTTGGATTTTACCAGAACCAAGCAAGTTTTCGATCTGCGACCGAGAAATGTTCGCATTGTCGCCATCACCTAACCATGACTCGGCGATATCGGCCATGCCGCCATTTTGCAGACTCCCCACAATTGAACCCAAATCAATGCCTTGTCCACCAGAACCGCCTAAGAGGTTACCAATAACAGATTGAACTAAATCTGCGTTGCCGCCACCGGAATCGCCCAATTTTTGAGCTAAAAGTTGGGTGGCTAGTTTCATAATATCCATGATGTATCCTCTTGAGATTGACGTTTGTAGCGCGGCCTATCGCTGCGCCTTCTTGGTAATTATGGACATAGTTGCACAGAATTCAAATAAAACAATGTAAAGCTTTGTTTCTTAGCATACAAAAGGCCTAAGGAACCTCTGATTAAGTCTTATAGAGGCCGTTTGTACTTGAACAGAGTTTCCTTCAGTAAAAGCGCCTGAGAATCGCTAAAAAGCGTTGAAACTACTGGATTTGTTTGTTATCTTGCCGCTCCTAATTGAGACGCGTAGCTCAGTTGGTTAGAGCACCACCTTGACATGGTGGGGGTCGTTGGTTCGAATCCAATCGCGTCTACCATTATTTTAAAAAATCACCATTTTAAAATCTCAATGGAACATGAAAGTCGATAGGGCTTTTTGCATTCACTTGAGGTTTTTGGTGTTTAAGGCTTGAGGTGTTGGTTTTAAGCAATTAGAATTCGCGCCTGCTGTTCGTAACCCTATGTTTTATGGGGCTTAAGAGCATTTAAATTAATTTGACTGAGGTATTACCATAGCAACTAAGAAAAAACAGCGCATTAACGAAGAGATAACTGCGCAAACCATCCGACTAATTGATCAAAATGGTGATCAAGCTGGCATTGTTGATCGTGCTCAGGCATTGAAACTCGCTGAAGATGTGGGCCTTGATTTGGTGGAGATATCACCAAATGCTGATCCGCCTGTTTGTCGTGTGATGGATTTAGGCAAGGCTATGTACGAAGATAGCAAGCGAAAAGCGGCTGCTCGTAAAAATCAGAAGCAAATTCAAGTAAAAGAAATTAAATTCCGGCCCGGCACTGATATTGGCGATTATCAAATAAAGCTTCGTAAGCTCACCGAGTTTTTGCAGGATGGGAACAAAACAAAAGTAACAATTCGATTCCGAGGTCGTGAGATGGCTCACAAAGAGCTAGGCATGGATCTTTTGAAGAAAATTGAAGCTGACTTAGATGAATTTGGAGCGGTAGAGCAATTTCCTAAGTTAGAAGGGCGCCAAATGGTTATGGTGTTAGCGCCGCTAAAGAAATAGCTGAAGCGCGCAACAGAGTGCGCCTCAGCGGCTCAGGGCTGTTAATAAGTAGTTCGATCGCGCAACAGAGTGCGAACGAACGGCTCAGGGCTGTTAATAAGTAGTTCGATCGCGCAACAGAGTGCGAACAAACGGCTCAGGGCTGTTAATAAGTAGTTCGATCGCGCAACAGAGTGCGAACGAACGGCTCAGGGCTGTTAATAAGTAGTTCGATCGCGTAACAGAGTGCGAACGAACAGCTCAAGGCTGTTAATAAGTAGTTCGATCGCGCAACAGAGTGCGAACGAACAGCTCAAGGCTGTTTAGAGATAGCCTTTGTGTACGAATTTTGAAGTTGTGAGTATTCGCAATTTCCAAACAGTTAGGGAAATTCTCTAACAAGACAACGGACCGGAGAAGTCAACTTTTAAACTTCGCTCGGTTATCAATGAAATGGCAACCGGTGTTTTTACACCTGAGGTATATATGCCTAAAATTAAAGGTAATAGTGGCGCCGCCAAGCGCTTTAAAAAAACGGGCAGCGGTAAATTCAAACGCTCTCAATCTCACTTGCGTCATATTCTGACCAAGAAATCGACTAAACGTAAACGTCATCTGCGTCATCAAACTACTGCTTCGGCCCCTGATGCAAAATTGATTCAACGTATGTTGCCATATTCATAACGAAGTTAGCGTAACGCAGTTATCTTAACCAGAGAGATTTGAAAAAATGCCTAGAGTAAAACGTGGCGTCACCGCCAGAGCAAAACATAAAAAAGTCATTAGCCAGGCAAAAGGCTACCGAGGACGTAATAAGAACGTCTTTCGTGTTGCCACCCAGGCTGTTACCCGCGCCGGTCAGTACGAGTATCGTGACCGTCGTCAACGTAAGCGTCAGTTCCGTCGTTTATGGATTACGCGAATCAGCGCTGCAGCTAAGATGAACGGCATCAATTACAGCCGTTTTATTAACGGTCTGCTGAAAGCCGAGATTAAGCTAGATCGTAAAGTATTGGCTGATATAGCGGTACATGATCCAGCGGCCTTTGCACAACTGGCCGAGCAGGCAAAGTCTGCGCTTGGCATGGAAGCAACGCCAGCATAGTAAAGTACTTATTTGCCTGAGACAGACTGCTAGACAGCCTCAGGCAAATCACTTTATTCAAAAAAGGAAGGCTTTGGCCTTCCTTTTTTTTCCGATTTTACTAACGCTAAATGCTGGTCTAACGTTGTAAAATATTACTTAAGTAAATTAATAAAGCGAACTACCTCTCATGGCCAATTCATTGGACGGAAATCTAAACGATATCTTGCAAAAAGCAAAACATGCGATCATGGCTGCTAAGCAGCCCGACATGCTTGAAGATCTGCGAGTGCAATATCTTGGAAAAAAGGGTGAGCTAACTAGCCAGCTCAAACAAATAGGCAGCTTGCCGCCTGAAGAACGGCCAAAGTTTGGTGATTTAGTGAATCAGATTAAGCAAGAACTTGCTGAATTGCTTAACAATAAGAAATCGGCCTTAGAGTTAGAAGCGTTAGCCGCGAGCATTGCCGCTGAGAAAATTGACGTGACATTGCCTGGTCGAGGAATTGGTACTGGCGGTTTGCACCCCGTGACAAGAACCTTACAGCGGATTGAAGATATTTTTATCGCCATGGGGTTTGGGGTAGCAACTGGGCCTGAAATAGAAGATGACTTTCATAATTTCGAAGCGCTGAACATCCCTGCTGAACATCCTGCGCGCGCGATGCATGATACCTTTTATATAGGCAAGACTAACTTGCTACGAACGCACACTTCACCGGTGCAGGTTCGCTATATGTTGGACCAAAAACCACCTATCAATATTATAGCGCCGGGTCGAGTTTATCGCTGTGATTCCGACGTGACGCATACGCCTATGTTTCATCAGGTCGAAGGTTTGATGGTAGACGAGGGGATATCCTTTGCTGACTTAAAAGGAATTTTGACTCACTTTCTACGGCAGTTTTTCGAGACTGAACTTGAGATTCGATTGCGACCATCTTACTTTCCGTTTACCGAGCCCTCAGCTGAGGTGGATATTAGCTGTGTCTTTTGTGCCGATAAGCATGGCAAGGCGCAAGGCTGCCGAGTCTGTAAGCATACCGGTTGGATTGAGATATTAGGCAGTGGCATGGTTCACCCTGAAGTATTTAGGCAGGTCGGCATTGATTCCGAGAAATACACAGGATTTGCCTTTGGTGTGGGAGTGGAGCGATTAGCCATGTTGCGCTATGGCGTAGATGATTTACGGTTGTTTTTTGATAATGACCTTACCTTCCTGGAGCAGTTCAAATGATTATTAGTGAGCAATGGTTACGGGATTGGGTGCACGTTGATCTAGATACGCAAGCGATCGCCGATTGTCTGACAAACGCAGGCCTAGAAGTCGATGGTGTGCAGGCATTGGCCGGCGCAGTAGATAATTTGGTGGTTGGCAGAATACTAAGTGTTGAGAAGCATCCCGACGCTGATCGATTAAATGTGACTAAAGTTGATATTGGCTCAGAACAGCTCGACATTGTCTGCGGTGCTGCCAATGCGCGCGAAGGTCTTATAGTGGCAGTGGCCACAGTGGGTGCCAAGTTACCCAATGGCATGAAAATTAAGAAAGCCAAGGTTCGAGGAATTGAGTCAAACGGCATGCTGTGTTCCGCTGCTGAGTTAGGGCTTGAAGAAAGCTCTGATGGCATACTTGAATTGAATGTTGATGCACAAATGGGTCAACGCATTGACGAATATCTACAGTTAGACGACAAGCTTATTGATATTGATCTAACACCCAATCGTGGTGATTGCCTGAGTGTGCAGGGAATTGCGCGTGAGTTAAAGGTGCTTGCCAGCGGTGACTATCATCCTTTAGATATTCAAGAACACGCGGCCACGATTGATGATGCGATAAACCTCGAGTTACAAGATACAGTTGCTTGTCCACGCTATGTTGCGAGAGTCATTAAAGGCATTGAACCTGACGCCATTACACCGATATGGATGCAAGAACGATTACGTCGTAGCGGAGTGCGGCCGATTAGTCCAGTTGTCGATATCACTAATTATGTGATGTTAGAACTTGGTCAGCCGATGCACGCATTTGATCTTGCTAAGTTAAATAGTAAGATTGTGGTGCGTCAATCATTGGCCGGGGAAACCATTAAATTGCTTGATGACAGTGAGGCTACTCTCGATGGAGACACATTAGTCATTGCAGATGCAAATGTACCAATAGCAATAGCCGGAGTCATGGGTGGGTCTGAAAGCGCCATTGATGATCAAACCCAAGATATTGTATTAGAGGCGGCGCACTTTACCCGCAAGTCTGCCGCAGGTCGGGCACGACGCTATGGTTTACATACTGAATCTTCGCATCGGTTCGAACGTGGGGTTGATCCAGAGTTACCAATTATTGCAATGCAAAGGGCCACCGAGTTAGTGGTCTCTATATGTGGGGGTGAAGCAGGGCCAGTATGTGAGCAGCAACATGCACAAGGTCTAGTTGCTAAACCACCGGTTGCTATTCGTTTGAGTCGCCTAGAGCAGTTACTCGGTATGTCTCTAGATAAAGACGAAGTTGGGCGCATATTGGGCCGCATCGCTGATTCGGTTGAAGGAAATGAGAGTGGGTGGAGTGTTTCACCTCCCAGCTACCGTTTTGATATTGTCTGTGAGTCAGATTTGGTTGAGGAAGTTGCGCGAGTTAAGGGTTATGACAACATACCAACCGCAATTCCTCGAATTGCACCACGTTCAATTGCTGCCTCTGAGGATAAAATTGGCTTGCGTCAGGTTCGACAAACGCTGATCGCCCGAGATTACAATGAAGCGATTACCTATAGCTTTATTGATCCAGCCTTACAGCGTCAATTTGCTGAAGAAGAGCCAGTGGTAATTGATAATCCTCTGGCCGACAATATGTCGGTAATGCGAACCAGCTTACTGCCTGGCCTAATGAGTGCCATGCAATTCAATAGCAACCGTCAACATGAACGTGTTCGTTTGTTTGAAATCGGTGCCTCGTATCATCACATGGCTGGCATGAATGGCGGCGGGAACGGCAGTGGGTTCAAAGAAGTTCAAAGATTAGCCGGCGTGGTGACAGGGCCTATACAGTCAACACAATGGGGAGTTGTTAATAGACAAAACGTTGATTTCTATGATGTAAAAGCTGATTTGGAAGCTGTTCTAAGCTTGACGGGTCAAAAAGAACCCTTTATATTTAACGAGTTCGAACACATTTCTCTGCATCCAGGTCAAGTTTGTCGGGTCTCTCGTAAGAATATTGAAGGTGATGAAGTTGACCTCGGTTACTTTGGCAGACTGCATCCTAGTATTCAAAAATTGTATGGCTTATCGTCGAATGTGTATGTTTTCGAACTAGACCTAGGTATAGCGCTTGAAGCCGAGTTACCCGCGTATGTTAGGGTTTCGAGATTTCCGAGCATTAAGAGGGATATTTCGGTGCTAGTTGACGAGAATTTAGCAGTTTCTAAAATGCTCGCCGCTGTCTCACAACAAGTAGGTAAAGTATTAAAGCAGGCTGTTGTATTCGATGTCTATCAAGGTACGGGGGTTGAGTCGGGTTACAAAAGCGTGTCTCTGAGCTTATTATTGCAACATGAAGATAAGACAATGACGGATGAAGAGGCAGAAAGTTCGTTTCAAAAAGCTTTGGTAATATTGCAAAGCGAATTTGGCGCAGAGATTAGAGTCTAAATTATTTGTAAAAAGTGTGTTTTGGTTTATTTGCTGTTTGGGTTGAAAATTGGGTGTGTTCAGATGATGGGGTTCCTAATAATGGGGTTTACCTTTAATTTGGTTTACTTTTAATTAGGCTCACTGGGGCAGGGTTAATAAAAAAGGTAGAAATTATGGCAATTACAAAAGCAGAGCTGGCCGTTTCTCTGCATGAGGAGTTGGGTTTGAATAAACGTGAATCCAAGGAATTCGTGGAGCAATTTTTCGAAACGATTAAAGGTGCTTTGGAAGATGGTAGTTCGGTAAAGTTGTCGGGGTTTGGAAATTTTGGCCTGCGCGATAAGCCCGCGCGTCCAGGGCGTAACCCCAAGACTGGTGAGGAAGTTCCTATTTCGGCGCGGCGAGTAGTTACCTATAAGGCGAGCCAAAAGTTAAAAGAAGCCATAGATGACAATTCGTTTTCGTTAAAGCAATTGTTTAGGTAGAACAATACTGAAGTAAAAAAAACTGCTCAATTGTCCAGTAAGCTACAGACTTAACTTTAATTTACAATCAAATTTGAGATTTGCGCTATACGTCCTTAGGGGTCACCTGATAGACTGCTTACCCTCAAAAAGAACAAATATCGGAATAGAAAATGCTAGACCAAGGGGACAACGCAGCCTTACCTCCAATACCCAGTAAGCGGTATTTCACCATTGGTGAAGTGAGTGATTTGTGCATGGTTAAACCCCACGTTTTGCGTTACTGGGAGCAGGAATTCTCACAACTTAATCCAGTTAAGCGTCGTGGTAACCGTCGTTACTATCAACGTCATGAAGTTCAATTAATCCGTAGAATTCGTAGCCTTTTGTACATAGAAGGCTTTACTATCAGCGGTGCCAAGAACCAAATCGAAATGGAAGCCGGTGGTCAGTCTACCCCTACAACACAAGTAAAACGTCAGGTAGTCTCAGAATTGATTGCAGAGATTGACGAGGTAGTGTCAATTCTTTCAGAATAGGTGTTACGCCCAGTTACTCGTCAGTTGGGCGTTCTAGTAGTTAGATTTTCAAGGAGGAAGTTTCAAGGATCAAATTCAGAAACTCCCAACGTCTGGCTGTTCAATACTTAAGTCACGCAATTCCCCATCCTATCTTGATTGGTTAGGGCCTAATGTTTTAAACATCCTATTTATATGATTTAATCGGCCTTTGCAAATGCCGATTTAGGTTAATATTGATGGGTTTAGGCAAGGCTTTAACGCCCCAAAGAG
>Ga0316189_10004754_pt1 | contig 13020 bp, 7 predicted proteins | sample LowCovwburrow_MG_FD_204930 | JGI IMG/M metagenome (GOLD analysis project Ga0316189, IMG submission 204930) | Coastal sediment microbial communities from Maine, United States - Lowes Cove worm burrow | ecosystem: Environmental > Aquatic > Marine > Coastal > Sediment | place: USA: Maine... | reverse complement strand
GAATATTTAAGGCTTAGAGATGTCGCATTTCCTTTAGAAATGCACATCTTTTTCGTCGTGCCAAGGGTACGGGTTTAGAGCTGGCACTAAAGAAAATATAACCTTCCCTTGTGTATTTTTGGACATATTGGAGATTGATGAGGTGGGAGCGATGGCAGGAGAAAAATCCGTTTTCTTCGAGAAGGTCGGCAAATTTACCGATGTTGTAGGAACTTATGATATCCGATTTTTCCGTGGTGACGATTAGTGTACATTTTTGTAGTCCCTCGCAGCGAATAATTTTTTCGGTATCGATAAATTCCAGCCCCTCAATGGTCGGGATACCGATAAGCCTGGTATGCGGCAAGGGGTATGCCTTTTGTGATGTTTGAACGACCCTAGGTTTTAGTTCGTTTTTGGGGTCAAACATTTCCGAAGCTCCGAAGACGATACGTTTTGGAGCGCTTTGGCGGGTTGTAGGGTTAAGTTCCATATAATGTCTAGTTTATGCGGGGAACTAGAGATTAAAATTATGTTAAGTTCACTGTGGACTTTCAAGTTAGTGAAAAAATGGTTGTTTTGGTAAATGCGTGTATGAATGGTATGGAATTTTGTATGAATGGTCGGCTAGTTCCAGGCGTTTTTTTTCAATGGCGTGTCATATATGTATATTAACAGTATCTATCTTAATAGCATTGAAAAAGTAAGTTCGGCTAAGATCTAATTCTTGATATGATTGTCGTAGAAATAGGACTTAAGAACAGCTTTCCCTCTAACAAATTAACTTAAAAATCAAAGAAAATTTTCAAAGTACAAATATGATGCTATTGGATTATTTTGTAGCTTAAATGACTTCCCATTTTTTTTTGAATCCAATGTAATATTAATAACGACCTATCGCGAGTATGGATACCACCACAAAACTCACTGGCGCATTACCAGTACTGATTATTATAGCCGCTCTGTTTACCACAATGGCATCTTGGGTTCTTTTACGACGTTATAAAAAAGCTACCGTAAAAGGAATGTCAAAAATAGCTGGCTATGGTACCGTTGACTCTACAAAGAAGAACGCTTTAAAAGGACCGGCCGAGCTTCGTTTCAGGACATTGACCGATACTGCTGGTAGAGAGAAATCGGTGAGTCCAAATTTCAAAAGTCTAAAAAGCACACTACGGACCTCGAGAATGATATACCTACTATCCGGACTTACTTATGCCTTGTTTATGACGACTGCCTATATCATAACAAGCGAAGGGGGATTTGTAATAAGGCGTTTTTTATGGCTAATGACCTGTTTCGCATGGCCAACGGTAATTAGTATTCTATTGACAAAAGCCAAGAAAAGAGGTATAGTTCAAAATCCATTATCTATTTACGCTATATTACTAGTCTTAGTCATGGTCGTTACCCTGATCAGAAATGAAAATCTCGATTTTTTTCAATTGGTGTTTTTTTGGCTGTGGGTAAACGGTCCTTCATCATTACTTTTACTGCTGTTTTTACAAAAAAAAATACGTGCCGTTGGCCCAATAGTTTTGGCGTTTATGGTGGTGGCCTTGGCGGGTGCGTTTTTAGGTCTTGAAGTTCTGGGTACTAGTGACCTAGTTTTAGAGAAAATTGCGACAATCGGAGCGCAAATAGGTATTGGGGCAGTCTTCACGCTTTTAGTAGTATTGGCCCTTGGTTTCACTGTATTTGGTTTTATTGGATGGTTCGTTTTGAAGCTGCTCGGGCTGTGGTATAATAAGAAACATTTCAGTGCTCGAATGTTGACCCTCTACGCTTTGTTTTTGTTTTTCGGTATTGTACAATCGATAGCGTTAGCCTTTGAAGGTCTATTCTGGTTTTATACAGGGCCTTTGGCTTTCTTGGCCTATATAACCGTATCGAAAATGGGCTTCAAAAAGCTGATTAAAAAAAATGCAAGTAATGAACGTAGTCCGAAATTATTGTATCTACGGGTATTTGCCCTAGGACGGCGAAGTGAGCAATTTTTTGACCAGTTTACCAGATGGTGGGGAAATATTGGTGGGATAAGCCTTATTTCGGGCCCCGATCTGGCAACAAGTGCAGTCGAGCCCCATGAGTTCTTAGATTTTATGGGAGGGCGATTATCGAGACAATTCGTAAAAGACAAGAAGGACTTGGACGGTCGTCTTGAACTTGTAGATTATAAGCCTGACCCGGATGGTAGGTATCGTATAAACGATTTTTTCTGTAGGGCGGATAATTGGAAACATACCATGCAGAAGTTATCTAGGCAAAGTGATGTGGTGTTAATGGATCTACGTAGTTTTTCAAGCGCCAATATGGGCTGTGTTTTTGAATTGGAGCAACTTTTAGACCTAGTTTCCTTATCCGAAATCATGTTTCTTGTAGACAAAACCACGGACCATGCCTTTTTAAAAGAGACCCTTAACGAGCTTTGGAAAAGCATCGACATAGAATCGCCCAATGCCGTAAATAATAATCCCACCGTACTCCTTTTTCAATTGCAAAAATCAGAATTTATGCCCACGATTTTAATCGAACAACTTTTGGAAAAAGCAGTTTTATAGCGGCTTAGAGATTACTTGGAAAGGTGAAATCAACGTACTTCTATTTCAACTCCCTTCAGTTTTTGACAACAAAGAAATCTATCGCGCTTGGTAGGTGGATGATTTACCCTTACCCAATTTATGAATCGTATTCTGAACCGTTCCGGAAAAGGGAGCTCCCGCTTCGTCGACTAATTTATACGAAATCGTCATAACATCGGTCGGGGCGATACCATTCAAGAGTAGTGTTATGCTTTGGCCATCGGAGGCGACTTCCACTCCGGAAATATCCAAGGTCTTAACATTGTAACGATCAGAACCATATGCACTGCTGCGAACCAATCCCCATGTTTTTACTTCATAATTTTTGATATCCGTTGCCTGTTTGCAATCCAGTTTTGTGCCAAAGGCTAGGGTAAGTCCTGATTTTGAGGTGGTCAATGCGACAGGAACCGATATCTTTTTTCCGGTATACCGTATGCGATACAACCCACCGCCTCGTAACATTTGATTTGTTCCCCAGGCCGACATCCCGCAGGCATACAACTGTCCGTCCGAAGGATTGAATCTTCCGCGCATCACCCCTGTTAAAAATTTAATCCCGGGCAAATCGATAACGCCGCCCTGCATTTGGCCGTCTACCTTTTCAGGTAAGACCAATTGAATTTTACCGAAGCCATAGGAAAAGCTCAATAGGCCTCCGTTCAAGTTGCCCCAGCGCTCGCTATCTACCCATATCAATTCCGATGGGGAACGATCAAACTCCATGTCTACCCATACCATCGGAGGCTCCATAGCCACAGCGGTACTGTCTTGTGGTGGGTCATAACCCCACATATTGCCATAAAACTGTTTATTTCCATCGACCCAGTTGATGCGATTCATAGGATTCCAAAACCCTTGCTGGTCGGTGACTAAGAAGCTCCCATCAGGATTGATGCAAACGCCGTTTGCCGCTCGAAATCCTTTGGCAATGATATCGGTCTTTGCCCCATCTTTGCTCACCTTAAGGAGCGTACCATGTTGCGGTACTAATGCCTCGCGCGCATGTCTACCACTTTTCGCATAGTATAAATTTCCTTCCGTATCGGCCTGTAAACCCATAGCAAACTCATGGAAGTGATCGGTCACTTGGTGGTCATGGTTGAAACTTTCATAAAAATCGGTCTCGTCATCCCCATTATAATCATGAAGCAATATTAACTGGTCTCTGCAAATGACAAATATTTTATCATTCAGTACCTTGATGCCCAGGGGTTGAAAAAGACCCGAACCGATACGTTTCCATGTGAGCATATTGGAGCTTTCCGTGAGGCCTTTAATTAGCCAAATATCACCATCGCTCGTACAGACGACCCCTTTATTCGAATCACTTAGAAAGTCGATGCCGCTAAGCTTCATTCTAGAGGCCCATGGATTTTCAAAGGGAGGGGTCAGTTGATCAACTGCGAACATCGAATCTTCCGGTCCGGGAGTAACGGCACTTTTTAGTTCTTGAGGATAATGTGCAGTGCCTCCTTTTAAAGTATACTTCGTTAACATGACCGGAGCCTCGGAAGACTTTATGAGCGTGGCCAAATTAGCTGTCGAAGGGGCGGCTATAAACAGTTTTATACTGGCAGTCTTCAAAGGGTCGACCTGTATAATATGGTAGCCATCCTCTTCTGAAAGCGAGGCACCGGCACCGTTCATGCCAACTTTATGTGTGCTTGGAGCTATCCTCATTTTCAGATTCGAGGAGGACGCATCGATATTCAGTGTTCGCGTAAACACCGTTTCGTTTTCAAATTCTTCCATGCCCAGCTCTTCGAGAACGTTCGAACGGCCAACCGTATAGGAAATGATAATATGGTCTTCAAAATGGAATAAGCCTTTGTAATCTGCCCAAGTTTTTGGTAACGGACCAAATGCGCGGCCGTCTCTGGCCCTAAATCGGGGATCATCGAAAGAACCTGTGTTTGGGTTGGCCCAACCTGGCCCCACAGGAGTTTCGAAATGTAATTTTCCGATAGTTCGCGGATAGGTTTCGTGTTTGTCGTTAAGAAGAATGCCATTCCAATCAATAAACCCCTCACCGGTCCACCCACCGGCAACACGCATTAGGTCGTGGTCGAAAATCATCCAGGCTTTTCCTTTTGAGATACCCCCAGGGCCTTTGTCTAAACGAACGGCAATTCCTTTGTAGGCGAAATTATTCTTAGAATAATCTTCATCGGGGTACGGTGCAGGGCCTAGGGAATGATATCTAGGTATTCCGGTCTCTTCGTCTACGAGCTCATAAGTGTTGATAAAAAAGTTACCATAATCCATATCGACCCATGGTTGATAGGGCTTCGATTCAGGACCTAGGGAACTGCCCTTCGGCAGGCTCGACAAATATCCTGGGGTATTGGGAATATAGGTTTCATTATCGTTGTTCTTGACAAATTTTTCCCGAACATAGGTAATTACGTCATATTTTTCTTGGGGGGTGAGGGTCGGCTGTGGCGGCATAAAACCGACTCCTCTTGTCATGGTCTGGTACATTGAAAAACTGTCACTGCCCGCTTTAAAAGGTTGGTTCCAAAACTTATGGGAGGACGGGATAGAGCCTTCTACCTCTTGTGTTCCATGACAATTGACGCAATTGGAACTGTAAATTCGCTCGCCCCGTTTGATAGCTTCCCGATCTTCTTTGCCTATAATACCCGCATGGTCTATCTGGGTCTCGTAATCGGGAAGATCGTTCTGGGCCAATGTATAGGTAATGTGTGAACGATTAATTTCTACGATACTGTCCGAACGCGGTATGGCTTCGAACGGAAAAACTTCGTCTCTGATTTGTAGCGTGCCGTCTACCATTCCAGAAACTAAAGTACCCTTGAGGTTTGTTTTTTTTCCAAAAAGCTCAAAATTCGCTGATAGGCTATTGTTTTCGATGACCACCTTTTCCAAATCAATGGTACCCCAATCGAAGGATATTAAGCTGCCCGAATAATTTTCATCTTCCTTTTTTACCTTAAGAATACCTGCTGCCTTGTCATCTCCGAAATCGACCACGTAATCCCATGGCCCGATCGGGCTAGTTTTTTGGCACCCATTGAAGGCCAAGACTATCGAAAAAGTTAAAAAGACGATGAAGGGTTTCGAGATAAAGCAGGTTCTAAAATTCATTTTTTTTATAATGATATTCCCATTGCCACAGATGGACTATAAGACAAAAAGATTCGGTTACGTGATTAAAAGTTTAAACGAATTCTAAAAGTAAAGAATTATGATGAAGTGTTTTAACATAACGTCACTCTTTTTTTCATGTCAATACAATACTTAGACAGGCGTACAGAGCTGTTGTGAAGACCATATTTTAAAGTACTTCGATTTTGATTGTGGAGCTAACCGGCTCGCTGGTTGTTGTCGCCCGCTTATTCTTAAAGCAGTGAGACCAGAGACAACAGGGTATTGTAGCCTTATCTATTTCCAATTACATAAAGACCTATGATTTTGGAAGGTTGTAATCGGACAACAAGTGTTAGTGGGCAAGTGATGCTATGTGTTAGATTGTTCTTAAATCTATCATGAGCGATTTAGGGATATGCAGTTTTTACGCCTAAATTTGATACTATCTCATTTTTAAGAGGCCGGAGCTTCTGATTGAATTTTGTAGCAGGCGCCAACTTTTTTAAGTACGTAGATAATCGTTCTATCGCCCCATTACCTTCATGATAAAGAAAATAGAAATAGATAGGATTAAACAGCTAACGGCCGCAATCAAATTATCTTTGGTAAATTCCTTTTTGACATTGAACAATAAAACTTTCATATCGTTTTGTTTGGTACAAAGTTCTTGCGAATCTCGACTTTAGCGTAATCTATTCGTTTAAGGAAGCCTACGCTCGATAAAAGGATTGCCCATGTACTTACATCGAAAAAATGGGGAAGTGGTCAAAAAAATGGAGGTTTTTAATTGCCTTTATAAGGCTGCTGGTCGACAACCTTGGACTATGGGGGCTAATCTTTAGTTTGCGAGACTAGTACCTATATTATTTGAAATGTCTAGTTGTTACGGTTTTTGTGTCTATCTTTTATGCTAACTGGATAGGTGACTTTGGGTTTTAAAAAAATATTTAAACTTATTTTGGCCCAAATCGAACGAAATAATATAAGAAAGGCCTTTTTTAAGGAAGATGCGAAGAAGATAGCATAAGTAATTTTATAAATTACCTTAGCATATCAAATTATATTTGATTAGAAGTTATTTGTCTATGTGCATTGCTGGACGCTTTTGTTATTTGTCTGCAAGAACTGGATTTTTAGGTTCTAAGGTTTCAGAAACATTCACTTGCCTTACTGTTCTTCCCTTTAGCATCAAGAGACGCAAATCTTCCAAAGTCAGGTATAAACAGGGCACAATAACTAAAATAATCGCCGTGGCGAAAACAATTCCAAATCCTAGTGAAATGGCCATAGGAATCAAATAAAATGCTTGGCTGGAAGTTTCTAAAATAATCGGGGCCAGACCACCAAAGGTCGTCATAGTAGTTAAAATAATGGGACGAAACCTTCGTAAACCCGCCTCGTGAATAGATTGGTAAATAGGATCGCCTTCCTTTCTACGCTTATTGGCATAATCTATCATTATGAGCGAGTCGTTTACGACGACCCCCGAAAGTGCAATAACGCCCATTAGACTCACCAAGGATAGGTCATAACCCAATAGGATATGTCCAATGACCGCTCCTACGATTCCGAAGGGAATGGCGGTCATTACAATTAAGGGCTGTAGATAACTACTAAAGGCTACCGCCAGTAAAGCATATATGAGTAGCATGGCAATAGCAAAACCAGCCTTTAAGGTACTGGTGCTTTCACGCATATCGGCTTGACTTCCTTCAAAGCTCCACGTAATTCCCGGGAAATCTGCCCTTAATTGCGGCAGCGTTTCTTCTTGTACCGAGGTAATCACACGACCAGCGGTATTGGCAGGTTCTACATCCATACCCACATTTACGACCCTTCGGCCATCCCTTCGGTTAATACTGCTAAAGGCTTCCCGTTGTTCGACTTCCACGACATCCATCAAAGGAACTTCAATACCATTGGGCGTGCGTATCAAAAACTTTTCCAAGTTTTTAATGTCCTTTCGCTCCTCCAATGGTAGTTTTACACGTACCTCGATTTCGTTCATTCCGCGCAATTGTCGCATTGCCAGCGCACCAAAAAACCCATCACGTACCTGTCTGCCCACATCGTCAGAGGTAAGCCCTAAATTTCTGCCCTGTGGTAAGAGCTTAAAGTCGTATTGCATCTTACCTTTATTGTAATTGTCGGTCACATCACGTGTGTTCGAAAAAGCTTTCATTCGTTCAACAAAGGCGGCGCTTGCCCGCTCCAAAACATTGATATCCGAATGACTGAGATCGACACTAATATCTTGTCGCGCACCACCGGGACCACGTTCGGCCTCAAAAGTTATTTGATCTACTCCTTCAATATCCCCAATATTATCTCGCCACAAGGCAATCACTTCCGCAGCTGTAATATCCCGTTGGTCGGGCGGTAACATTACAATTTCAACATCGATAAAATTCTGACCGCGGACATTAGTTTTTATTCCTTCGGCTACTTCATAAAGGTTATGCTCCTCGAACATCCGCTGCGTAGACTCTGAGATATCGTGGGCTACTTTTGCGGCTTGATCGGGTGTTGTGCCCACAGGTAGGCGAACTCCCGCTTCAATCTCATCGGCAGCGACCTCGGGCATCAAAATCATACCCATATGTCCGCTATACCCATACCCACCGACAATGAGTAAAAGCACAAAAGCTACACTGAGGGTTATATATCGATACTGCAAACAGAAATCAAGAAATGGGCGGTAACGATTCTCTATGAATCGGTCGAAACCCTTTGCGAAAGAACGCTGCCATCCTTCTAGTTTGACTATCCATTTATTTTTATGACTTTCTTTTTTAAGATTTCCCAAATGGGAAGGTAAAATAAATAGAGCCTCGAGCAAGGATACGGCTAAAATAACGATAACGACCGCTGGTAAGGGTTGCCAGAACTTTCCTGTTTCGCCCGGCATAAAAAGCAAGGGAACGAAAGCGATAATGGTCGTGACAATACTGAATATGACCGGCATAGAAACATCTTTGGTACCAGCAATAGCCGCTTTCATAGGGCTTAGTCCTTTTTGTCGGTATTCGTACACATTTTCCCCGACCACAATAGCATCATCTACAACAATACCTAGCACCACCAAAAAACCAAACATAGAAATCATGTTGACACTGATACCTATCAATGGCAATAAAATCATTCCCCCGATAAAAGAGACTGTCATCCCCATCATCACCCAAAAGGCTAGACGGTACTCTAGAAAAAGTGTCAAGATGATTAATACAATCACGATAGCCAGTATGCCATTTTCAGTCAGTAACGAAAGGCGCTCCCGATAATCGGCCGCTCGATTGCTATCCGTTCGGTATTTGATACCGGGGGGCAATTGAAAATTCTTTAATATGTTCTCGGTTACATCGGCAATCTCTAAAGGCGATTGGTCCCCAATTCGGAAAATACGTAGTTCTACATAATTTTCTTGGTTGAATTGCCCATGAAAGCCGGTTTCTTCAAAACCATCGGTGATGGTAGCAATATCATTAAGAGAGACTTTCGCACCTTCTTCGGAGGAAACAATGGTAATATTACCATACTCTTTTGCCCATTGTTTTCGTTCTTGCATCCGAAGCAAAATTTCCCCGCTTTGCGTCTGAACGGCCCCAGCTGGTACATCATTACTGCTCTCTTCGATAATATCCGCGACTTGACCAAGTGTCAAATTGTATTTCTGAAGGGTTCGCCTAGGAATTTCAATACGAGTCTCGTAATCGGGTACATTACCCAGTTCAACTTGTGTAATCTCCGGATTGTTCAAAAGAATCGTCCTTAGGCGTTCTGCGAGTTGTCGCAGTGTCCAAATATCTGTCGCTCCGTAAAGCCCTATTTGCAGCACATCCCTTTGACGGGATTGTAACCGCACCTCGGGGCGCTCAATATCGTCGGGAAATGTCCGGATACGATTGATGGCCTGGTCTATATCTTGAAAAGCCTTCATCCGTTCGGAACCAGCAACCAGTTCTATGCTGATTTCCCCGGACCCTTCATTGGCTTCCGACACGATTTCCTTAATACCTTGAACCCCACGCACCGCTTCTTCCACGGGTTGTAGCACCCCTTGTTCAACTTCTGCAGGGGAAGCACCGGGATACGCTACGGAGACCTCTACGAAATCAAGTTGAAATTCTGGGAATACCTCTTTTTGAATTTTATACATGGTAAAAAGACCCCCACCAAGTAGCACCAGCATGAGCAAGTTTGTTGCGATGGAGTTCCGCGCCATATAGGCAATGGCACCTTCTTTTCTTCTGGTCTTTTCATTCCCTTCCTTTTCCATCTCGCCAATTTTTTTTTATTTCATTTTATTTTCGGGACTATCGGCCGCGGTACGTAGCCCAATACCATTACTAACGGTGCTCAAATCGCTAATCACCACCTTTTCACCATCTTCCAAACCTTTGCTTATATAGGCGTGCGTATCATCGGTCAGCACGATCTGTACCTTACGAATTTCCAATTTATCATCTTTCATGACCCAAACGGTCTCATTGCCTCGGATGAAGTCACGGTTGAGGCGCACCACATTGGCAACAGGGTCCGCTTGAATGCTAACTTCCACAAAAGCACCTATCATCAGTTTTGGCATTCCGTTCGACTTTTTTGTAGTCGCTAAGGGATCGGTCACCTTAACTAATACCCTTGCCAAGCGGGTCTGGCCATCAAGCGCTCCTATCTGTCTATCGAGATAACCTTCACGATAGGTATCGCCGGCCCAAGCCGACGGGTTTTCGATACGTACGGGAGCTCCTTTTTCAGAATCACCATTCGGAAAACTTAACCATTGTAATTTAGATACAGGAACCGTTGCTACGACCCAATATTGGTCAGTACCCACAATACGGCCCAAATTATCGCCTTGGTTGACCAGCGAACCCTTGGTTACATTTTGGCTTAAAATATGGGCGTCAAATGGTGCTCGGATTGTTGTTCGTTCGAGATTTAGTCTGGCTTGGTCAACTGAGGCCCTTGCGGCTCCTATTGTTGCTTTGACCGCATTGAGTTGTGGTTTTCTGAGTACCAGTTGGCGCTCTTCCTCAGAAAGTGGATTACTCCCAAATAGGGAATCGTCGGCAATGAGTTGTAGGTCTTGTTCCGCTATTTGTTGGCGGCCCATTTCCGTATCCAAGGTCGTCTGTGATTGCATAAATTCGCTCTTTCGCAGTTCGAGCGTATTGCGATAATCAGCGGGGTCTATCTGCAAAAGCACTTGATTTTTTTTGACGAATCCACCTGGGGTAAAAGCCGGATCCCTACGGATGACCTGACCTGAAACCAATGGACTCAAATTGACATCTTCCACAGGTTGTACTGTCCCGGTTGCTACGATTAAAGGTTCGAACGTACCTTTTTGTGCGGGCATAACATCAACCAACATGGCCGTTTCAATACTTGCTCCTTCCCTTTTGGCTTCCGGCTCCGTAGAAAAAATAAGTACGGTAATAACAATACCACCTCCAAGAATGGCCAAACATATCCAAAGTATTTTTTTGCTACTCATACGAACTTTTATTTTTCTGTCAATTGTCTAATGTTCTGCCTGTTTCAAACCCTCCAGCCAAAGTCCTGTGCAGACCAATGCGAAACTGAATTTGGCGCAATTGCGCGGATACATAATCCCTACGTAGCTGTTGTTCCTGATTGAGGCCAATAAGTACATCTAAATAGGGACTAAAACCGTTCAAGAATTCGACACGCAGCTGTTTGTTGCTTTTTTCTGCCAGTTCTAATTGACGACCTATGTTTTCCGATCGTTGTTTTTGCATCATGTCCTGAACGAGACCATCTTCCACTTCTTGAAATGCTTCCAACGTGGTTTGGCCATATTCATATAGCCTTTGCTGTTTAATGGCTTGATTTCTATCGACTTCTGCACTTAGCTGTCCACCATAGAATAAAGGTGCCAAAATATTTCCTGCTAATGAATAGGCCCAGTTTTCAAAAAGGTCAGCAAAGTTATTAGCACGCAATTGCCCTCTTGCACCTATTGAAATTCTAGGGTATTTATCTCGTACAGCAGAAGCCATATCCCTGTCTGCGGCAAGTAGTATGGCGTACGATTGTTGCAGGTCAGGTCTACGTCGAACTAATTCTAAGGGCAGGCCGGCCTGTGGGAGTTCTGGTAAAACGGGCAAATCGACTTCGTCGAACTTTAGGTTTTCCTGAGGTTGCCTTCCCAAAAGAACCGCCAACTGATTTTCCAACAGTCGTACATTGGTGCTAAAAATAATTTGTTGCTCTCTTGTACTTTCCAACAATTGGGCCTGTCTAAGAATATCGACCGCCCGTATTTGACCACCCACGAATCGTGACCGTATCAGTCTGATAATATTTTCGTTGGTAACAATCTGATTTTCTGTAATTTTAAGTTGCTCTTTTGCGGCCACTAGCTGGTACCAAGTGGTGGCAATTTCTGCGGAAAGTGATATTGCAGCAGTACGGTAATCAAAAAGACTTGCCTCAGCTCTAAATTTTTCAGCCTGTACGGCCGTCCGTATTCGGCCCCATAAATCTAGTTCATAGGAGGCCGATAGCCCAATTTGTGTATTTTCCCCACCTCTAAAATCGTTTATCGGAAAGTTTTCCGCCGACTGTGCCGAAGCTTCAATTTGTGGCCATTTGTTTGAAGCTTCTCTGGATACTGTAGCTTTTGCCGCCAAAAATTGCTGCCAAGTAGCTGCCAAATCAAAATTTGACTGCATTGCGCTATCAATCAATTGGTTGAGGTTTTCATCTTGAAAAGTTATCCACCATTTGTCTTCTAAAACACTTTTGCCGTTGTACGAGAAATCTTTTACTTCATCAATGGGTAAGGCTATATTTGAAAAGCGGGGCGAGCAACCGGAAAAGAAAAAAACCATGCCTGAAAAAAATACTAAAAAATTCTTTAGGTCTTTTTTGTGTTTGAGTTGCATTTGAGTCTTATATAGGGGTTGAATCATCTGATTTTTAGGACTTGAACATGCATCTGCCCTAAATTAGATTTTTTATTGTATTTAAAGACTAATAAAAACTTAATTATTCTATATCACTATCGACGGATTTGATAGGCCTAAGAGAATAGCTATAGCAGATTTAATGACAATTATTCTATTTAGCCAAAAATTGAATTGAACATATGGTTTTGCACTTCATATAAAATAACTATATGGCCAGACATTAAAAGCCTTTGTTTCATAATTAAAAATGAGGATTGTTCGTGCCTCTTAACACAAGGTCAAAAGCCTATCTTTCAAAGTGGCAGAACAATATTATGCTCTGTTTTTTGTTTATCTTTTGTAGTCAATACATTTTAGAATCAAGTATTTGTTAGTCTCCTATGCTATTTGAAAAGCCATTACTTACCATT
>Ga0316189_10004753_pt1 | contig 13024 bp, 10 predicted proteins | sample LowCovwburrow_MG_FD_204930 | JGI IMG/M metagenome (GOLD analysis project Ga0316189, IMG submission 204930) | Coastal sediment microbial communities from Maine, United States - Lowes Cove worm burrow | ecosystem: Environmental > Aquatic > Marine > Coastal > Sediment | place: USA: Maine... | reverse complement strand
TAAGAAGACTGCTGCAAAGAAAGCTCCGGCGAAGAAGAAAGCCCCAGCTAAGAAGACTGCTGCAAAGAAAGCTCCGGCGAAGAAGAAAGCCCCAGCTAAAAAGGCTGCTGCAAAGAAAGCTCCGGCGAAGAAGAAAGCCCCAGCTAAGAAGGCTGCTGCAAAGAAAGCTCCAGCTAAGAAGAAAGCTCCAGCAAAGAAGGCCGCTGCGAAGAAAGCTCCGGCTAAGAAGGTTGCTGCGAAGAAAGCACCAGCTAAGAAAAAAGCAGCTGCAAAAAAGAAAAAATAATCATCTTTTGATGTGTTGCAATTGGGCCGTCCCAGCGAGTTTCGCGGGCGGCCTTTTGCTTTTATTTAACATAATCTAATATGCAGGGATCAAATACCAAGCCTGAGCGTTGTCTCAGTGTAGGACTAACAATAATAGGTTTTCAAAATGACATTTCGTCGTATTCGCTTTTCTCCACGTTTCTTAACGTACATTTTCTCCATTGTTTTAATTGGAACATATGTCACGTCAACAATTCCTGTGCCTCAGGCTCATGCCGCCACATCGACGACGGTTGGTCAGGTTGAAAGCAAACAGGGCAAAGTCTGGGGTGAGGCAAAGTGGAGCAGCAATTACGCAAAAGTCAAAGGTGACCTTGTTGCTCAAGATGAAGTCATCGCGACGGGCTACAAGTCCTCTACGACGATTAAATTTATTGACAGCACCATCATGAAGTTGGGGGCTAATGCAAAAATAACCATTGATGAAATGGTCTATGACCCCGGAAACGATGAAAACGATAAAGTTGTTTTTCGTCTTGGTGCGGGGGCATTTTATTTTGTTTCTGGTAAAGTCGCTAAACAGAAAGTCACCCTGATTACGCCAACGGCAACAATTGGTATTCGCGGTACGGAACTTGTTATTAACGTGAAAGACAATGGTGAAACATCTGTTGGTGTTACAAAAGGTCGAGCCTATATGAGATCTCGCCAAAACAATAGTTCGTCAGAAATTGGTCTCGGCAATACCGCTCATTCAGATGATCAAGGTAATGTCGGAGAAGCACGCAAAGGTGTCGACCTAACCGGTGATGATGATGTTGATAGCAATATCGAAGGTGTTTCCGACTGGCAGGGTGAAGATGATAAGAAAGATGATAACATTGGAGAATTCTCCGATGACGGTCATGATGACCATGGAAAGACTGATGACGGCGAAGGTGACAGAGAAGGTAAAGACAACGACGGTCATGATAATGAAGGTCATGATAACGAAGGCGATGGAAAAGATGACGGTGAATCTTCTGATGGCGAAAATGATGGAGAAGATTCTTCTGATAACGAATCTGAAAACGATGGCGAAGGCAGTGACGGCGACGGCGACGGCGACGGTGGCGACAGCGACGGTGGCGACAGCGATGGTGGTGGTGACGGCGATGGTGGCGACAGTGACGGCGGTGGAGATGGCGACAGTGACGGAGGCTCACGCTCAGGCCATGATGGCGGAGATGGCAATGATGGTCATGATTGATTTTGATAAGTCACTTATCAGACTCTCGTTAAACTGATAGTCTTTGCATATGTCTTATCCGACTCGATCCGAATTTAATTTTTATCAATTGGTTTGGCCTTTTGTTCGCCTCCTCAATGCCGAATTTTCCCATGGGCTTGCCGTCAAAGCTTTGGAAATGGGCTTGGTGCCAAGGCCTGCCAAGGTTGATGATTCCATTTTACAACAACAGCTGTGGGGCTTGAATTTCCCCAACCCGGTCGGTCTTGCCGCCGGGTTCGATAAAGATGCCAGAGTTCACGGTCAAATGTTGGACCAAGGTTTTGGCTTTGTCGAAGTCGGCTCAATTACACCCAATCCTCAACCCGGAAATCCCAAGCCGCGACTGTTTCGTTTGGAAGAAGACGGTGCGGTAATCAACCGTATGGGCTTTAATTCCGAGGGCCATGAAGCGTCCATCCAACGTCTAAAAAGTCGTGACCGATCTCGTGGCCTTGTTGGCGTCAATCTGGGCAAAAATAAACTGACCGAAGATGCGGCAGCTGATTACGAAATCGGGGCACGCAATTTTGGTGCTTTGTCTGATTTTATGGTGATCAACGTATCATCGCCCAACACCCCGGGCTTGCGGGCCTTGCAAGGACCAGACGTCTTGCGCGAATTGCTGACCCGTACGCAAGCGGCTTTAATCGAGGCAACCCAAGACTGCACCACTCCACCGCTTTTGTTGAAGATCGCCCCTGACCTCACCGATGAAGACAAGGCCGATATTTCGGCTGTGGCACTGGAAACCAAAATTGATGGTCTGATTGTCACCAACACGACCATTGAACGCCCCGATACATTGAAGTCTTCGCACAAAGCGGAGACGGGGGGCTTAAGTGGTCGTCCGTTATTTGATTCTTCAACCCGTGTTTTGTCCGAAATTTTCAAAGCCACCAAAGGTCAATTGCCCTTGGTCGGTGTTGGCGGTATCGAAGACGGACAAGGGGTCTTTCAAAAGATATTAGCCGGGGCCAGTCTGGTCGAACTTTATAGTGCCATGGTCTACCAAGGCCCAGCCATGGCGGCGCGCGTGAATGGCGAGTTGGCGGACATCTTAAAGGCCGAAGGTTTTGCATCTGTGACGGATGCCATCGGTAAAGGCTAAACCAAGAACTGCTCACCAATGATACGGTCTTCAAGATTGTGTTCGGGATCGAACAGCAATAACGGTTCAATGGTTCTATCTTCACGAATAGTGACGGTTTTGACCCGACGAATTTCGGTGTCGTCCGCCACCGCACTGACCGGACGATTACGGGGGTCAAGAATTTCAAATGTCACGGTGGCACCGCCAGGCAACAGCGCCCCTTTCCATTGACGTGGGCGAAAGGCGCTGATGGGGGTTAAGGCAAGAAGATCCGCCCCCAACGGTACAATCGGTCCATGAGCCGATAAGTTATAAGCCGTGCTGCCCGCTGGCGTGGACACCAGTGCGCCGTCGCAAACCAATTCTTCCATGCGCAATTGTTTATCGACATGAATGCGCAGCTTGGCCGTCTGCCGGGTTTGGCGCAAAAGTGAAACTTCATTGATGGCCAATGCCGAATGCTTGCGTCCTCGGGTATCAATACATTCCATGCTGAGCGGATGTAAGGTGATCGGCTCCGCACGATCTAGGCGTTTGAGCAGTCCCGTTTCCTTATAAGCGTTCATCATGAAACCGACCGATCCTCGGTTAAGGCCGTAAATCGGTACGCCATGGTGCAAGTATTTGTGTATGGAACGCAACATGAAGCCATCACCGCCCAAAACAACAATCACATCGGCCTTCGATGGCAGAACGTGGTTGTAGCGCTTTTTAAGGCGGGCTAATGCATCTTGCGCTTGTTTCTGGCGTGATGCGACAAAGGCGATGGACGTGAACTTCATAAAGAAATGATCCGTAACGTGTTGAATTTGGATGAGACTATAGCAATCCTTTAGCCGCCCGTCACGTTCATGTGTCGTTTAAGGCTTGGTGGACCACCGTTGGCACTGATTTCAAATTCATGGCCTTTGGGTTTTAGCGTGAGAGCCTGATCGATTGCTGCGTTAAAAGCGTTCAACGATTGAGCGGAACGAAGGGCATCGCGCAGGTTCACAGAACTGTCTTGGCCTAAACACATATAGAGCGTGCCCGTACAGGTCAGACGCATCCGGTTACAGGTATCACAGAAATGTTCGCTAAGCGGCGTGATAAAGCCTAACTGTTGTCCGGTTTCGACAACATCGACATATCGGGAAGGGCCATTGGTGGTGTGTGAGCTGGGCATAAGTGTCCAGTCTTTTGTAAGATTGGCTTTCACGTCGTCTAAGGCAAGATACTGTTCGGTGCGATCTCCGCCGATGTCGCCCAACGGCATGGTTTCAATCAAGGTCAGGTCATAACCGCGTTCTCCACACCATTTAACCAAAGAACTGAGCTCTATTTCGTTATAAGCCTTCAACGCCACGGTGTTGATCTTGATTTTTAGGCCCGCTTGATCGGCCGCATCTAGACCTTCTAAGACTTGGGTTAAGTTTCCGCCTTTGGTGATGTCGGTGAATTTATCTGCGTCCAGCGTATCTAAGGATACATTGATCCGTTTGAGGCCAAGAGCTTTAAGATCATGGGCGTATTTCGCCAACTGACTGGCGTTGGTGGTAAGGGTTAGCTCGTCTAAGGCTTCACTTTCAAGATGTCTGGAAAAGCCTTTGATAAAATCCATGATGCCGCGACGCATCAACGGTTCGCCCCCGGTGAGACGAATTTTTTTGACACCGCGTTCGACAAACTGCGTGCAAACCTGATCTAACTCTTCAAGGCTTAGCAACTTTGAACGGGGTAAAAAGCTCATGCTTTGGGGCATGCAATAAAAACACCGAAAATCGCATCGGTCGGTGACCGAAACGCGAAGATAATCAATTGTGCGACCAAAGCTGTCTTGCATTGTTTTCATATAGGGCTTGAAACCATAAAAGTCACGGCTTTGCCGTGGGAAAAAACAGTTGCTGTCCGTTCAGTTTAAAACTGGCGATGGCCGATTGTCCTTGGGCAGATACCAGCCAGTCGATGAAAGCTTGCCCCGCTTTTGCTTTGATATGAGGATATTTAACGGGGTTAACCAAGATCACACCATAAGGATTATCCATTCCATCACCCCCATCAACAACGATGCGGAGATCCCCTTTGTTTTTAAAGGCGACCCATGTGCCCCGGTCCGTCAATGTATAGGCCCCCATGGCTTGAGCCATGTTAAGGGTTGCGCCCATACCAGCGCCAGCTTCCCTATACCAAGGACCTGAAGGCTGAGATTTCCAAAGGCTTCGCTCGCGTTTGTGCGTGCCGCTGTCGTCGCCTCTGGACACAAAAAGGGATTTTGAAGACGCAATCGCTTGCAAGGCCTCAGCAATGTTTGGGCTGTTTTTTAAAAGCTTTGGCCCCACAAGGACGAAGTCATTCTTCATAAGGTCATAACGTTTCACACCGAAACCGTCTTTGACAAAGGCGTCTTCGGATGTGCGGTGATGCACCAACAAAACGTCCGCATCGCCGCGCTTGGCATTGCGAATGGCTTGCCCTGTTCCAACGGCAACGACCCTCACTTCAATGGCGGTCTTTTTCGTAAACATCGCCAAGATGTGATCGAACAGGCCTGAGTTTTGTGTGGATGTGGTTGAGGCCAAAGTGATGTATTCTGCCGCTTGAACGGGCAGGGCGAAGACGCAAAAAAAGGCGAGGAGCATAAGTGTTTTGATCATCGTGAATGTTTTGGGTCTTTTCTGGACCCTTCTCCGCGTTTCCACCACAAAAGTTCACCTTTGACAAAAGCTTGGGCCAAGTCGTTTTGCGGTTGTTTGAAAAATTGAGTGGCGGCAGCTTGCTCTAATAACCGTCCGCGGTGCAAGAATAAAACTTCATCGCCAAGGCGTTTGGCTTGACCAATATCATGAGTGGTCATGACAATTTTTGTCCCTTGGTCGAAAAGCGCATTCACCAGTTCTTCGATTTGGTGGGTCGCCGAAGGGTCTAGGCTCGCCGTGGGTTCATCCAAAAACAAAACGTCCGGGCAAAGCGCCCATGCACGGGCAATGGCGAGGCGTTGTTGTTCCCCAAAGGACAAAACACGGGCTGGGGTGTCGGCTAATCTTCGTAGTCCGGTTTTGCTGAGAACGTCTTCGACGATGTCGGGCTGGTCAGATTGGGCGACATGGTTTAAGGACAAGGCGTAATGAATGTTGGCCGCCACCGAACGCCTGAGCATCACGGGGCGTTGAAAGACCATAGCTTGATGTTTTGCAGCATTGGCCTTGGCCCATTCGATTGTACCTTCTGAAGGTTGGATTAATCCGTGACACAGGCGCAGCAATAAACTTTTTCCAGCCCCGTTGGGGCCAATGATGATGGTGCGAGACCCCGCCGTTAAGTCAAAGCTCATGTCCTTGATCAGCGCCATTGCATCGCTGGTGCCTTTTGTGGATGCCTTGAACCAAACATTGCTGAGTTTAAGGGGCAGAACGGTCATGACTTGGCCCTCTGCTGGCGATGGTGTTTAAAGGCATGTGCCGCCGCACCAATGGCTATGGATATGCTCAACAACAAGATCCCTAAGGCTAAGGCCAATGCTAAATTACCTTTGCTGACTTCCAAGGCAATGGTCGTGGTCATGACGCGGGTCACGTGATCAATGTTGCCGCCGACCATCATCACCGCGCCAACCTCTGCTGTGGCACGGCCAAATCCGGCCAAAACGGCGGTTATTAAATGAAATCGTCCGTCTTGAATAAGGGTTGGAACAGCGCGCAGCGGGGTGCAGCCCAGCGAGGTGAGTTGCTCTTCGTATTCTCCCCACAAGTCTTCAAAAACTTGACGGGCCAAGGCCGCAATAATAGGCGTGACCAAGACGACTTGGGCAATAATCATCGCCGTTGGTGTGTAAAGCAGCCCAAAAACACCCAACGGTCCGGCGCGCGATAACACTAAATACACCGCCAACCCGACCACGACAGGAGGCAACCCCATCAAGGCATTTAAAGCGACTTGAACGATGTTGCGTCCCGGAAATTTCAATATTGCGACCGCCGCACCCAAAGGCACACCAATGATGGTGGCGATGAAAACTGCGGTTAGGCTGACATAAAGTGACAGTCCGACGATTTCAGCCAAGGCACTGTCGAATGTCACAATTAAGCCTAAGGCCATGGAGAGGGCTTCGGTCATTTCACTCATGATCTTAATCTAGGCTGACTACACGTCTCATGCAATTGATTGAACATATTTAGGCTTTGGCCTCAAAGACCTAAAATGTCATCGTGAAAGTGCTATAGTTTTTATTAAAGAATCGGGGGCTTTGATGCCGCGAGGCGTTTGGGCTGGTTTTGCTTAAAGATGTTAAGGAATGGCGATGATACTGCCCATGATTTTTCGAGCACCGGATACGCCTTCAACGGGCGCGGCTGAACAAGTTTTTTTGATGGCCGAAGGGGACGAAGTTGTTCTGCCCGAAGGTTTTGATCTTGCCTCTGCGACGTATGACAAAGCAGGTCCGGACCTGATGCTCACCGGCGCGGATGGTGCTGAGATCATCATCGCCGATTACTTTATGAGCGACACACCGCCAACCCTTTCAAGCCCTGATGGCACAAGCCTTTCCGGTGATGAAGTCGCAAGTATGGCTGGCGTTGGTGACGCCCCATCTGAGCCTTCCAACGATCCCGCAGCCGATCCCATGGGTCGTGTCTCCACCTTAACCGGAGACGTTACGGTCATTCATGCCGATGGTACGCGAGAAATCTTACATGCTGGCAATCCTTTGTTTTTAGGGGATTTCATCGAAACGGGTGATGATTCTGGCCTTGGCATTTTGTTGGCAGACGGTACGTCTGTGTCCATGGCCGCAGACGGACATATGGTCCTTGATGACGTTGTTTACGACCCGACGACACAAAGTGGTACAGCCTCTATTACGATCCAGTCCGGGGTCTTTACCATCGCCTCGGCTGAAGCAACCGTTCAGACACCAACGGGCACCATCAATGTCCAAAATTCACAATTTGGTGTCGACCTTTCCGGAGACAGCGGCGTTGTTGTCGTGATGATGGAAACCGCCAGCGGTGAGACGGGGCAACTGACGTTTGCTAACGATGCTGGCTCATTGTCCATGTCTCAAGCCTATGAAACACTTTTTGCCGCGGCCTTAGATGTTGAACCTGTCTTAAACGTATCGTTTACGCATTCGACTTTGTTGGCGACTTTTGGCGTGACGTTTGCGTTTTTGCCAACCGAAATTGATACGGTCAATGATTACGGTCTGCATGCCGTGATGGCTGAAACGCACATCGGCACGGAAGGTTTGTCTGAATTTGATACCACGGCCAGTGAAGATGTTCTTATGGATACGGCTGGGGAAAGTCTGGACACATTTGACACGGCCGCGGGCGAAGAAACCCCGCCCGAAGATGTGATGTCCAGCGAGATTATTGATCCTATGGATACCGCCGAAAACATCGCGGCCGCAGCAATGGGTGAAATTTTACCTGCCGCGCCAACGGATGCAGAACCAGACGTCTCGTCAGAACCAGAGGTCAGTGTTGAGCCCGATGAAGTTGTGGACCCTGAAGCAGACCTCGTCGTTGACCCGATTGCAGAACCCGAGCCCGAGCCAGAACCCGAACCCGAGCCGGAGCCGGAGCCGGAGCCTGAACCGGAGCCTGAACCGGAGCCAGAGCCAGAACCTGAGCCTGAGTCGGAACCAGCACCTGAGCCTGAGCCAGAGCCGGAGCCGGAGCCTGAACCCGAACCCGAACCAGAGCCAGAACCCGAACCCGAGCCGGAGCCGGAGCCAGAACCCGAACCCGAACCCGAGCCTGAGCCAGAGCCTGAGCCAGAACCGGAACCTGAGCCTGAACCTGAGCCTGAACCGGAGCCGGAGCCTGAACCCGAACCGGAACCCGAGCCGGAGCCAGAACCCGAACCCGAACCCGAGCCTGAGCCTGAGCCGGAGCCGGAGCCGGAGCCAGAACCCGAACCGGAACCCGAGCCTGAGCCTGAGCCGGAACCCGAGCCTGAGCCAGAGCCTGAGCCTGAGCCAGAACCTGAGCCTGAACCTGAGCCTGAACCTGAACCTGAACCTGAACCGGAGCCGGAGCCTGAGCCCGAGCCTGAGCCTGAGCCTGAGCCTGAGCCGGAACCCGAGCCTGAGCCGGAGCCAGAACCCGAGCCAGAACCAGAACCAGAACCAGAACCTGAAAATACCGTGCCTACGGCAGAAACGGGGGCTGTTTTGACGGCGGAGGACAGTGTCTTTGCGGGGCAGTTGGTGGCCAGCGATTTAGAAGGCGGCACCTTGATTTTTGACGTTGCCGAAGGTGGGCAAGCCAGCAATGGTACGGTGAGTGTTGCTCCTGATGGAACCTTTACATATGCCGCGAACACGGACTATTTCGGTGAAGACCAATTCACCTATCAGGTGTCGGATGATGAGGGTGGTATTGCGACGGCGACTGTTTCGGTTAACGTCACACCCGCAGCCGATGTTCCGGTCTTGGCGGTTGCCCATTCTGTCGGTACAGAAGATACGGGCATTACCCTTGTTATTGCCGCTGCAATGCCTGCGGGGACGAACGAAACCATTGCCTCTGTCTCTATAACGGGTGTTCCCGATGATGCGTCTTTAAGTGCGGGCATTGAAAATGCGGATGGCAGTTGGAGCATCCCCGTTGACCAGCTCAGCGGCTTAACGCTGACCCCGCCCGAAGACTACAGCGGCACCCTTGATTTAAACGTGACGGCAACGTCTACGGACGGCGGTTCAACCACACAAAACTTTGATGCCACGGTTGTTCCAAGCGTCGATCAGCCAACCTTGAGCGTATCCGATGTGGTCGTTGAAATCCAAGAAGCCCCCGGTGAAGACATCGAAGGCGGCAAAGGTGACGATGAATTGATCGGCACAGATGGAGCCGATGAAATCGATGGCGGCAAGGGCGATGATGTCATATTTGGCGATAGCGAAGCCGCAGGTGGGGCAGGTGGAGAAGATGAACTGCCGCCCTTAAGTATGGCCCGTGAGGTGGTTTTAGACATTGATGCAGCGCTCACCGACATTGACGGATCAGAAGCCTTGAGCATTGAAATCTCAGGTGTTCCTGATGGGGCATCGTTATCGTTTGGACTGCCCGGTGATGATGGGTCATGGTTGCTTGCCGGATCAAATTTGGAAGAACTTGGCAGCCTGATCATGACCTTGCCAGAAGGCCTGCAAAGCGAGGACTTCGCCATAAATGTTAAGGCGACATCCGTTGAACTTGAAACGGGTGAAATGACAACGACGGAAAATGTCATCGACGTGAATTTTGAAGCGATCTCTGATGGCGATGGCGATGAAATCTCTGGCGGTCAAGGCGACGATGAAATATTTGGCGGTGACAGCGATGATACGCTGGATGGCGATCAAGGTGATGATGTGTTGTCGGGTGGCGAAGGTGATGACACTTTGGATGGCGGCAAAGGTGACGATACCTTGTCCGGCGGTACAGGCGACGACACCTTGGTCGGTGATAAAGGTGATGATGTGTTGTCAGGTGGCGAAGGTGACGATACGTTAGATGGCGGCAAAGGCGATGACATAATCTCTGGCGGTCAAGGCGATGACGTCTTAACCGGAGGCGATGGCGATGATGTCTTTACCTTCGAGGCCGGTGATGGTGACGATGTCATTATGGACTTGAGCGAAGGGGACAAAATCAGCTTTGATGGTCCCGAATTTAGCGCCGAAGATGTCACTGTGACCGATAATCCAGACGATACGACTACCATTACCGTTGGCGGTGATGCCGACGTGAGCGTGACCGTTAATGATCAAGATATTGAGTCTGGAGATGGCTATACCGTGACCCAAGACGGCGATTCCGTTTTGGTCGACTTTTTTGATGGTATGGGAAATAGTTAGGCTATGAAGCTTAAAATTTTCATCGCCATATACTTGCTGGGCTATGTTTATTCGGTTGCCTATGGATATTTCCAGCTGGGTTTTTTCAGTGACCGAGTATTTATGAAAGCCGTTCTTTGGCCAATTCGTCTGGTCATGAGTTTTTAAACTTTACAGCCCGTTTCCCAAGATGGATTCATCAAGACAACGAAAGCCCCCGACAAATTGCCGGGGTTTTTTTTTATGCGTAATGACGGGGTTTGCGGATTGATTATTTCGGCGCAAACGGGTTGGTGCCTTTGCGTACGACCAAGCGCAGCGGGATGCCCCAAAGCTCAAAGTCTTCACGCAAGGCATTTGACATATAGCGCACGTAGGATTCTGGCAAACCCTTTTCATGACTGACAAACAGCGCAAAGGTTGGCGGTCTTGTTTTGGGCTGGGTGATGTATTTGACTTTGATGCGGCGTCCGGAAACCAACGGCGGTTGATGGTGCTCTAAGATTTCTTCCAGCCAACGGTTAAGCTTGGCTGTGGGGACGCGGCGGTTCCACACTTCATAGACATCCAAGACAGCATCGAGCATTTTATCCAAACCCCGGCCCGTTTGGGCAGAAATTGTCACCACGGGGATGCCTCGGACTTGATTGAGAGACGTTTGCAAGCGGTCGTAAAGTTTGTTTAAGGCTTCTTTGGGGTCTTTAATCGTGTCCCATTTGTTCACCGCGATGATGAGGGCGCGGCCTTCGTCAATCACACCACGGGCGATGGTTAGGTCTTGTTTTTCCAACATGTCGTTGGCGTCTAAAACCAAAACCACCACTTGGGCAAAGTCGATGGCGCGCCGGGTTTCTGCGCCGGATAAGGCTTCGACTTTTTCATTCACACGGGCACGACGGCGCAAGCCTGCGGTATCAATCAGATTGAACTCACGGCCACCATGGGTCCACGGTATGGTGATGGAATCACGCGTGATACCAGCTTCGGGTCCGGTGAGCATGCGGTCTTCACCCAACAATTTATTGACCATGGTCGACTTGCCGACGTTTGGACGCCCCACGATAGCCAATTGAAGGGGGCGCGCATTAATGGCTTCGTCGTCGTCTTCTTCACCGCTGTCAACAAGTTGGGAACGTGCATATTGTGCATCGGATTTAGCTGCATCAACATGGGGTTGAAGCGCTTGGTAGAGATCAACCATACCTTCGCCGTGTTCAGCCGAAAGAGAGACTGGTTCGCCCAAGCCGAGAGCAAAAGCCTCTAAGTAGCCACTTTGTCCCGCGGCCCCTTCGCATTTGTTGGCGACGACGATGACCGGGGTCTTATGGCGGCGGAGCCATTGAACAAAGTGTTCGTCAATGGGCGTGACGCCCGTGCGCGCATCAATTAACAACAGGGCGATGTCGGCTTCTAAAAAGGCGGCTTCCGTTTGTTGACGCATCCGCGATTCAAGGCTGTCGTCGTGGGCATCTTCAAGGCCTGCGGTGTCGATAACGGTGAAGCTGATGTCACTGAGGGTGGCTTCACCTTCTCGGCGATCGCGGGTGACCCCGGGCTGATCGTCAACGATAGCGACGCGTTTGCCAACCAAACGGTTGAACAGCGTCGATTTTCCCACATTTGGGCGGCCAATGATGGCAACGGTAAAACTCATAATTTGTCTTTCAAGCCTAAGCTTTATTGATAAGCAGCCAAAGTGGCGTCGTCGGCGAGGAAATAGACCATGTTACCAGCAACAACAGGGGAAACGGAGACGCCGTCTGGCATGTCTTCCGATCCAAGAATACGACCAGAGTATGGAGAGACGGCGACGGCAATCCCGTGGGAACTGGCGACGATAAGCCGATCACTAACCAAAAGAGGGCCAGTCCAAACGATGGGGCCTTCGAAATTTTCAGGATCTGTCCAACGGGGCAGAGAACGCACCCACATGACACGTCCCGTTTCGCGTTCAATCGCGGCTAATTCTTCATTGCCTGTCAGGGTGTAGATGAAGTCACCTGCCAGCCAAATAGACTGCTGACCACCGATATTTTTTTCCCATATACGCATGCCCGAGCGTAAATCGATAGAAACCATAAGGCCGCTGTGGCTGATGGCAAATACACGACCACGGTCAATGACCGGGTTCGCACGGATGTGCGCCATAGATGCCGTCGAATCTGTGCGGCGGCGTGACGATAAAGATTCAAGCCACAATTGACGGCCATTTTCGACCTTAACGGCGACAAGTTCTCCGGATGTATAGGGAACCACAACCACGCCATCATCAACAGCTGGGCTTGCGCCCCCTAACAGCATTGCGGTTTCAGGCGATCCATTATGAGTCCACAAGAGACTGCCATCATGTGCAGCAAGCGCATGCAGGGTATTGTCGAGAGAGACGACAAAGACACGACCGCCGCGAACGGTCGGTGCAGAACGAATAGGCGCGCCAACACTTTCACGCCAAGCAATTTGTCCATTCGTGGCGTCAATAGCGATCACTTGAGCAAAGCCCGTTCCTGCGAAGACGCGCCCATTTTCGTAAGCGAGACCGCCAGAAATATGACCGTCATCTTCTTCGTCGGGTGTCAGTTCTACAGACCACAGTTCG